>Ga0209083_1001778_pt1 | contig 23035 bp, 20 predicted proteins | sample AM7aDNAmetaG_FD_184132 | JGI IMG/M metagenome (GOLD analysis project Ga0209083, IMG submission 184132) | Freshwater microbial communities from Finland to study Microbial Dark Matter (Phase II) - AM7a DNA metaG (SPAdes) (version 3) | ecosystem: Environmental > Aquatic > Freshwater > Lake ...
GATTGCCGGGGGTGGGCCGGCCGCTTCGGCTGCGCCTCAGCGGCCGGCCCACCCCCGGCAATCGCCCAGACAAACATGACATTTCTATCTGAGCTTAAACCATGACATTTCTACTTCTTGACAACACACCCCACACTCCATCCTGCGTCGGGGTGAACTGCGCAACATCCGCAACGCTCAGCGGCCGAGGACATTGAAGAAAAACTCCTCGTGGCGCTTGCCCAGGATCTCCGGCCGCCATGCATCCGCGGCCGCCAGGCAGCGCAGCCTTTGCACCCGGTAGAAGTCGTGATCGTCGTACAGGCGCAGGATCGTGTCCACCCAGGGCTGGACCTCCTGCGCTGTGGGCAAAACGAGACGTTGCGGCGTGTAATGTGTCGGGATATCGAAGAGGAAGCCGGCCGTTGAGAGTGTCTCGGCCAGCGCGCCTCGCCGAGACGCCAGGACGGGGATGCCGTTGAGCGTGGCCTCCGCGGCAACACGCCCGAAACTCTCGTACCATAACGATGGCATCAGCACGACGCGGCTCTGCCGATAAAAGTCGCGCGGATCGGGGACCATTCCCATCACTTTCAGGTTCTGGATCGTCAACCCGCTGCGCGACAGCCATTGGGACGATCCACGCCCTTCCTTCACCAGCAGCGCTATGTCCGGACGTTGACGGTTCAACTGCTCGGCAATACGGGCAAACCAGAACACGCCCTTATCCGGTTGCGGATTCACAAACGTAACGTGCCGCCCTTCCGCGGTCTTCCCGGCGTCGGCCGGCTGACACTGAAGTCTGCCCCAATCGAGCGGACTGGGAATAGGCGTACTGTTTATGCCCAAGTGCTGGAGGTAGTAGTCGGTGGTGAACTGCGACGGCGTCAAGATGCCATCGACGTGGCTGAACAAGTCCGACCGCTCATAGCTGAAATTGTGCAGGGCAAAGACGACGCGAACGCCGTGCCGTTTGGCCATGGCGATGATCGCCCTGCCGATCCAGTGCCCGCCATAGGTCAGCAGGATGTCGGGCTTGTTCTCATTCAAGGCCCGCTCCAACATCAGCAACAGAGGTTGTCCCACTGCTTGCGTCGGGGGCATGCGAGCGTCGGCCGGCGCGTAGAGGGTGACAGGGAACGGCAGTCCGCTTACATGAAGGATCGAGGCGGCGGCAGCGCCTGCTTGCAATACCTCCTGCCGACATCCCAGCCCATCATCGGCAAGCACCTGTTGCAGGGGATGATGCATCTCAAAGTCCACACGCGGTCCGCACAATACCCGGCAATCCCAGCCGCGCCCTGCAAGCAATGCCAGCAAATCGCGCGTGGCCTGAGCCGCGCCGCTGGAGGGATCAACGATGCAGTGATAGGAACAGCACAACAGCGATGCCATGGGGGGACATTCTAAGCGGGAACCAGAGGCCTATCGAGTGAACGCAAACAGGCCGGGAGAAAATCTCCCAGCCTGTTCACGTTGGTTCTATCCAAATAACGGCCGCCGCTTACTTCTTGGCGGCCTTGTCTTTTTTGGGTTTCTTTACGTTTTTCTTCTGAGGTTTGTTACCTTTACCCATGAGTGGAGCTCCTTTGGGCGGCACTGGTGTCTGGGATCAGATCTCACGCGAGTCTGCATTCCGTTGCGAAATGGCCGCCGTTACCTCTCATCTTATCAACAGCCGCATCAAGAATCACGCAAAAACTGGCGGTTATTCTGCGGAATTGTTCCTGTCGGCTTGCTTCGCCCTCACCTGGTGAACAGGAATTGACACCAGTCGCCACACTTGTGATCCTCTTGTGTTCAAACTGGGCTTGGAGAAATCATGACAAAATCGGCAAAAGTGAAGACACAGACGGCAACGGCTTCGTTCCTGGCGGAAGCACAGCGCGTTCTGGCGCTCAAGATTGATGAACGGGCCAACAAACTCGGTGGCTACGGCCCCAATGGCGAGGTTATCTACGATGGCCACCCATCGGGGTGCCCTTCCGTGCTTGTCGATAGCCAGAAGGATGCCACCGCCACGTACATGTCCAACGGCTCGATCAGTTTTGTGGTCAAGATCGAAGGTGGCATGGAGATCCGCGTGCTCGATGGATCGTTCGAGCCGGTGGAAAAGCGCGAGATCGGAACACCATCCAATAACGTGTGGCTGGATGTACAGATTGGCAAGGGCCGGCATATCGCCTCGCTGATCAACCCCAGCGCTAACGTCAACGCGGTGCCGGAATCGATCAAGATCGTGAAGCTGGGCGATCCCGATCGATCGATGTGGTATTGCGCGACGTTTGCGCCGGCGAAGGGGGTTCGCTATCAGACGGCGATCAAGTTCGCTCTGAAGTACACGTCGGCCGGGCCGGCGCTGACGCGCGAGATCTTCGTGCAGAATCTGGGCAAGGGAGTTCTTAAAGGCAATCTCTGGGCAGCATTCACGATGCACGGGACCCAGCGTTTCGTCTACAACAAGGAACTCTGGTACGACCGCGGTATGCCACTCTCGCCGGCTGAAGTGGTTGTCAGCTGCACGGTGCCTTATACCGATATCATCCAGATCAAGCGGCTCTCCAGCGAAGTGACCAATGCCAAGGGGTTGGATGTGACGGCGGACTATGCCACATTTGTGGGTGATACGTCAGCGCTGATGACCATGCCGCAGGCGGTTCTTCAGGGCAAAATGCTCAAGGGTGGCGCCGGCAGGAAGCTCAACCGATTCAGCACGGCGGATGTGGTGGCAAGCCAGTTCGGCCTGTCGCTGAAGGCGGGTCAGGTTGCGACGGTTCAGCAGAGCCTTCTGTATGTCACTGACCCGGCCACGATCAAGGAATATGGCCAGAAGTCGAGCTTCGCCATCCCCACTTACACAGAGATGGCGAAGAACCTGAAGGCCGCCGCGGAATATGTGGTCAAGTCGACTCCATCTGCCAAGGAGATCACGCAGCGCCAGGTTATTGTTGCCGGCACTCAGGCGCATCCGTACTTCGAACTGCAACTGCCTGCGCAGCGCTGCATCAGCCACTATGCCAATTCCCTGTGGACGGGCGTGGCGGAGCTGTATGAGAAGTGCCGGGCGCACGGGGCGAAACTGGCCAACGGCATTGAACTGGGCACCCGCGACCGCGCCCAGGACATGTGGCCAAAGATGAAGGAAGACCCGGGCACCGTTCGCGGGGACCTGGTCCATGCCATGGGGCTGATGTACATCACGACCGACTCGTTTCCGACCGATGGCCGGCGGATGACGATCGTGGAGAAGCTGCACGGCATGTTCCCGCGTCAGTTCCCCAGCCGATGGGACAATCGCAGCGAAGTGGTCATGTGCGACAATCGGCCGTATACCGACAGCCCGCTGTGGATGATCAACTCGACGAATAAGTACATCCGCGAGACGGGCGATTTCAGTATTCTGACCGAAGAAGTGACAAGCGTTCATCTGACCGACCCGCAGCACCCGGTGACCAGCGGCATCGTCGGTTGCGACCGGCGGTTTAAGTACATCGACGTGATCCGCGAAGTGTTCGCATGTTTCGGGCGCCATGCTGCGGATACGCCCTATGGGATGTGCCAGGTGCTCTATGGTGATTGGTGCGACCCGGTTGATATGTTCGGCACGAATCCCGTGGGCGATCCGGCCACGCGCGGGCATGGCAAAGGCGTCTGTGTTCGCCTGAGCGCACATGCGTTCCAATGCATTGTCGAAACGATCGATATGCTGGAATCGCCGCAGGTGACAGAGTATCTGCAAAGCAACGGCATCGTGCTGGACTTAAGCGGTTGGAAGAGCTTCGCGTCGTCGTTGCGTCAGAACATCATCAAGTGGGCGTGGGAGAGTGGTAAGGGGATCAATCCCGGGTTTATCGCGTATATCCACGAGCTGAAGGCTGATGGCTCGGCGCCGGCGTATGCCCATGGCGACATGGGCTATACGCTGGGCAGCATGCGGAGTGAGCGCGAGTTTGACGGCATTGCGCGTCGGGACCTGACGTGTAATGCCTATGGCCTGAACATGGTTCTGACGCAGCGCGATTACCTCGCCCCCGTTGCCAATGCGCAGGAAATCATCGATGGCGTGCTGGACACGATGAACAAGATCTTCTTCAAAGACAAGCTGGGGCTGCTGCTGTACACAAAGCCCGTCCCCAATAGCGATCTTGCCCGCAGCCTGGTCGGAAGAATGGGTATCGTGCCCTCGGGCGTGGCGGAAAATGGCGAGTATCACCATGCCCAGGTCATGATGCATCGCTTCCGTATGGGTATCCCCGGCATGCAGGATGTGGTCTGGAAGCAGTTCAAGCCGATGATGTCGGCGATGCGCGATGAGTCGTTGGGCGGGCCGTTTGAGATGACGGCGACATCGTACGCATCCGATGAGGCAGATCCGCACTTCGGCAAGGGCATGTATTTCGGCCTGTCGGGCTCGACCGACTGGATCATCGAAGTGTTCCACGCGGTGGCGGGATTCGATCTGGCCCTGCACGACAAGCGCCGGCCGGCCTTGCGCATCGAGCCGAACTTGCCGAGCGAGATCGATCAGACGCTTACGTTCAAGCGCGTGATCCATCTGGCGCAGAGCGGCGGCGGATACAAACAGATTCCCTTCACGTTGAACGTCCGCAAGGACGGCAAGGGCAAGAGGCAGGTCGGGACCAAAGTCACGATCAATGGCCAGAGCGCCGACCGCGCTGAAGTGCAGGATCTGTCGGCGATGGACAAGGTGGATATCGAGGTCGTTTACGTGCGTGGGAAGTGAAGGTGCCCTTCCGCCGGGCAGCAGGATATTGGCTATCAGCGTTACCTCCGGTTGGCTAAAATAGCCTCGCGGCGACGATGTGCTCTGGCCATCTTTGAGGTAATGCCATGAAAATCCTTATCACCACCGATAACGAAGGAGTCTGCGGCGTTTCCAGGAGCGAGGATACGGAGTCACCGGCGACGCGCAAGCAGCTTGTGGCGGAAGTGAATGCGACGATCGAGGGCATCCTGCGGGCTTCACCCTCGGCGGAGATGGTGGTCATCGACGGCCATGGCGGCGGCTCGCTCGGATGCAATATCTCTCGTGAGGATCTGAATCATGCCGCCCGTCTTCTGGATGGGAGGCGCGGGACCGAGATACCGCAGGTCGTGCTCGCCGAGCACTTTGACGCCCTATTTTGCGTGGGCGTTCACGCGATGGCCGGGACGCCGCAGGGAAACCTGAATCACACGATCAGTTCCGACCACTTTTATAACGTGCAACTCAACGGCGTTGCGGTGGGTGAAGCGGGTCTGCTGGCCGCGATCGCGGGGGAGAAGAATATCCCCCTTGCCTTCCTCACCGGCGACCACTGGGCGTGTCAGGAGATCACCGCCCTGCTGCCGCATGTTCAGACGGTTGCGGTGAAAAAAGGACTGAACCGCTTCTGCGCTATTCATGAGGCGACGGACAAAGTCGGCAAGCTCATTCGGGACGGCGCAGCGCACACGATCAGCAATTTGTCCAGGGCAGTGCCCTACCATACGAAGCATCCGGTCGAACTTGCCGTCGACTACCTGTACTCGAACCAGGCCGACCACGCCGTTCTCCGCGGCGCCCGGCGCACGGGCAATCGAAGTGTGCTGATCACGGCCGAATGTGTCGCCGATGCGCTATCGAGAATGTGATCGGGCGGGATACTAGCGCGGATTGGTCTCGACGAGTTTTATCTTCGCCCAGTACGCTCTGGGGTCTGGATTGCCCGTCGCCTGCTGCACGAGCTGCAGGCGCGCTTCCTTGCCGGCCAGCGATTGCAGGTTGAGGGTGTATTCAAACCAGCCTGTGGGAGCTGTCTCATCATTGACCGTGATGCGGCCGCACTCCTGCTCGTTTATTCGCATGACCAGTTCCCACTCGCCGCCCTTGGGGTGCCCCACTGTCAGGTTCAGCCGCGTCCACTTATCCTTCGCCAACTGCCGCGTGGTCTGCAGTCGGCACGGGATTTCGGCATTCAAAGGCCGCGTGATGAATACGTTCTTTTGGCCAAGCAGCTCGGGCGCGAGACCAACGCCCCCGGTGTAGGCGCAGTTGTCGACAAACCAGTACGGTTCGAGGTGATCGAGTTCTCGCTGCAGCCGGTGCTCGAAACTGAGTTGGTCGGCGCTGGACTGCTGGCGCGCGGCATACATGGCGGCAAACTGCTCGCCGGTCAGCCGCCCTGCCGGAGGCGGCTCGCCCCGTCGATGCATCAGCAGAAACTCATAGAACGCCTGCTCGCGATAGTACGCCGCCCAGATGAAATGCTGACCGGCAGGCACGGGCGAATAGACCACGTCCGCGCCGCGCTTGCGCAACGCTGTCACCATGTGCTGCGAAGCCGGCTCACTCCTACTATCAGCCATTCCCGAAATGACCAGGCATGTCGTTCCGCTACCGGCGAGCCGCGCCGCTGTAGCTTCAGCCTGGTATTCGCGCGAGACCACAGGCGCGGTCACGGCGAATACCTTGGGGGCATCGGCCGCCAGCACCCAACTGCCCAGGCCGCCATTGGAGAATCCCGTTACGTACAAGCGTGAGCGGTCGACTGCAAAGTGCCCGGCCACCGCATCGATCAGGCGAAGGATATCCTGCGACATCTCCGGGTCTTCCCAGACCTGCTCGTTGGAACACTGCGGCGTCAACACGATCATCGGCATCCACTGGCGCAGTTCCGCACTTCTGCCGATCTCCAGTGGCACGCCGCAGGCCATCGCCATCCCGGGATCCGCCCCGCGATCTCCGAGCCCGGCGAGAAACGTTAGCACGGGCCAGCGTCTGTTATCCTGTGCATAGCCATGGGGCAGGAAGACGGAGAATGGCATCTGCCGCGTCTTCCCGGCTTCCGTCCACTCATACACGAGCTTGTGAAATCCGGTCGTCTGTGGATTATTCTCGCCCCCGGCATAGCCTCTGAGTACGCCTGTCAGCGATGTCGTCGGCATAGTCGGCGAGGGCGCCTGAGCCAGTGCGACGACCGCGCTCATCGCCAATATGATCGGTATCCACCGCATCCCGTTCACCTGTACAAAGACCGCGACTTCTGCGGCACCAAAGGATATACCCCCTGCCGGATGCTCCGTTGTGGGAGCGCCAGACCGGTCCCGGCCATGACGATATGCGTCCCCATTGTCATGATCTCCTCTGGGGCGTCGACCGCTATATGAGGTGCTCTTCCCCCATCCATCGCACAAATGTCTCCAGCCCCTGCTCAACCTGGACTTTGGGCGACCAGCCCAGGAGTTGCCTGGTCACCGAAATATCTGCATAGGTGACCATCGGCTCCGACGATGGCGTAGGTGTGTCCCTTATAGTCGCCTTCTTTCCCAGCAATTGCTCCAGTATCTGCACGAAGCGAAGATTCTCTACCGGATTGCCGCAGCCCAGGTTCAGTGTCTTCCACGCCAGTTTGCGATCCAGGGCGGCAACGAAGCCGGCGACGATGTCGTCAATGTACGTCCAGTCGCGTTTGAGTTTCCCCGCTCCGTAGAGCGTCAACTCCTCGCCCTTCAGAATCGAGAGCGTCCATTGCCAGGGCATCATGTCCGGCCGGCCGTGCGGACCGTAGACATTGAAGAATCGCACCACCGTGATCGGCAGCTTCCACTGATAGTGATAGCAGTACGCCATCAGTTCCATCGCCCGTTTGCTCGCCGGGTACGGCGCCAGGGGCATGACGGCCGGGGCGTCGACGGCGAATGGCACGGGCGTATCAGCACCATACACCGATCCCGTTGAGGTCAGCACCATCGGCGGGCATCCATTCAGTCGCGCGGCTTCCATCAGATTCATTGTCCCCTGCACGTTCACTTCGCCATAGATCAAAGGATGCTGCACCGAGTAGCGGACCGCGGCCATCGCGGCGAGATGCGCCACCGCGTCCGGACGGTGCTGCTCGAAGAGTTTCTTCATCAGTCCCGCATCGCGCAGGTCGCCTTCTATAAAGGTGAAGTTCCGATCCGGCAGGATATCGCGGAGATGACGTTCCTTGTGCTCGCGCGGGTAATAGTCATTCATGTTGTCCAGGCCGATGACCTGATCCCCCCTGCTCATCAGCACGCGTGACAAGCGCGATCCCACAAACCCGGCCGCACCAGTGACAAACACCTTCATAAAGCAGCTCCTTTACCCATGTACGCATTCTGAATCCCTCGCTCTCGCCCGGCAAGGCTCTGGAACACTAACGACTAAACATGATCGATAACTAATGACATAAATACATTCTCCAACCAAATACTGCGCTCTTGTGTGCGGTTGGGACACCATCGTGGCGATGGTCTATAGGAAGCGGGCCATAGTGTCGCCTTGAAGCTAGTGTTCTTGTCCTTGCCGGGTCCATCAGATGCTTGCAGGCCGACCTGGGGTGTCGGGCCTCAGGCTGCCTTCCTTCTGCCGTTAGTTCATGACGTGGCGGGTGGCGATCGATGGCCACGGCGTCGGCAGCCCCCCTGCTCTTCTAAAGGGATAGGGATGGCACGGCGGAATCAGGCCCAGCGGTGCGCCGCAAACGGATTCCTATATTGGACCGATCGGGCGCCGGGGAATGAGAAGAATGGGCCGATTACCTTGTTTCCTGAGATCAGGCGAGATGCTGTGGACCAGGATTCCTCGACGCGTAGCACGAGACGTGCGAAGTCCGGGCATGATCCGGCCATCCCGAAGTGGTATGCGAACGGACACGGCGCCTGGCTCAAAATGGGCCGCTTGCGTGTGGCGGCCTTGCAAGCCGCTTGAGGAACGGCCTTCTGGAGGGCCATTTCCGGTAGTCTGGGGCCAGACTACGGCGAGAATCCTTGCTTGGGACGGTCGATTTCGACGTCTTTGTGCACCGCCGAGTTGGCTTGAGTTGGGAACCAATGCGCGGGCTGTCGAGACCTTAGCGAGCTCTGGCACGATGCAACTGAGCGAAGCGATCCGGACCGGATCAGCGAAATATGCAATGTTCCACGTGGAACATCACCGCCGCGCCGGTGAAACGCCCCAACTTAATGCGTCGCCAAAGAGCAATGTTCCACGTGGACATTGCATTCCATAGGTGATGTTTATCGTAAAGGCACTGTTGGCACGACAATTATTGTTTGCTCTACACGACGCATGTGTGTACCCTGCTCGTGCATTGTTCCACGTGGAACAATGCACAGGATCGCACATAATGGAGTACCGATGAGTAAGCATGCAGCGAAGGATCGCCCGCGTTTGGGTAGGGGACTTGCCAGCTTGATCGCCGTAACCCAGCCCAGGAAGGACCACCATCCCCATTTGCGCCCTCAGGATGGCACTCCGGCGAGCACTAACCCGCCGGTTCCGCCTGTCGTTGCGGAGGGGGCTCAGGCAGTTCCAGCAGCCACCGTTTCGGTGCCAGTTGAGCTTGCCGGGGGCAAAGGGATGGACATCCCTGTTGACGCAATCACCCCTAACCCGCACCAGCCGCGCCGAACCTTTGATGAGGGGGCCCTGAAGGAATTGGCCGAAAGTATGAAGGCCAATGGCATAATCCAGCCCATATTGGTTCGTCCGGCAGGGGAGGGCAGTGAGGGGAAATACGAGCTCATTGCTGGAGAACGCCGCTGGAGAGCGGCTTTACTGGCGAACATTGCCACAATTCCGGCCATTGTTCGCGATGTTGACGCGCTGACCCAGGCTCAGCTCGCTATGATCGAGAACATCCAGCGCGAGGATCTGAACCCAATCGACCGGGCTCTGGGCTATCAGGTGCTGGTAAAGGAATTGGGGCTGACCCAGGCTGAATTGGCCGGGCGCCTCGGTGAAGATCGCTCCACAATCGCCAACTTCTTACGCCTGCTGGAGTTAACCGAAGCTGCCAAAGAGATGGTCCGATCAGGAAAGCTTACGGTAGGGCACGCCAAGCTGCTCGCCGGGGTCACCGATATCCTCCGTCAGCAGAAGCTGGCTGAGCTTGCTGTATCGCAGGGCCTCTCGGTGCGAAACCTGGAACGCATCCTCCAAGAGCAGGCGGCCGGCCAACAGCCCAAGCAGACCCGTGCATCGCTCTCGCCGCACATGCAGGATGTCGAGAAGACGCTGTGCCGGCAACTTGGCTTGCGTGTCCAACTTCGCGCATCCCGCGAGCGAGGCAAGGGAAGGCTGGTGTTCCACTACAGCAATCTCGATCAGTTCGATGAGATCATGGACCGCCTGGGTGTGAACCTGGCAAGCGACTAGGTTTTTAGACGTCGGACACCGTATCACGTTCATTGTGTGGTAGATACTCCGCACGGCATCAGCCGCCAGCCCTAGAGTTGCGGCAATCGGACCCGATCTAGTTGTGAGAGGGCCTGCGAGTGCGGGGCAAACCCAGCGGATTGGCCAGGAAGCCTGGTTGGCAGTGGCCGCATATGCGGAATTCCATGCGACGGTGAACCTGGTCCTGAAGCTCCTGCGCCGACATCTTCTGGATTTGCTCCAGCAGGGCGGGGAGGACCAGCTTGGGATCGTTCTGCTCATCGCTCGTATCAATTGGGGCGGTAGTGGGGTCGGCGAAGACATCGATCCGGACGACATAAGAGTCGTGGATGACGACACGCCGGCCGCAGAGTTTGCAGGTGATGCGATGGGCCATCGGCAGTGCATTGTAGCGGAAGGGGGGGCGTGTGTGGTGGCGTGACGCGATTGGTATACTCCGGTGGCCGACAGGATGGCCTGTTTGGGTTGGATCGTGCCTGGCGGCGGAAGGTGATGGCGATGCGCATCGTGATAGCACCGGATAAGTTCAAGGGGGCGGTCAGCGCCCGACAGGCGGCCGAGGCGATCGGCAGGGGAGTGCAGCGGGCGCGAGCGGATGCGGAACTGGTGATCTGCCCGATGGCGGATGGCGGCGAGGGGACGGTGGCGGCCATGGTCGAGGCTACCGGCGGGCGCATCGTCAAGCAGAATGTTTGCGGGCCACTGCCGGGAATGCTGGTGGATGCCGAAGTGGGAGTATCGGGCGATGGGCAGACGGCAGTGATTGAGATGGCGTCGGCCAGCGGGTTGGCGCTGTTGGCGCCGGGCGAGCGCAATCCATTACGGACAACAACGTATGGAACAGGGGAACTGATTCGGACGGCGAGCGGGTTGGGAGTGCGACGGATCATCCTGGGGATTGGCGGGAGTGCGACGACCGATGCGGGATTGGGGACGCTGCAGGCACTGGGGGCGCGAATCCGGATGGCGGATGGGAGTGTACGCTCGGAAGGGGATCGGCCAGTCGTCGGTCGAGACCTGGCAGAAGTGAGCGGGATCGACTGGCGGGGCAGTCTTCCGGAACTGCTGATCGCATGCGATGTGACCAATCCGCTGTATGGGCCGGACGGGGCGGCCGCCATATATGGCCCGCAGAAGGGGGCTTCGGCCGCGGAAGTGGTGATGCTGGACGGGTGGTTGCGGCGGCTGGCGGATATAACGGGGACGGTGATAGTGGCGCAGCGGCCGGGCAGCGGAGCGGCAGGGGGGCTGGGATTTGGCCTATCCGCGTTTGTTAATGGGACGCGCATGGCGGGAGGATTTGAACTGATCGCCGAAGCGCTGGGCTTTGAGGCGAAACTAACCGGGGCGCAATGGTGCATCACCGCCGAAGGCAGACTTGATGGATCGAGCCTGAAGGGAAAGACTGCCATGGGCGTGGCGCGGACGTGCAAGCGGCTGGGGGTGAAGTGCGTGATCATGGCGGGGAGCGTGGAGGCGGAGGCCGAGGAACGGGTGTATGCCGAGACAGGGGCGGTGGCGATGTCGATCGTGGATGGGCCGATGGTGCTGGAGGAGGCGATGCGGCGGACGGAGGAACTGCTGCAGCGGGCAGGGGGGAGATGGGGGCGGTCTCTGGAAGCTACTTGACGATTGACAAATGGGGACGGCAAGCGGACCTACTTGGAGGCGACGTCTTGGCTCAGACCTTGTCTACGCGCGACCAGGATCTGTTTCGAGATTCAGGACGGCGGGGTTGGTGGTGCGCTTGGCGTTGAGGAAGGGTTCGGTGACAGGTTTGCTTTGGAAATCGGGGACGTGATGGCAGGCGGCCCAGTGCTTGGGCAGGACTTCGCGCAGTGCGGGATCCTGATCACTGCAGAGTTTGTCATCCTGCATGCGCGGGCAGCGGGGATGGAAGCGGCAGCCGGTGGGGAAGTGGGCGGGGGAGGGAACCGTGCCGGCGATGGTGTTCAGGCGATCGGCTTCATGACCCAGCTTGGGGATCGAAGCCAGCAGTCCCTGGGTGTAAGGATGCTGGGGAGCATCGAAGATATCTTCGACGCGGCCATATTCGACAATTCGGCCGGCATACATCACGGCGACGACATCGGCGTTCTCTGCAACGACGCCAAGATCGTGGGTGATCAGCATGATCGCCATCTGCGTTTTCTGCTGCAGCTTGCGGAGCAGTTCGAGGATCTGGGCCTGGATAGTCACATCCAGCGCGGTGGTGGGCTCATCGGCGATGAGAAGTTTGGGCTGGCAGGAGAGTGCCATGGCAATCATGACGCGCTGACGCATGCCGCCGGACATCTGGTGGGGGTAAACATCGAGGCGACTCTCAGGGTCGGCGATGCCGACGTCGGCCATGGACTTGATGGCGATCTGGCGAGCCTGGCGGGCGTTGACTTTCTGATGGAGCAGGATCGCTTCGATGATCTGATCGCCCACAGTGTAGACCGGGTTGAGGCTGGTCATCGGCTCCTGGAAGATCATGGCAATCTGGCCGCCGCGAATGTGCTGCATGTGGTGTTCATCGGCCTGAAGGAGGTCCTGATCGCCAAAGAGAATCCGCCCGCCGGGGTAGCGTGTGGGCGGGGTGGGGAGCAGGCGCAGGATGGACATGGCGGAGATGGATTTGCCACAGCCGGATTCGCCGACGAGGGCGAGAGTCTGGCCGGGAAAGATGCTGAAGGAGATTCCGGTAACGGGATGCACCATCCCCCGTTCAATCTGGAAGGAGATGGAGAGATCATGGACGTTGAGGAGAGGTTGCATGGGTTACCAGAGACGGCGAATGCCATAGGCAACGAGTTGCGAATCAACGGAGATAATCGTCAGGTCATCAACCAATGCCTGCGCGACCAGCATGCGGTCAAAGGGGTCGCGGTGGTGGAAGGCCAAGGATGCTGCACGGTACACATGGCTTGGCACGATCGGGAGCAGTTCCATTTCGTCCTCACCCATGCCATCCACCATGTCGGCAAGCGATGTATCGAGCGTGAGCTTCCCTGTACTGTGCTTGATTCCTATCTCCCAGACCCTCGCGATACTCACAAAGACGCGATCAGGCTCTTCGCGAATCGCTGCTGTGGCCGCGGAGGAAAGACGTTGATCTGCCGCCACAAACCATATGAAGGCATGGGTGTCGAGCAGCAGGCTCATCACATGTAGTCCTTGAAGTCTGCCAAATGGGAATCGTCATCGTCGCCGACGAAGTGGATCTTGCCCTTGAGGCGACCGGGTGTGCGGCGCACCGGTCTTGCACCAACAGCGATCTCTGCCACGATCTGCCCGTTCCGCTGGATGGCAATCTGGTCGCCGGGCTGCGCCTGCTGCACCAGTTCAGCGAGCTTAAGTTGTGCCTGTTTCAAACCAATAGTCATGTTACACCAGATCCTGGATTCTCGCGTGCACGTGTTCCCATGTCAGCCCAATCTCCGGATGCCTCTCCAGTTCGTCATCCCTGCGGTCTAGCTCGCGCATCAGTTCTGCCGTGGGAGCAGCACCAGCCTGCTCCTCAGCAATGGAGTCCCAGATGCGCTCGACCAGCAGGACCCGCTGCGCGGTCGGAAGCTTCCTTGCCTGTTCCAGTAATGCTCTGGCGCTCATACGTTGATTATACGTCACTGCTTCGCCCCGTGCACCTGCTTCGGATCGAGGGCGTCGCGCAAGCCGTCGCCGACCATGTTGAAGCCCATCACGGCGAGGAAGATGAATAGCCCCGGCCAGAGCACCCAGGGATGCTGATCGAGCTCGACGATGTCCATGGCGTTCTGGAGCATGTTGCCCCAGGAGGGCGTCGGCTCCATGATTCCCAGGCCCAGCAGCGACAGTGCGGATTCGCCCAGGATGTAGCCGGGGATGCTCAGGGTCACCGACACGATCACATACCCCATCGTGTTCGGCAACACGTGGCGGATGATGATCGGCAGGGGGGAGATGCCGACCGCACGGGCCGCCTGGATATAGTCGCGGCCGCGGATGGAGAGCACCATGCCGCGGATCACGCGGGCCAGGCCCGGCCAGCCCACCAGCGCCAGGATCGTGACTACCGCGAAGTACACGGTTACCGAATCCATGTCGGAAGGGAAAACGAAACGCAGCATCAGCAGCAGATAGAAACCTGGAAGCAGCATCACGGCTTCGCAGAGACGCTGGAGGATGTTGTCGGTCATCCCGCCGACGTAGCCGCTGATGCCGCCGATGAGCAAGCCGATGACCAGCACCAGCGATGAGCCGATCAGGCCGATGGTCATACTGATCCGGCTGCCATAGCAGATGCGGCTGAAGATGTCCCGGCCGGAGATGTCCGCGCCCATCAGGTAGATCCGCGCGAAGTTCTCGGTCCCGGCGTTCACAGGCTTATCGACCCCGAAGAGGCGCACTTTGGTCGGCAGGATGCCCAGGAACCGGTGCTCATCGCCTTGTGTAAAGAACCGCACATAGCAGCGCTGCGTGCGGTCCTGCACCTGCTTCACATTGAAGTTCTCGTCGATCTCGTTTCGGTATGGGTAGACGAACGGGCGAATGGAAGTGCCGGCGGCGTCGGAGAAATGGATGCCAGTGGGCGGCGACCACTGCAGCTCGCGTACCTGATTGTCCGGGTCATAAGGCGCGATGAAGTCCCCGAGGATCACCAGCAGGTACAGCGCCATCAGAAGCCAGAATCCCAACATGCCGATGCGGTGCCTGCGGAATGCCCGATAGGCAATGCTCATCGGGCTGTCCGGCCGGCCCTTGGGTGCGACTTCGAGAATGGGAGGGATGGCGGTTGCTTCAGGCATAGCTCACCCTTGGATCGACCCATGCCAATAGAAGTTCCGCGAACAGGTTGCCCAGCACCAGCATCACGCTGCCGATCAGGAACGTGCTCATCACCAGCGACTGGTCCTTGGCGCGCAATGCTTCGAGGATGAGTTGCCCCATGCCGGGATAGTTAATCACGTTCTCGAGCAATGCCGCCCCGCCGAACAGGCCTGCAAACTCAAAACCGAGGATTGTCACCAAGGGATTGATGGCATTTCGCAGTGCGTGCTTGTAGATAACCCTACTTTCGCTGAGCCCCTTGGCACGCGCGGTGGTGATGTACTGCTCGCGGAGCACCTCGAGCATGTTTCCGCGCGTGATTCGCTGCAGGCCAGCCAATGCGCCAAACGTCAGCACCACCACGGGTACAATCAGGTGTTTGGCAAAGTCCAGCATGCCTCCCCAGAAACCCAGCTCGGAGTGATCGAGGCTGCGCAGCCCGCCGGGCGGAAGCCACTGCAGGTGGCTGGCGAAGATCCAGAGCAGGATCAGTGCCATAAAGAAACTCGGCATGCTCATGCCCGTAAAACTCATGCCGCTGAGCAGCTTGTCCGGCCAGCGGTATTGCCGGACGGCCGCCCATATCCCCAGCGGGATTGCCACGAACCAGGTGAACAGAATGGTGATCACATTCAGCCAGAGCGTTGCCGGCAGTCGGCTGACGATCACCGTGCTGACCGGCTGCTTGTACTTGATGCTCAGGCCCAAATCGCCTTGCAGGATCCCTCGCGGTTCTTCGGCCTTGACGCAGTGCATCACGCCGAGCCAGGTGAAGTATTGGGTGACAGGGCTGCGGTTGAGCCCAAAGAGGCGCTCCTGCTGCAAGACGTATTCCTGGCTCATGCGCGGATTGATGTCCTCGCGCCCGGCCTTGCCCGGCGAAAGCTTGAGGATGGCAAACGACACCACCGTCGAGAGCAGGATCAGGATGCTCGCGAAGAAGAGTCGGCGGATGATATACGCTCTCATGCGTCGCCTTCTGTGGACCTACTTGCCTGGAAGGACGAAGATCTCGTCCTCGTTGTGGAAGACCCCGCCGACTTCGCCGGGGAAGATATTGCCGAAGCGGTTTCGCACCGCCGCGACCTGCTCGGCTACTGTCAGGTAGACAAACGGCTGCTGATCGCGGGCGATCTGCACCCATTCACGATAGATCGCCTTGCGCTTGGTCTTGTCCATCTCCTGAATGCCGGTGTCAAAGATCTCGTCAATACGCTTCTCCCAGGCGAAGCCGGGCGTCTTCTGCTTCGGCCACCACATATGCATCCAGGCTTCGCTCTTCCAGACATTGGCTCCCCAGTGTGGTTCGCGGCCGCCCGTAAGGCCCATGACGATGGCTTCCCAATCCATCGTGGTTTCCATTTTGTCCACCAACAGATTGAACTCCAGCAGCAACACATTGGACTTGATCCCGATCCGCTCCAGGTCCTTGCGGATGAACTCCAGCGTCTCGGCGCGAAGCTCGTTGCCCGAGTTGGTGTTCATCGTGAAGGCAACCTGGTGTCCTTGCGCATCCTGCAGAATGCCATCGGGCCCGGGTTTCAGGCCCATGTCGGCCAACAAGGCCTTGGCCTTCTCGGGGTCGTAGGGATATGGCTCGATTCCTTCCTGCTTATACGGACCGGCCGCCAACGTCATCGGTGCGTACTCCGGATAGCCGAGGTTGCGACGCACGTTCTTGATCTGCGACTCGCGGTCGATGGCATACGAGAGTGCCTGGCGGAACCGCGTATCGCGGAACCAGTTCACCTTGTAATCCGGGATCTTGCCAGCCTTGGCCACGTCCAGACTCATGTTCAGCAACAGGAACAGATCGCCATCGTCAGGTCCAAACTGGTAGAAGGAGAAGTTGTCCTGGGCGGCCTTAGGCTTAAGCCTGGCGATATCCTTGCCTGAACGAATGCCAAAGGTGTCGGTAATCCCCTGCTCGAAGTTCAGCAGCATGGTGTTCATGTCGCGGAGGATCAGGAACGTCAGCTCATCAAGGTAGGGGAGTTGGTTGCCGGCCGAATCTTTCTTCCAGTAGTGCGGGTTTCGCTTCATGACGACGCGCTCGCCACGGACATACTGCCCGAGCATGAATGGCCCGGTGCCGACCAGATCGTCGGGCTTGATATCGGCGCCTAGCGCGCCGCCCAGAGTGCCGTTCTTCACCAGGTCCTGATACTTGGCTTTCGGCAGGATGCCATCAGCGACCATCTGGTCCCAGATGGCGACCTTCACTGGCGTGACGAAGCGCACGGTGTAGTCGTCAATTGCCTCCACCTTCACGGTCTTGCCGCCAAAGGTGGCCGCATCGCGCGTGCTGCAGGGCCAGCGCGGATCCTTGCCTTCCGGGCGAGTGTTGTCATAGATGGCGTCGTTCCAGGTGAAGACGACATCGGCCGCCGTGAACGGTGTGCCATCGTTGAACTTGACATCCTTGCGCAGATGGAATGTCCAGGTCATGCCATCGTCGGCGACCTCCCACTTCTCGGCGAGCAGCGGCTTCACATCGCCGGTGAACGCGTCGATATCGGTCAGGCCCTGGAAGACCCGCGCAGTGAATGTGGTCGTGCTCGTCTCACCTGATGTGATTGGGTTGAAACTCTTGGGTTCGCCAAGCGTGTCGCGAATAATCCGGCCGCCGTACTTGCCCACGACCGGCTTGTATTGATCCCTGGAGATTGCCTGTATGCCGATCTGGGGAATGGCAGGCCGAGCAGGCGGCGCCTGCTGTGCGTCGGCGGCCGTGGTTAGAAACAACCCTGTACCGGCTACGATTCCCAAAGCAATCTTCTTGAGCATGAGGTCTCCAGTCTTACACCTTCGCCTGCTCGCGTCGGGGGTCCAGGATGTCCCGCAGCGCATCACCCACGAAGTTCAGGCTGAGCAATGTTAGTGCCAGCAACAGGCAAGGGACAACCAATAACCATGGACGACTGTGAATCGGGTTCAGGCCCTCTCCCAGCCCTTCGCTTGCCAGCGATCCCCATGTTGGCATCGGAGGCTGTATTCCGATACCCAGAAAACTCAGAAATGACTCCTGCAGAATGGCGACCGGGATGGTCAGTGTCGCATAGATGATGACCGGCCCGACAAGGTTGGGCAGCAGATGCCGCAGCAGGATCTGCCAGGAGGGCAATCCCAGTGCCCGGCAGGCTTCGATAAAGGGTTGGCTGCGCAGCGAGAGCACCTGCCCGCGCACAACACGGGCCATCGTCAACCAGCTCACCAAACCGATAGACAAGAACAAGACGATGAGGTTGGCTACGGCCTGTTTCCCGCTCTGGATATCCAGTCGCTCCATGATCCGCATCAGCAGCGGCTCCATCGCGATCTTCAGCAGAATGATCATCAGCACATAGGGCAGACTGTAGAGCACATCGACGATGCGCATGAGAAGGTTATCGAGCCATCCGCCGGCGTATCCTGCGATAAGTCCTACGCTTACGCCGATCACGACGGCAATGGCGGCCGCCATGACTCCGATCCCCAGGCTGATGGCGCCACCGGTGAGTGCCCGGCCGAGAACGGATCGGCCCAGGCGATCCGTCCCCAGGCACATGGCGAGTTGGCCGCTTGGGCGGACAGAGGGCGCTGTCCACGCCTCCTGCATATTCTGGCGGTCGAAGTAGAGGCGGCTGTTGGTATCGGAGATGGCGGTCCACGGGAGGGTGCCAGCGCACAGGAGGATCATCAAGAGAAGGAAGCCGCCGCCGATGACGACCCGGCCAGAACGCACCACCCGCCGCCATGCTCCAGGCACGCCAGCGATCGCCGGCGGCAATGGCCGGGAGACAGAGGTTGTAACAGGAGTTGCACTACTCACTCGCGGCCGATTCTAAGCGGCTTGTCACGGCGTTTGTAGAGCAGTTCATTCAACTCGCCATGAGACGGGCGCCATCGGCGCCCCGCCGGCCACTTCTCGTGGTTCGTCTGCGTAATTCACGATGACTCGGGTGCCATCTGAAAACACGCTAGCCTGCACGGCTCCATCATCGGCCAACACTTCATGCGATACGCAATCCAGTTGGCCGATGCGGCGATGCAGATTAGCCACCGGCAGAGCCAGAGCCAGCGCCTGTTTCACCTCGGGCATGCCCAGGTCATATCGGTAGAGGTGCGTATTGGGCGGACGGCCGTCCACATAGGCATACTGCGAGCCAAAGGGCATGACATTGGGCGGCGCCCCGGCCAGCGCATCTTGCGCAGCCTGCAGCGCCTGCCAGCCGCCGCCGGTAAGCGGGAAATGTGTGCGGTCGCGCTGGCCCTGGTTGCGATGCCAGGGATTGTTGTAATTGTCGACCTCCCACCAGGTATGGATGCAGGAATCGTGATAAACCAGGGATGTCATCGGCACGGTGAACCAGTCGGCATGGACCGGCAGGGGGATCTTCACTGAGCCGATGTCGTAGTGGCCGGTGGCCCAGCCCCAGAACCCCTCGGATGAAATCGCATTGCCGCGCTGTGCTGCGGTATCCATCACGTTGGTTCGCCACTGGGCATCAGCGCGGCGATCCAGGGGATGGTCGGGATGATGGCAACTCAGGCCGTTTCGCGAAGCCGTAACATCGAAATGGGCGGCGGTGAATCCGCGCATCCGCGCATCCTGAATCCGATTGGCGATGGCTACCTGCCGCACGGGGCACGCTCGATACCATTTGACATCATCGATCTGCCAACTGAAATGCGACTTGCCATCGGCCCCAAGGAGCGTGTCGGCCGGGTCGGGCGGCACATCCTCTGTCCACATCCAGGATGCGGACAAGTATCCCAGCTCATCCAGCAGCCCCAGGCAATTGCGGATGTCGACCGGCGGCCGGCCACCCATCTTGAACCCCTCAAGTATGTTGCCCATTGCCAGGGGATAGACAAAGGCACGCTCGAAGCCCATGGCCTTGAGCGCCCGAAACGAGGCGGCGTAATCCAGCGTTTCATCCTGACAATACCCGATGAAACACTGCAGCGCGCCAAAGAGCCGCTGCACCGCCGGCCGGGCTGCGATCTTCTCTTCCCATGAGACAAAAGCGCCGCGATCGCGGACGTACTGCCGGTAGGCACGGCAGACCGAGGTCACATCCGGCCTGGTGAATTGCAGGCGCACGCTGCGAGGATAGGCCATCTTTCCCAGCGAGGGATCCTGGATGCATGCCGCAATCATTCGCCCATCCGCCGCCTTTTCTAGCCAGATCCGGGAGTCATGTTCCGTTTCGATGATCGTCAAGAGCGCATCGCGCGAGCCGCATACCGCGAAGAACGGCATCGACCAGCCTCCGTGGCCGGTACGCGACATGTGAAGAACAAACGGGGCTCCCGTCCCCTTATGCCAGATCCCCTGGTTCACGGGGATCGCCACGGCCGGGGCGACCACCCCTTCGGGCCGGAATGTGCCCGGAAGAGTGAACGCCGTTGCGGTGGAGCGTCCGGGCACAGTAGTGATCTGCAGACCTTCGGCCACGAGTTCGTATCGCAGAACAAGGCGGCCAGCAGGTCCTTCGCGCTGCACAATGATGCACTGATCGCCCAATGGGTGGGCGCTTCCACTGGTGAAGGATGTTGCCCTGCCAGCAGCACCGTCGAGTTTGTCCCCGCCGAATCGCACGCCATCCCGTCCCTGCGCATCGGCCAGCGCTGTGGACGTATCCACGACCCAGCGCACGCCCGTTGCCCGGTTGATGAGGGTGACTTCGCTTCCGTCCGCACTGACGATTAGTTCACAGAGCGCGCTGCTGACCTGGGGCATGGTGATCCTTTCGATCGCGCAAGGATACCTCCGGATGTGCTACGATCCAGCGCCCAGCGCGGGGCAATGCCCTGAGAACACTTCAGGTCATGCCATGCCCGCGAACCACTTCCACACTGCATGGTGCGGCGGCACAGACACTGCGAGTTACCGGGCTGACTTTGGCTCGGCCCGGCGCCGCGAAGGCGCCCGGGGTGATGAAGATGCAATCCGCGCCCCATTCCTGCGCTTCTTCCATGATCAGCCGTGTCGCATCGCCATGCCGGGCAATGTGCTCCGCCCGGTAGCCCGCCGCATCCAGCACCTCCAGGGCCGTCGTATCGGCTGTGTCCCATACGCCGCTGGAACCCGGTCCGCCGGCGACGGCCAGCGCGTATTGCCGCGTCGCCACCGTCAGCAGGCACAGCGTGGTTCCCACGTGCCAACGGCGCGTGGCAACTTCTCTGAGAACCGCCTGCGACATCTGCGCCGGGTCGAACGCCACAATCAGGCGCAGCGGCCCACCGGCGTGCTCTGTATGTTCGTGGACGCAGCGGACGCTGCAGTGTGCCGATCGCATGACCTCCTGTGACACGCTGCCGGCCAGCAGCCGCCGAAGCTTGGAGCGCCCGCGCGAGCCGACGACGATCAGGTCCGCACTGTGCGCTGTGGCAGCGCCGATGATCGCGTGCGCTGGCGAATCCTCGCTGGTCTCCCAGTTCACCGTCCACTCGGGGCAGACGCTACGGACCAGCGATGCACCTTCCTGCGCCAGACGCTGCGCTTCGTTCATCGCCGTCTCCGCAAGCGTACCGCTCTCATCCCTGGGCCCTGAATCATCCGGAACCACCGCCACAAACGGGGCGTACCCGACCAAAGGATCGATCAGGGGTTCGGTTGCACTGATAACAATGGCTTGCGCATCCTTTGGCAGACCCGCCCGCCCGAGATCTCCGATGGCTCCCCGCGCCCACTTGGATCCGTCATATCCAACAATGACTGTCATGGCGTCCCCTCTCGCTTGCGCCGTTGGCTCCCATCCCGTCAGCCGACGCTGTCCTCCTTATATTATAGGATGCCCAACTACCCGCCGCTGGCCGCACCGGCAGCGCCGGGCAACGCCGACCAGCGAGGATGCACTGCGATGGCCGAGACTGGATCACACAATTCTGGCATAATGCCGGTCAATCAAGGGAAAGGAGAACAAGATGAGGATGAGGCTATGCGCACTGGTGGCAGTAGTGGCGGGTGCATTGTGCGTTGCCGCGGCACAGACAGAGGCGCCCGCCAGGTCACCGGGCACGCCGGCGAAGCAGCAGTCCGATAACGCCAAAGCCGCTCCCGTGCTTCTGGTCACGACACCCCAGGCGATGCAGACCGATGTGGACCCCGCCCTGGAGCACATCGAGGTCACGTTCGACCGGCCGATGCGCGATAAAAGCTGGTCCTGGACCGGCGGCGGCGACACCTATCCGCAGACCACCGGCAAGCCATCCTACGATGCCCAGCGCACGACCTGCACGCTTCCGGTGAAACTGGTGCCGGGGAAGGTCTACTGGGTTGGCATCAATAGCCCATCCCACCGCAATTTTGTTTCCGAAGATGGTGAACCCTCGCCCTGGTACATCCTGCTGTTTTCCACCCGCAGCGCAGATGGCAAACCCACCCCATTGCCGCCCGACCGCGTGCGCGAAGCGAAGAAGATCAATGCGGCATATGAGAAGGCTCTAGGTTTTGTGCCCAATGCCAAGGGCAAAGCCAGTACCCGCGATGCGCGATAGGCGACCAGGATCTCATTAGGCGGACAGCGCGGTGGGTGAAGCCGTTGGTCCACAAGCTGATGGCGATGTGGGATTGCGCCCGCTCGTTCGTCTGTCCACGCACGATAGCCATATGAAACCTCTGCACACAGTTCTGGTTCTGATCTTTCTTGTGTGTGGTTGTGCCGCCATCTCCAGGCATCCTGCGCAAATCCCCGCATTCGTTTCCGGCAATGAGCAGTATGGGGTAGCTCCGAAAATCTCCGGCAGCTATACAAACAAGGGCGAGGCTTTCACGGTCGAAGGAAAGAGCTTGGGGATAGTATTGCTCTCGCGTCTGCTCCTGGTCGATGCGCCTCGGGCATCCTCCTGGCAGGGGGGAGTCTCAAACAAAGTGAACGCTCTCTACGGGGATGATCCTGCCCGACCTGCCGCCGACTCCGTCGCCGTAGTGGAACCGGAACCGGACGTTTTTGAAATCCGGTTCCTAACACACGGGCAATCGGTGGCTACGCGTCGATTCTCCAAGTACACCTCGCAATGGACGTGGGACAGTGCCAAGCTCGGCCAGCCTTACAATGCCGTCGAGGGCTTTGTGAATATCACGACAAGAGA
>Ga0209083_1001782_pt1 | contig 23024 bp, 21 predicted proteins | sample AM7aDNAmetaG_FD_184132 | JGI IMG/M metagenome (GOLD analysis project Ga0209083, IMG submission 184132) | Freshwater microbial communities from Finland to study Microbial Dark Matter (Phase II) - AM7a DNA metaG (SPAdes) (version 3) | ecosystem: Environmental > Aquatic > Freshwater > Lake ...
TACTTAACAGGGGTAAAAGTTACAGAACAAGAAAAGGAAAAACTAAATATCCTTAGAAATGACTTTCATGGTGATTGGAACTATATAATCTCCCCTAATTTGTGACATTTATTTATTGACAGTTCCTAAGGTTGATGCAGGGAAAATGGTATTTGAGAAAAGAAATTTCAAATTGGATGAATCAATATCGACAATTATTCATTTATTTGAACATAAAGCCCGCGAAAAGAACCTTAAATTGACCAAAGAATACAACAAGAAAATTCCAGTCCAAATAAAGGGCGACTCTTCACGATTGCATCAAATTATTTTAAACCTATTAAGCAATGCCGTAAAATTCACAAACGAAGGAAGTATCATGTTAAGTGTTGATTTATTGGATGAAGATGATGAAAAAGTGACAATTGAATTTTCAATAGAAGATACAGGCATTGGAATACCAGAGGATAGAATTGACAAGATTTTCCATAACTTTGAACAAGGGTCAGCTTCCACTCAACGTGTTTATGGCGGAACCGGATTAGGACTGGCTATTTCGAAACAATTGGTAGAATTGCAAGGGGGCAGTATCAGCGTAAAAAGTGTTTTGGGAAAAGGTTCTACCTTTAGGTTTATTTTGAATTTCGAAATAGCGGGGGACACGATTGAAATCGAAGCTGATAGCAAGGAATTTGCTGCAGAAATTAAAAGTTTAAATGTATTGGTAGTTGAAGATGTGTTGCTTAACCAATTATTGCTCAAAACAATATTAAATGATTTTGGATTTAAATATGATGTTGCTGATAACGGAAAAATTGCAATAGATAAATTACAATCAAATACTTACGACATTATATTGATGGACTTAATGATGCCCGAGATGAATGGTTTTGAAGCGACTGAATACATCCGCAATAAACTGGGTTCTAAAATCCCAATCATCGCATTAACCGCTGATGTAACAACAGTTGACATTGAAAAATGCAAGGCAAATGGAATGAACGATTACATCTCCAAACCCATTGATGAAAAATTATTGCTTAATAAAATAGTTTCTCTAGTCAAATAGGGAATTAACAGGATTGTTATTAATATCCTAACGGACAATCTGTTGGTGTAGATTTTGTTTTCCAGGGTTATTGATGCCCTACTGGCAAAATTCCAATCCAAATAATTTTTGTTGAGATTTGTGGTTTGAATTTACCTTATTATGGAAAGAAAACACACAAATTGAGTACCTTTATTGTCCATAAAGATATTGAAAACGATTTGGAAGGAGGCATAGAATGAAAGAAGAACAAAAAGGTGAATTGAAAAACGGTGATAGCCAAATCATTCTTTATCAGGCCGAAGACGGAACAACTAAAATCGAAGTTCGTCTCGAAAATGAAACCGTTTGGCTGACTCAAGCTCGGTTGGTGGAATTGTATCAATCGAGCAAATCCAATATCAGCGAACATATCAAACACATTTTTGAGGAAGGTGAATTGATCGAAGATTCAGTTGTTCGGAAATTCCGAACAACTGCCACAGATGGCAAAGACTACAATACAACCTTTTTCAACCTCGATATGATTATCTCATTGGGTTATAGGATCAAATCCCGAATCGCAACCAAATTTCGTATTTGGGCTACCGAACGGCTCAAAGAGTACATCATCAAGGGCTTTACGATGGACGATGAACGGTTGAAACAAATGGGTGGAGGCACTTATTGGTATGAATTGCTCAACCGTATCCGCGATATCCGATCATCGGAAAAGGTGATGTACCGGCAGGTACTTGACACTATCCACACCATCCCCCTCGTTTGTAACGAGGGGTTAATGGTTTTGAGTTTGTAACTCAGCTTCAAATCAATGCTATTTTTAATTTTTGTGAAATATTTTATTACGTAATGTCTTTTGCAACGATATGACCCTTATAACATTTCAAAACTTTTCAATTACTTTGCGAAAATTGTATGTTTATCCCAAACCGGAGGGAGACCCAATCTTTCACATCGAAAACCGTATTCCGTTGGTACAAATTCCTTTTGGAAAAAGGAAAATATTTTTTGGTTGCCAGATTATTCTTCGCTCTCCAAAAGGCAGCTGCAGTAGGACAATGTAGGATTCACAATGTGTGCGACAGGTTATTGAACTAAATCATCTCTCTTTCAGGAAAATAAATGACATTGAAAAGTTGGGGTGTTTGAAAAAGGGTTACTTTTACAAGGAAGTTTCATTAATAGTTGGATATAGATGACGATTGAAACAGAAGGAAAAAATTGAGTATTTAGATCAAGACGTATTAATATATTGAATATGAATAGATTATTTTATATTTTAGGTAAAGCTAAAATTGATATATATTTGAAAAATAATTGGAACTGATGAATTGTGGAACTAAATAAAGTTATACTATACAGAATCACTCATATTGAGAATATTCCACATATTCTTCAATATGGTATTACACATAAAGATTCTCCAAATAAAAATCCTGATTATAAAAACATTGGCGATTTAAGCTTGATAAATAATAGAAGTAAAAAATATGTAAGTGTTGAAAATGGTGGATTTGGTTCAGAAAATGGTTTATCCCCAATCCGATTGGGTGATTTTGTCCCTTTTTATTTTGGAGTTAAAATGCCAATGCTTTATGTGGCTCAACATGGAGGCAATTTTGTAGAGCGAGCTACTTCTCCAATCAATATTATATATTTAGGTTGTTCTGTGAGCAAAATAATTTCTGCAAAAATTGATTTTTACTTTACAGATGGGCATGCGACAGATATGCTTACCTCATTTTATGACAAGACAAAAATCAATGAGCTGGTCGATATTGTTGACTGGGATGCCATTAAATCATTATATTGGGGAGGGTCTGAAAATTTGAATATAAAAAGGAAAAAGCAAGCTGAATTTTTAGTTGCTGCCGATTTATCGCCAGACCTAATAATAGGTTTTGGTTGTTATAATGAGATAGCTAAAGACAAATTGATTTCATTAGGAGTAACTGAAGATAAAATTAAGGTTATAACACAAGCGTACTTTTAAAATTAGGATTATGATAAAATATATAACTGGTAATATCTTAGAGAGTGAGGCAGATGCTTTAATCAACACTGTTAATACTGTTGGTGTAATGGGAAAAGGAATTGCACTGCAATTTAAAAATGCGTATCAAAATAATTACAAAGCTTATATTGAGGCTTGTAAAAGAAATGAAGTAATTGTAGGTAGGTTATTTGTTGTTAAAGATTCAAATCTTAATTCAGGAGAAAAATACATTATTAATTTTCCAACAAAAAAAGATTGGAGGAAACCATCTGAATATAGCTTTATTAATGCAGGTTTAGATGATCTGGTTCATATTATAAAGGAATATAAAATTAAAAGTATTGCTATACCTCCGCTAGGTGCTGGTAATGGAGGATTAGAGTGGGAAAAAGTAAAGAAAATTATTGAACAAAAATTAAGCAATCTTGATATTGAGATAATTGTTTATGTACCAACTCAACACATAAAAGAACAGTTAAAAAAAGAGAGGGTGAAACTAACGGATGCACGAGCATTATTACTCTATTTATTATATGATTTGGTGAAAAATGGGGAATATGTTTCAGAATTCTCTAGTGAAAAAGTGTGTTATTTTCTTCAACGATTTGGAGCAAAAAAATATTTTAACCTTGAATTTAGCCCCAACTTTTATGGCCCATATTCGGGTAAAGTTAGGTTTGTATTAAATGTTTTGAATGGTAGCTATATAATGGGGTATAGCGATATGAATAAAAAGCCATTTGAACCACTAACATTGGTCTCAGATGGTTATGACACGGTTAAAAAACACGTTGAAAATAATTCGGAATTGTACAATATTGCTCAAAGGACTATTGATTTTTTAACCGGATTTTATTCGGATTTTGCACTTGAGCTTTTATCATCAATTGATTTTATTGCAAAAAATAAGAACACATTTGAAAAAGATGTAATAAGCCAACAGTTGGAAAATTGGAGTGATAGAAAAAGGAGTATGTTTTCAAATCCAAGATATATAGATATTTCTCTTCGACAAATACAAAGTGCTGAATTTGCATGAAAAAAGCATGATTGCCCAATAGTCTTCGTGCTTTGGTGGCAAGACATTGAATCCCCATAACCTCCTGCCCATTTTACGGTATGTGGTATTTAAACCTTTCATTTGCTTACCGAAAATTGGATCTTTATTTCAAACCGGAGGGAGACCCAATCTTTCACACCGAAAATCGTAGTTGGTTGGTCCAAATTTCTTTATGGAAATGGAAAATATTTTGTGGTTACTTGATTATTCTTCGCTCCCCCGAAGGCAGGTGCAGTAGGCCAATTTAGGGTTTACAATTTGTACGACAGGTTATTGAACTAAATCAGCTCTCTTTCAGGAAAATAAATGGTATTTGAAGGTTGGTGTGTTTGAAAAAGGGTTACTTTTACAAAGCTATGAAAAAAATACACAAATTGAGTACCACTATAATCCCTAAAGGTATTGACAACGATTTGGAAGGAGGCAGAGTATGAAAGAAGAAGCAAAAGGTGAATTGAAAAACGGCGATATCAAACACATTTTTGAGGAAGGTGAATTGATCGAAGATTCAGTTGTTCGGAAATTCCGAACAACTGCAGCCGATGGCAAAGACTACAATACAACCTTTTTCAACCTCGATATGATTCTCTCATTGGGGTATCGGATCAAATCCCGCATCGCAACTAAATTTCGTATTTGGGCTACCGAACGGCTCAAAGAGTACATTATCAAGGGCTTTACGATGGACGATGAACGGTTGAAACAAATGGGCGGTGGCACTTATTGGTATGAATTGCTCAACCGTATCCGCGATATCCGCTCATCGGACAAATATTACAGAGGAAAACTGTTGGATTTTAAACCGTTAACCACAAATATGTAACTGCATGAAAAACGCAATTAAGATATTTGAAGAACGCAAAGTGCGCACCCACTGGGACGAGGAAGCCGAAGAATGGTATTTCTCTATTATAGATGTTGTAGAAATTCTAACTGATACTGATCGACCTCGCAAATATTGGAGCGATTTAAAGAAAAAACTGCAAAAAGAGGGCAGTGAGTTGTCCGAAAAAATCGGACAACTGAAAATGATTGCTGCCGATGGTAAAAAGTATAGTACAGACGTAGCAAATACCAATCAACTTTTCCGTCTAATTCAATCCATTCCATCACCAAAGGCCGAACCGTTTAAGTTGTGGTTAGCCGAAGTCGCAAAACAGCGGCTCGACCAAATGCAAGACCCTGAGTTGTCCATAGAACAGGCAATGACCGATTACAAACGTTTGGGTTATACTGACAATTGGATAAACCAACGTTTGAAAAGTATTGAAATCCGCAAAGATTTAACCAACGAATGGAAGGCGAGAGGTTTGGAGGAAGGTACTCAATTTGCAACACTTACCGATATTATTTACAAAACTTGGGCAGATAAAACTGCGAAAGAATATAAGAAGTTCAAAGGTTTGAAAAAGGAAAATCTTCGTGACAACATGACCAATAAGGAATTGGTTCTCAATATGCTTGCCGAACTGTCAACCAAAGAAATATCGGAAGTTGCAAATCCAGAGTCATTCCCCGAACATGAAGATGTGGCCCGGCGTGGTGGTAGCATAGCCAAGGAAGCCCGCATACAGTTAGAGTCTGAAACAGGCAAAAAAGTGGTCAGTCCGCTCAACGCTAAGAGTATTCTGTCAATTCAAGATGCCAAAACAGCCAGCAAAAATGATCAAACGGTATAAAATAGTTGCGACAAATCCCGAAAGTTCCGTTGTATCTGAATACAAACCGAGTTATCAGAGACTGACTGTGCTGATTAGGCAAAAAATCACTCTGCCTAATTTTTAACAAATATTCAGTCATTAACAGCCTTTACGGTTTGAGAAAGGGAGTTACATTTACGCTTTCAATCCTGCATTTTAAAATTTCTCCGTAGGAGATCAATATCCATGGAAAAACCAAGTCCACAAAATGGATTTTGAAATGATACCATATTGTGGATTGCGCCACAAGGTTTTAAAAGTTGGAAGAATTTTACAAACAATTTAACAGCAATCACTTACTCAGGACCTGTCATTGTGCGGAGTGCTGCACAAACAAAATTTGAACGATAATCATCTGCACTCCAACTTGTTCCTGCCTGCCCCGATTTTCGGGGATCCATCGGAAAAGCAATCCCATTTTAAGAAGCACAGTGCCAAAAACAATGTTCTGAAAGTGCTTCAAACATGAGATTGCCACACCAAACACCTTGATTTTGCTAACCATTTAATTTACAGTAGTTTGGTTCGCAATGACAATTTCAAAAGGGAGATCGTCCAAAATTTTGTATTGCGCCACAGAATTACAAGAGAGCTGTCCTCTCAGTCCGAAGGATGCTTTGCCCGATTCTGGACCTTTGATCGCGGACGATTGTATATTTCAAACCGGAGGGAGACCCAATCTTTCACAACGAAAATCTTATTTCGTTGGTCCAAATTCCTTTATGGAAAAGGAAAATATTTTGTGGTTCCCTGATTATTCATCGCATCCAAAAAGGCAGGTGCAATAGGCCAATGTAGGATTTACAAGGTTATTGAACTAAATCATCTCTATTTCAGGAAAATAAATGATGCTGTGAGGTTTGATTGTTTGAAAAATCTTAATTTTACAATGGTGTTACATTAAGTATAAAATTACGAATGATATGATACTCGAAAGGACAAAAAATGAGATTTTGGTTCGGCTACCGGCCTATGTTGACCTCACCGAACTTCAAAATATGCTTGATTTTCTGCAATATAAAGAGTTGACTGCAAAATCAAAAGCTAAGTCATCCGATGTTGATGAACTCTCAGAATCCGTTAACAAATCTATCTGGAATAAAGTAAAAGCCAGTCGTGGAATAAAATGAAAATCGTCGTTGATTCAAATATTGTATTTAGCGCGATCTTAAACACTAAAAGTAAAATTGGACAATTGATCATTAATGGGTCCAAGCATTTTGATTTTTATACTGTTGGGTTACTTAAGGACGAAATTTTCAAACATAAGGACAAAATACTTCATTTAACAGATTATACTGAAAACCAGTTTGTTGATACTTTTTATTTAATTACGAACAGATTAGTCTTTGTTGACGATATCTTACTAACTGACAATGATTTAATTAAAGCGATTGACTTAGTTTCAGGTATTGACGAAAATGATGCTTTGTTTGTGGCTTTGACAAATCACCTATTGGTAAACTTATGGACTGGTGATAAACGGCTGGTGAAAGGTCTTAAGAAAAAGGGATATTTACGGGTCTTGACAACCGACGAATTGTATGAAATCTTTTTGAATAAAGAACTGAAAATTAGGCTGAAAAGGAAATAGAGCAATAATAAAGGCTAGTTTAAAAATTCTTTGGCGGAATTTGGTGTTTTCGTGTTTTGGTGGACAGAATTTGGATTCCCAACCTCAGGACCAGTTTCCTGAAATGAGATATCTAAACCTTTCAATTTTATAAGTACCTGTATATTAGACACATGGTTGTTTGTTTACGAAACAGATCGACTTTTCTCCGTGGTAGATCGATATCCATAGAAAAGGATTATAAGAAAGCGGATTTCCCGGAGGGAATCAATAGGGTTGTTGTTAATGTCCTAATGGACAATCTATTGGTATGGATGTTTTTTTCTATGGATATTGATGCCCTACGGGCAAAATTACAATCCAAAAATTGGTTGTTTATTTCAAACCGGAGGGAGACCCAATCTTTCACATCGAAAATATTATTTCGTTGGTCCAAATTCCATTATGGAAAAGAAAATATCTTGTGGTTGCCTAATTATTTCTCACTCCCCGAAAGGCAGGTGCAGTAGGATATTGTAGGATTTACATTGTGTACAACAGGTTATTGAACTAAATCGTCTCTTTTTCAGGAAAATAAATGATGTTGTAAGGTTGGGTTGTTTGAAAAATGGGCTACATAAACACTTGCAATCCAACATTTTCAAATCTTCTCCGTAGGAGATCAATATCCATAGAAAAGGATTTCAAGGATGCCGATTTCCCGTAGGGAATTAACAGGATTGTTGTTAATGTCCTAACGGACAATCTGTTGGTTGGGTTTTGTTTTCTATGGATATTGATGCCCTACGGGCAAAATTACAATCCAATAATTGGTTGTTTATTTCAAACCGGAGGGAGACCCAATCTTTCACATCGAAAATCATATTTCGTTAGTCCAAAATTCCTTCATGGAAAAAGAAAATATTTGTGCTTACCTGATTATTCTTCACTCCCTCATGGCTGGTGCAGTAGGCCAATGTAGGATTTGCAATGTGAACGACAAGTTATTGAACTAAATCATCTCTCTTTCAGGAAAATAAATGATATTAAAAGTTTAGGTTGTTTGAAAAAGGGTTACTTTTACAAGGTAGTTTCAAAAAGAGCTGGAAAAAGATGGCGATTGAAACAGACGTGAAAAATGAAGTATTTAGATTAAGATGAAATTAATATATTGAATATGTGTAGATTATGTTTTATTTTAGCTAAAGCTAAAGTGAAAATAAGTACCTTTGAGGTGGTATTTAATCTTTAGGTGCAAAAGTATGGAAGACACTGACACAATAGCGAAACGACACTTTATGTTAGCTGAGAGTTTTCTGCAATTAGTAGAGAACATTCTTATTGAAACAGTTGAGATTGGTAATGTTGATATATATATAGGACCTCCTAAAATGGATATTCAGGAGCATTTTAGACAAATGACAAAGTGGAGTGACTTTCGAATCTTGGTTCCTACCCTGTTTAATTTATTTCACGGATTAGAATTGCTCATGAAAGCAGCTAATTATAAATTAGCACTTCCTTCTCAAAAGCCAAACCACAAACTAGCGACAATTTTTTGTGATTTTAAATTGAATTATCCAAATTCACCCAAATTGACAAAAATCTTAGATAAATATGTTTATCCAATACAAGCCAACACTTCTTTGCTAAAAGTTTTTTATTTAGCAAATGGAATTCCAGACTCGAGTCAATTCTATGAGATATTTAGGTATCCTTTTCAGAAGGACTTTCAAAAAGATTTTGATTACAAAGATTTAAGAAGTTCGGGAAAAGAGGGAATGATATTTTTTAAGCAAATCATTGAAGATATACGAGTTATAATGAAAGAAATTAAGGAATTATAGAACGTCTGCACTTGACAACAAGCTTATCGCCGGCCAGATTTCGCTGCTTCGTTGACAGGAAAGTAATAAATTGAAAAGCAGTTCGTTGTAGGAAATTTATCGGGTAAATCCTTTTCGGCGTGTAGCTGTGGAACTTTTAGGGCAATTGTGACGAAAAAAGACTTATATATAACAACGAGTATTTCAACTTAAATGCAAAGAACATGAATAAACAAATTTGGGAAATGTATAAAACCTCTAATAGAGGACAGGAAATAATTGATTTATTTACTTTTTATGCTGATGCAGAAATTGAAGTATTTGAAAATAAATTGGAGAAAATTTTAAGAAAGTTCGGTAAAGAATCGGAAATCGACACGTTATTTTCAAGGATATATTTAGTCAACAACAATATAAGTGTATATAACTCTGCAATTAGAGAAAAGGAAGCACCAAATGACTTTTTTACCAGGTTTATTGAAGACTTTGATGTATCTTATATTGATGAAGATAAAGAAGGCAACTTAACAAAATCGACCAAAGTTCATGACGTTTTTATAAAAAAACTAGACTACCGGTCAATTAGTGCAATAATGGATAGTATTTCCATAAATCTATACATCATGCATCCTCTATTCTTTTTCCCATTATTAGACAATGAGCGATTTGATATTTTTGTTAAGAATTGCGATGCCTTAGGAATAGAGATACCCAATATTCCAAATAGTGCAGATAAAAAAGGTCGAGTGATGTATTATTTCAGTTTATGTGATGTATTAGACAAATTTTCGGTTGAATACGATCTGTCTGCTGAAGAACTATGCGCTTGTATATATGATTTTGCGACAATATTACAAGAACATAAAGAAGTAAAAAATGAATTACCTGAACCGACTAATGTTTGGTTTACAGGTGCGAGTAAGGCTGATTATCAAACGACCTTACAAAACCTTGTACCTGATTCAGTTAATGCATGGTCATGCAACGAAGCGACAAAAAGAGGAGATATTATTGTAATTTATTGTTTGTCACCACAAAGCTTTATTCATTCAATTTGGCGTGCTAATTCAGATGGAGTTGCCAATCCATTTAATTACTATTATAGTAGAGTAACAGTGACTAGTCCAATTCAAATTCCACCTATAACTTATGCCGAATTAAAAGCGGATAAGTATTGGTCAAACGTTCCTATTGTGCGAAAAAATTTGCAAGGAATAAATGGTATTCAATTAACGGCAAAAGATTATACAGAATTATTGAGATTAATAAGCTCTAAGGGCTTTGATATAAATACATTACCATTGTTATATTCGCCAAACATTGATATTGAGGGCAATTTAAAAACAGAGAATGATGTCGAGGAGAAACTTGTTATTCCTCTGTTGACAGAATTAGGTTACACGCAAAACAACTGGGAAAGACAATTATCTCAAAAAGCTGGAAGAAATTTAAAGGCAATTCCAGACTTTGTATTTTTCTCAAAAGGAGAAAAGCATTTTCAAAATGCACCATTTGTTCTTGAAGCCAAATTTTTTATGAATTCCTCGAATGAAAGAATGAATTCATTCAATCAAGCACTTTCGTACTGTAAAATGATGTCTGCTGAATTATTGGGTTTATGTGATAAAGACAGAATCATAATTTATAGAAGAAAAAATGGAGTGTTTGACCGTTTTAACCCTGTTTTTGAAAAGCATTGGGGAAACCTAAAAAATCCTGAAACATTTTCTGAATTGAAGAAAATTATTGGAAAAGAGATAGTTGCAAATTTGCAGTAAAATGCCATGCCCATAATAAGGTGTAGCAGTTAATAGATTAAGTAAGTATAAAATATTAATAAAATCCCCTTATCCATCCGCTATTATTACAAAAAAAGGAGATCCGATAAAACTAAAAAAATAGTCACAATGTTCAAACTAAAGTCCATTTCAAAACCATTATTAATTGTTTTATTGATTCTTACCTTTTCAGGTTCAGCATCAGCAAAACTTCCCAAAGTTCGTTTAACGAATGTACACCACTTCAAATTCTCGGAATTGAAGTTGGTGCGTACTAACACCAAATCGCCAAAAGGAACAATCTTATTGCTTCCGGAAGGGAGTTATATGAATGCTTCATTAAGCATTGATGATAAATCGATCCTGTTCCTGAACAATTTGGATTACAATGTTGCATTGCTCGATTATCGGGTTCCTCCCGTTCAGCAAATCCGTGATGCGGCACTGGTGGATGCACTTCAGGCTATCTGCTTTCTAAAAACCAAACGCGATTCGCTGGGCCTGTCGGACGGTCATCTTGGAATTTTGGGAATCGGTCCCGGAGGACATCTTGCTGCCCGGACAGTCCAGAAGCTTGGGGATCAAATGCAGCCCGACGACCTGATCCTGATCGACCCTGCCTATTTGAACGAGACACTTACCGGTACGGTTTATCCGGCCGTAATGCCACCCATTCTTCCTAAAGCCAGGTTGTTAGCCCTTTTTTCGGATCAGAGCAATAAATTGGAATTTAAGAGCGGGCAGGAATATGTGAAAACCTGGAAAGGGGTTGATGGAGTTGGAGATTTTAATCTTTTGTCTGATAGTCTTTTAACCAAAAGGACAGATGCCCTCAATCTGGAACGTGATCCTCAACTGGCCGGATTGCTCAAAACATTTCTCACACAAAAACCTGAGATTTTGGGTGCCGGTCCTAATCCTGCCGCTGCTGCTGTTGAAGGAAGTGCAAAAAAACGCCATGCAGATAAACTGGCCCTCGTTGCCAAAGGGAAGTACGACCTGATCATGATCGGAAATTCGATCACCCATAATTTTGAGAAACCGGAGTATCAGCCCATCTGGAACCAGTTTTTTGCCCCCCGGAAAGCATTGAACCTTGGTACAAGTGGTTACCGCACCGAGAACCTAATCTGGAACATCCAAAATGGCGAATTGGAAGGACAATCGCCTAAAGTTGTCGTTGTCGAAATCGGGACCAACAACATCGATGAGAAAAATTATCCGACACGACATACCGCTGGTCAGTTGGCCGGTGGGATCGAAACCATCGTAAAGCTGCTCCGCGAAAAACTTCCCGATACAAAGATCATCGTCCTCAGGTGCTTCCCTGGCTGTTATGGCGGACCAAACCCGACATCGCACAGGGCGATCCTCGAACGGGCATCGGAAATCGTTTCCAAGCTGGCCGATAACAAACATATTTTCTATTGCGACGTGAACCATGTCTTCCTGAACATGGATGGGTCGATCAACCACGGGATGATGCCCGACTGGCTCCACCCAAGTTTTGCAGGGGCAAAAGCATGGGCACAGGCCATGGAACCGTTGCTCTCCGAACTCATGGGTGACAAATCGTTGGATACGGACCGTCCTGCAAATTCGGCGATCGTTCCGGTCACCAAATTGGAGAACGACAGTTACGATTGGTGGGTACGCCATGCCGATGTGCTAAGTATCAAAGACTCCATCAACCCCGAGATTGTGTTGATCGGCAATTCGATCACCCATTTTTGGGGAGGGGATCCTAAATTGAAATATGCCGATGGAAGACCCCGGAAACCCAATGGACCCAAGGCGTGGGAGTCTGTCTTTGGACCTTATCGTGTGCTCAATCTTGGCTTTGGCTGGGACCGCACCCAAAACGTACTGTGGCGGCTCGACCACGGCGAACTCGATGGGCTGCATCCCCGCAAGGTGATCATCGACATCGGAACCAACAATACGAGCCAGACCAACAACGCAAGGATGAACACCGCTACCGAAATAGTCGAAGGGATCCGTGCGATCTGTATGCGTGTCCGTTCCAAATTGCCGGGTGCAGGGATCATCCTGATGGCCGTCTTCCCACGTGAGCAAAGCCCGACCCATCCAAGGCGGATCCTGATCAATGAAATCAACCGGCAACTTGAAGTGTTTGCGAAGGAGAACAAGATTGAATTTGTGAATATAGGACCGAAGATGCTGGCACCCGATGGGACACTTCCGAAAGATATTGCCGGTGATTTCTGCCACCCGACCGAAAAAGGGTATCAGATCTGGGCCGATGCCATCCGCGATTTGGTGGCTGCACCTTAGATTACAAAAGGTTTCTCGCGAAGTTCGCGGAGAACGCAAAGGATCAGATAAATAACTCTTTGCGTAACCTTGCGTACTTTGCGAGACATAAAAAAACAAATTCATATTAAAAACAGAATAAAGGATCTTGTTTTGCTTATTTTCATAGGATTAAGAATCTAATATCTTCATATCCAAAATCCTGTTGCCAAAGGTTTCGGGACACGCTCTACAATACAGTCATGATCAAAGACAACATCCTTATTTCTTCTGCCTTTTAAGTAAATTTTTTGGTTATTAATTGCATTTCATAATTTTAAAATTTACTTTTGGGGAACGAAGAATCTAAGAATTTACAATGCGCATAATTATTAGATTTGTCAAATATTTGAATTTTAGGTCGATTAGGTATAATATATTTTGCTATATTTTTACAAAATTTACTAATTATGAAAAGAATTTTTAAACCATGTTTTACATCTTTTATTGGTTCCATGATTTGGGATATTCCTTATGCACTTGTGGGAATATATTGGTATTATTCTGGCATAGACAAAATATCTTCAGGGAATAAAATTTGGCTACTCATCGTGCTATGGGTTCTGTGTGGAATTTCCATTAAATCATTTATCCGAACAATTTGTGTTTATACTCGGAGGATAATTATTGATGATAATAGTATATCTTTGACAGGTTTAAGAGGAAACAAAACAATTAGTTTTGGCTCTATAAAGAGTGCAATACTAAGTGAACGGAAAAATTTATTTTCTAGAACTGATCATTTATTAAGTATTGAAGATCTTTCTGGAGGAGTACTATATTTACATACATCCACCTTGTCAAGATCGGGAGAAAAGGATTTTCTTGCTTTTTTTGGCGGCAAAGTTAATTATGAAGTTAAAAGTGATTTTCCAGTCATATAATAGATTATTTGACCTGTAATCAAATTAAATAGCATCTTTTATTATTCATGATTTAAATGCTGTTTAATACTTTAAGTATTTGAAAAATAAAAAGTTGGAAGATTAAACATAATGGAATGGTTACTCTTATTCAGAATTAAAAAGATATTATTATAAATACTTGAATATGGAAGCATTAAAATTTCTATTAGATGCATTTTCAGGAGGATTTGGTGATTTTTGTGTTGATGAATTATTTGTTTCCTATTATTATAGTCTACCTACAATAATAGTGAATTTAATTATAGGTATTTTGTTATTTCACCTTTTTAGAAATCTGAATAAAAGATTATTATGGATTATAGTGTCTGCTTTTGTTGCTTTGTTTACTGTTATTTTTAGAATTGGTATAGTTTATAGTGAAGTTGTTTTATACCTACCAAATCTTAATTGTTTTTCAATTCGAGATTTAAGTCCCTTTACTTATGTATTGTTTTTCATTTCTGGCGCATTTTCTGGATTTGTCATTTCGCTTCAAGAAAATGATAATTTGAGGTTTAAAATCATTGGGATTACTGGGGTTATCTTAGGCATTATTTATCATATTAAGATTGCAGAAAGTTGGTATTCTAGTGAAATAGGAACAGCAGTTCCATTATTTTTGGGTGAATTTTTGGCTCCAACATTCCTTCTTGGACTTATTTGGGTATATAAATTCTATGATAAACTCTTTAAGGAATATTATAAATATAGCAATCACTAAAAGTGAATTTATTTAGTCTTTTCGGAAACGACAACAATGGACATTATTCAAACTCGGATAAAACGGTTCTTCCGATTTTGAACCAGCGTCAACCCAGAAATAATTTGTCTGCTATAGAGTAGAGTATTGGTTGGAAAGGGAAATCCTAAATCTTGTATTATCTTGCAGTTGTAAGATGAATAACTTCTAAAAATAAATCGAAATCATTTGACAAACAAGATAGTACTTTTAATATTCAATATTCGTAAAGGGGGGGTGGAAGAAAAAACACGTCAAACATTCACAAGTATTACAAACAGCGGTCTAGGATTTAGCTTATAGTGGTCAATCGTTTGTAACGACAAAACATACTAAAATGGCAATCGAAATTTTGAAAATAGAAAAAAATGAGACTGAGTTACAAACTCAAAACCATCAACCCCTCCCCGAAAAAACGGGGCTGGCTGTTACAAACGAGGGGGAACCGAGTTGGGAAGTAATAGGACAAGATTTTAACAATAAAAAACCAATGATATGAAAAAGACAACAATTGCATTAATGCTGATCTGTGTGTTTCAATCTGTTTTGTATGGCCAGACTGAGATGGCCGTCAAAAGTACAATCACTAAGGTTACGGTTTACACGAGGGGTTCACAGATTGAGAGCACCGCCAAATTTGATTTGCCACAAGGCCGGCTTCTTTTGTCGTTCAGGAACCTTTCCCCCTACATCAACAAGGAGAGCATCCGGGTTGACGGTGACGGGAACTATTCAATTCTCAATGTGCAACTGGCCAACGATTTTATCAACAGGCTCGAAAAAAGCAAGGAGTCTGTTGACCTGAATACAAGCATTCAACAATACACGGATAAAATTGAAGATGAAGAAACGTGGATCAGGATACTCAATGAAAAGCTTGAATTTCTAAAGACCAATAAAAATGTGACCGGTAAGGACCAGACAATCAATCCCGATGTTTTTAAATCGCTGAATGCCATTTATGGCGAGAACTTTGAAAAATACACCTTGGACCTGTTGAAACGGCAGCGGCAAATAAAAGACTATACAAAGGAGGTCGGTAAACTCAAGGACCAACTGAATTCCCTGAATTCAAAAAATGAACTTCCTTCGGGGACGATAACCATCACTGTCGATTCCAAACAGGCGCAGACCTCAACAATCAAAATTTCCTACCTGATCGATAATGCAAATTGGTATCCATCATATGATATCCGATTTATCAGTGCCAATAAACCACTCTCAATTGCCTATAAAGCCAATATCAGTCAGAATACCGGGATTGATTGGAAAAATGTCGGTTTAAAACTCTCGACGGCCAAAACAAACATATCTGCACAAATACCATCATTAACAGCAAATTACTTGCAGTTCTACTATCCATCCGTCTCGAACGCCCTGCAAGGTAGGGTCGCGGGAGTTTCACTTTCAAATAACTTAAGCGCTCCTCCCCCACCTGCTGAAATGAGGATCAGGGGAAACAGTTCCCTGACCAACACCACGCCCCTTTATGTCGTTGATGGTGCTGTCCTAACTGATATTTCGTCAATCAATCCTGATGATATTGAAAGTATGGATGTCCTAAAAGGTGAATCTGCTACAGCCATTTATGGTAGCCGTGGTTCGGAAGGGGTGATTGTTGTCACGACAAAAAAACAAAAAGACAAATCGGGAGTCCCTTTAACGGTCACTTCCAAAAATGAAACCTCCAACGAATACATTGTTGAAGGGGAGCAATCGGTGAACTCCGACAACAAATTAAATGTGATCACTTTTAGGGAGACCAATCTGAATGCAACCTATGAATATCAATCGATCCCGAAATTGTCGAAGAATGTCTATCTGATAGGGAAGGTAAGTGATTGGTACAAGGCGGATTTAATTGATGGTGAAGCCAATATCTATTTGGAAAACTCTTATGTCGGAAAGTCAAGGATCAACACCCAACAATTTACCGATACGCTTGACCTCTCCTTTGGGGTTGACAACAACATCAGCGTAAACAGGGAAAAGATCAGGGACTTTTCGTCATCGCAAGCTATCGGTTCCAATAAGAAAGAGACCTATGCCTGGAAATTGACGATCCGTAACAACAAGAGCTATCCTATAAAAGCTAAATTATTTGACCAGGTTCCGATATCCTCCGAAAAAGATATCCAGGTTGAGACTTTGGAGCTTTCGGGTGGGACAATGAATCCGAATACGGGTAAAGTTCAGTGGTCTTTGGAGTTAAATCCAAGTGAAACCAAACAGGTGATCCTAAAATATTCGGTAAAGTATCCGAAAGATAAGATAGTCCGAATAGAATAATAGAAATAATAGAAATACCAGAAATATATAGAAATAATGGAAATTAAATTGAAATATTAGAAATATAGAGATGTAAATTGAAATATTAGAAATATAGCTATGAGAAAAATTGCCCTTTTCGCCTTATGTGTTTTATTGTTATCAATAACATGGAGTACCACCTATGCACAACCCCAGGTCAAACCTGCGGGAAATGTAAAACTGGCAGACTTGAGGTGGCGCGATATGTGCGTTTATCCCGATCCGGTGACGAAGACCTATTATATGGTGGGTCCCGGAAGACGTGGTGTGCGTTGTTACTCAAGCAAGGATTTGCTGAACTGGGTTGGGCCTATGCAGATTTATGAAGCGCCTCAGGATGTCTGGGGAACGATTCCAATTGTAAGCATCTGGGCGCCAGAGCTTCATGCTTACAAAGGGAAATACTACCTTTTCCTGACTTTCGATACCAAAAACCTTTTCCAGGAACAATGGCGCGGCTGGTATCCTCGTGTGACACGTGGATCACAGATTTTGGTTGGTGATTCAATAAAAGGGCCTTTTAAAACATTCGCCAACCATTCGACACTACCTGTCGATATGATGACCCTTGACGGCACACTTTGGGTCGAGGACGGCAAACCTTACATGGTATTTTGCCATGAGTGGGTTCAAATAACCAATGGTTCAGTTTGTTACGTGCCATTGAAAGATGACTTGTCGGAAACGACCGGGGAACCTGTAACTTTGTTTTATGGTAGCGAAGCACCCTGGAGCAAAGCAAGCAAGCAATATGGCTGCACAGTCACCGATGGTTGCTATCTCTACACAGGAAAAACCGGTAAGTTGTATATGCTCTGGACAAGCGGTAGTGCCGAAGGGAATGCAACAGGGATTGCCATTTCGGAATCGGGAAAGCTTGCCGGGCCATGGGTTCAACAAGCAGAGCCGGTATTCAAAGAAAATGGGGGTCATGCCATGCTGTTCAAAACTTTCGAGGGAAAATTGATGATGGTCCTTCACTCCCCTTACAATGGTGAAACCCATCCCCACCTTTTCGAGATGGAAGACACAGGGAATACTTTGAAGATTGTTAAGGAATTAAAGGAGTGATTTGTGTAAATAATTGTATTTATGCATTTTAACAAATTATGGAATTTTTTAATACTAAATATTCCGGTGCTCTGCACCTTCTATTTTATTTTTGCCCAATTTCTACAAAGATTCCGGTGCTCTGCACCTTTTGGAAACCAAAGAGTGGTGGAATATTTGTAGAATCCATACCTGAGGGTTGATTATGGAAGCCACAGAGTGGCGAAATATTTGTAGAAAACCATTTAGTGAAGATTAATCTGAGGTGCAGCGCACCGTAATATTTTTTCTTAACATTGTGGTTATGAATGATCCTTTTTATCGTGATCAAATCAAATATATCAATATATTTCAACCTATTTCAATTTATTATGAAACGGAATCCCATTTTTCGACTATTACTCCTTCTTGTCCTTTTCTCCTTTCCGGTATTCACCTATTCCCAAAACAACAAAGATGGCAAACTTGCATCAAAACCTCTTTTTCGCGACCCTGTTTATGATGGGGCGGCCGATCCGACTGTGATCTGGAATGGCAAGGAGAAGAAATGGTTTATGTTTTATACAAATCGCCTCGCAAATGCCAAAGGGTTGGATGGCGTAAGCTGGGTTCATGGCACCCGGATCGGAATTGCCGAATCTGCTGATGGCGGGGCTACCTGGAGCTATCGCGATACCTGCGATATCCAGTACAGACTCACAGATTACACCCATTGGGCACCAGAAGTGGTCGAACACAATGGGTTGTATCACATGTATTTATCTTACGTGCCGGGAGTTTTCAAGGATTGGAACCACCCACGGTGGATCGTCCATCTGACAAGCAAAAACCTGATCAACTGGCATTTCGAATCTCAGCTCAAGTTGGCGTCCGACAGGTGCATCGATGCGTGTGTTTTCCGTTTGCCGGACGGGACCTGGCGCATGTATTACAACAACGAGGTTGACCATAAATCGATGTACACTGCCGATAGTCCCGATCTTTACACATGGACCGACAGTGGCAAAAAAGTGGTCGGCGACCAGGCAGGGGAAGGGCCAAACGTATTCAACTGGAAAGGGAAGAACTGGATGGTCGTTGATAACTGGAAAGGGATTGGGATCTATTCATCCGATGATTTTATCAACTGGAAACGGCAGGAAAAGAACATCCTACAGGAACCTGGCACCGGTTTGGACGATAAAGTGATTGGCGGTCATCCCGATGTGGTTGTCAATGGTGACAGGGCTTTTATCTTTTACTTTACCCATCCAGGACGCACACCCGAAAACCGTGGGAAGGATATCACTGAAACGCGAAGGAGTTCAATCCAGGTTGCCGAACTGGAATATGTCGATGGACAGATCATTTGTAACCGTGATAAACCGGTTTATATCCATATGGCAGCACCTAAAATCGGAAAGTAAGGATAATAAGGTTGTCCACAATGGTTCTTTTTAACGCAAAGTACGCAAAGGTTTCGCAATGTTCGCAAAGTTAATTATTTATATTGCAATACTTTGCGTTCATTGCGGTTTTGTCTTTGCGAACCTTGCGGTAAAAATTTCAGACTTTTTGGACACCCTCCTATGATTATTGAATTCATTTCAATCATCCGGCCCCTTGTGGAATCGGGTTCAATGGATAATGCCATGACTCCTTGCCCTGGACTTTTAATTTGATGCAATACAATTTTCCTCGTGAAAGGGCATACAAGAGATCCCTGTTTTTGCCTCCAAACGCAAAGGAGGTGATTGCTCCCGAAGGTAAGGTCAGGATTGCCCTGACACGCCCGTTCTGGTCGCAAACCTGGATGCCCATTGAAGTGGCAACATACAGGTTCCCTTTTTCGTCAAACTGGAGCTTCCCATTCTCGTCAAGGTCGAAATTATCGGTGTTGTGCAACCAGTAGAAACGCTGGCCATCGGTTACAGAACCATCATTGGCAAGGATAGAACTGTAAATCCATTGCGAATGTTTTTCCGTTTGCATCAACATCCTGTGGTTCGGGTAAATGGCAAGATAACTTCCTCCGGTTGGTAGTTCACTGATCAACTGTTTTGACCCATCCTTTTTGATCAGCCACAGCCTGGAACCGTTGCCAACCTCCTGGGAAACAAAGGTGTTCTTCTCAGTCGTGTTCAGGATATATTTTGCACTTGGAAGCCCCTTGGCAATCACCTTATCCGATTGTAACCCCTTTTCAATGATCGTCCCTTTTGAGTTGGAGATGTAAAGATTATCGCCTGATGTACCGATCAACCGTTCATTTGCAGCGGTTTGACGAATTATTGTGATCTGGTTTGCACTGTCTAATCTGCAAACAGCACCATCCGCGGTTTCAAAAATCAGGTTGCCAGACCCATCCGTGAACAAATCTCCCGAAGGTGAAGCAGCTATTTCTACCGGTTTCCAGTCTGATTCTTTTGGCAACATCGTTAATAGCATGTCATTGAGTGAATTACCACATTGAACCTTTGCAGGCCATCCCTTCCAAAGCCAACGCATTGCATCGGGGAAAATCTGGGTGGCATGGATCCCATCGTGTGCACCCCGTCCCCACGAATGGGTCATTTCGTAACCTGCAAAATTCAGGGCCGATTCCATCAACAGGTTTGCCTCGTACCAATGTCCAAAAATCGGGTTCCACACATCGTTGATGTTGTCTTCCAAATAGATCCTTAATGGTTTAGGTTTTGTTTTGCGGATCAATGCCGGATATTCGTTACCGCCCCGCATGGCAACATAAGTTCCTATTGCACTGAATACCCTGCTAAAAAGGTCTGGTCGTTGCCAGGCGGCTGTAAATGCACAGATGGCCCCACTGCTTGCCCCTGCAATGGCCCTGTCGTTCCCATCTTTCGAAAACCGGATCTCAAGCCCATATTTTGTTTTTTGTTTTTCAGCATCGGGCAGCAGTTCATCCGTTAAAAACCGGACAAATGTGCCATCGGTTTTGTCGAACTCGTTGCTCCTATTAAAACGTAGAACCTCATTTTTTTCGTTCACAACCTTCCCCGATCCAACAAAAATACCGATGGTAATGGGCATTTCTCCCGTGGCGATCAGGTTGTCAAAAACCGTTGTGGCATTGAACTGGATCCCATCCATGCAAACATAAAGACAGGCAGGTTTTTCAGCATTATAACCTGCCGGGATATAAATCCAATAGGTCCGCTGTGTTCCGGGATAGATTTTGGAATCCGTAAATTGCCGTTCGATAATCTCTCCTGCCACCACACCTTTCTGCAAAACAGTAGCGGGATCGTAAGGATATGCTGAATTGGCAATATTCTGTCCAAATGACAAAAGTCCTATGAATAAGGCAATTAAAGTAAGGAGTTGTTTCTTCATTTTATTTAGAATTGCATTGTTGAGCCATCGATTAAATTTCCGATCGGCCACCCGATCAACATTGTCCCTGCCCCCATGATGATGGTTGCAAATGTGCTGGTTGCCCTTGCTGACTTTATTTCTTCAAAAGCTTGTTCATTGGAATGAAATATTTTGACGACTTCATTCATCGTAAGTGTCTTAGGTCCCTGGTAAAAAAGGTATCTTCCGCGGTAATATTCCATCGTAACCGAATCTTTGGGGACTTGCCCATAGATTGATGATATACAAACAATTAGAAAAAACAGAAACAACGTGTAATTCTTCATATCCATTTACCTTTTTTTACCGATAACGTTCTAAATATCAACAAATATCATTGCAATTCAACTAAATTGTCATGAGCAAATCTACGATATTTTTAGTGAAATTTCATAATTCCGGACAGGGCAATTAAACGAACATGAAAATTATAATTTTGTATTCATGGTTTTGTGACCACCATTGAGCCAAAAACCTTAGGGATAAACTGAAATCAGGGTGTCAACATCCTCCGGATTTTACCTAACCCACCACTGCGACTCAAAATGGGTCAACATGTTCCAGATTCTTTTAACTTTTTTCTCTATTTTAAGAGGACTACAATAGCAGATATGTCATGAAAAATCTATTTTTTTACCGATCGGAAAGGGTAGGTTAAGTCTGGATAATCCATCTGTGCACAGAAGAGCAACATTGAAGATGGAATCTTTTTTTCGAATAAGGGAGAAAAATTTTACCAAATGTTTCCTTTAAAGAAAACAAATGCAACAAATTAGTTAATAAGATTTTTTCTTAATTTTGTTCTCGTATCAACATTACTTTTCAATGAATTAGTAGAGTCAGGAACCATTATAGACGCCAAATTATATGAATCATAAAAATACAAGTACCAAAACAATTATTTGGTTTTTTCTCCTTGGGATCGTCATCTCAATGCTATTGTCAAGTTGTATTATTGAAGCCTTAGAAGGATTTGAAGCGGTTGAAGGAATGGAGGGATTGTCAGCCGCAGAAGTTGGAGCAATTGGCGTTGAAGCTAATCTCCTAGCAGAAGAAGGTTTAGCACTTAGGGCAGCTACTGGCGAAGTTATCGTTGCCGACGAAACTACATTTTATGGTGAATTGTCACGTGTTAAAGTTGAACCTGGTGGTTCTCAATTATCAATTATGAAAAACGGCAGGCAACTTAATTTTGGAGAAATTGAAAGTGAAAATAGTATCCGGTTAAAAAATATTGGTCAACCTATAGAATTGCCAGGTAAAATATTTAAAACGGCCTCTAATGTTACTAATGTTTCGCACATAAAAAAAGTGCTTAAAACATTGTGTTTTAGATAAAAAAAGTAGCATGGAAATTTTGTTAAGACCTTAAAATGTAGTAATTTAAGGGCGAATCCAAAACAATACTGCCATG
>Ga0209083_1001797_pt1 | contig 22919 bp, 18 predicted proteins | sample AM7aDNAmetaG_FD_184132 | JGI IMG/M metagenome (GOLD analysis project Ga0209083, IMG submission 184132) | Freshwater microbial communities from Finland to study Microbial Dark Matter (Phase II) - AM7a DNA metaG (SPAdes) (version 3) | ecosystem: Environmental > Aquatic > Freshwater > Lake ...
ACCTCAATAGGAGTATGCCCCTCCGAAACGAGCGGCGCTGGAGTCACGAGCTCTTGTTGCGGTGCCGTCGAGAGTGGCGCGGAAGGCGTCTGGCGCAATGCGAAAAAGGCCCCTACCGCTAAAGAAAGCGCTGCCAAAACCATGAGCAGCCCTCTCCTCTCGGAGCGGCCTCCGGGGACTCCTTCCAGAACGAGTTTTCCAAGTTTGCCGCCGAAAGGCCAATTCTGTATCTGTACCTTAAAATTCTCTGTCGTCTTCCGGGAAGTTGCCGGATCTCGATAAGAGTAGTTGACAGCTGTAACCTCTCCGATCTCGTTTTCTGTCATCGTCACTTGGGGCTCTTCGCCCCGTGTCACCCAAGTTTCCGCGTAGAACGTTTTCGTGTCATGGGAATGAAGCTGCAAACGATATTCGGTCTTATTCCCGAGCATAACTCGTGCGATGTCACCCGAATCGTTGTGGGTAGATGCCACGGTCGATGCGGCGCCAAAGTTGGTATTGTAAACAGACATGTCTATCGGCTTCACGCCGCGAGGGCTCTCAGTGATCACGTGGCAGCCTATTTGCGTGAATGCACCCATTGAAATGCTCACCACTGCAAGGATGGAAGCTACAATAGCCGGGAGGCGCCTGGTCGTGGGCTTCCGCGGAGTCGCAGGTCTTGCCCGATTCTCGACCGTGGTCAATGCCGGGACTTTCCTATCGGGAGTCAACGAGCCGACGGTGACGCGGGCGACGTTGCCCAAGTTGATATTCATGGTTGTGGCCGTGGGCGTTTCGGTGCGTTCGACGAGCGTCCATTTTCCGCCCATTTTGATGATGTCAAAACCCGTGAGATTGGCCCTGCCTGCCGGCGTTGCTTTGTATGCTTGAATCGCTTTTCCCCAATCGGCGATGTCCGACTCTTTCATAAAGGCTAATATGATGTCGTGGACAATTGCTGCGCCTTTCCCCATGCCGGCATCATTAACCTGATTCAAGAGAAACGTCTCCTTGGGATTGTCTTCCAGGTAAGATAAATCGAATGCACCGGTGCTTTGGCCCAGCATGTTTCGCCGATACAAGTTCTCATCCGACTTTTCGGAAAGGCGCGGTGTGACGATGCCGTAGCTCACGGAATTCTCGCGAAAAAGATCGCTCATGCCGTCGGTATGGAAACCGCCGGTGATCAGAATGGCTTTGGTGATCTTGCGCTCTTTCATGGCGCCCTGCATCTGTTTATAGAAGACGGCTTCACGCTGATGGGCGAAATCATAGAACTGAAGCCCGGCCGTGAAAAGCTGGTCCATCTTTTTGCCGAAGGCTTGGGGCATAACATCGCTCGTCGCTTCCGCTGCGTACGGCGTAAGGCGTACGGCGGACGGTGTTTTATCCTTACTCGTGGTATCACTTTCACCGTACTCCGTACTCCGGACTCCGTCCACCGCCGTTTTGAGGCGGCTGACAAGGCTCGAAATCTCGACTTCATCCCTTTTGGCAAGCAATTGCTGCCACTGGGCGCGGTTGAGTTCCAGATGCAAAAGTTTACGCAAAAGCTCACCGTCCCTATAAAGGGTCAGGAGTGCCTTCTGCTGAGGCTCCTGGGCTAAGGTGTCGAGCATCTGCGTAAATAGGTATTCGATCTCGTCGAAAAGGACCTTGGGGTCGAGTTCGGCGCGAAGGGTGACATAACCGGCAAAAAGACTGAACGCGGGATAATCGCTGAATTTGAATCCTTGGGGCCCGGCCTCGGTATTAAGACGCTCCAACACTTCGCGAGGCGAGACTTCCTGCGTTGATTTCCCCACCGCGATACTTCCCTCGTTAAAATTCTCGAGCGCCGCGAGCAGTTCCTTGGAAACATTCTTGGTGCCGAGCATCTTGATGAGCGCGGCTTTTTCTTCAAGCGCTTTTTGCTTGTCCATTTCCTTTTCCATTTTCTGGATGACAAGGAGGCGCGTGATCTGCGGCCAGCCTACCTGCGCGAAAAGACTTTCGAGATCGACTTTGAGGACTTTTTTGGATTGCGTCGCGAGGCTCTGGACGAAAGGCATGAATTCCCGGCGGCCCTGCTCAAAGCGTTTCCAGTCGGCGATCAGGCTCCGGGTCTCAGGCGTGAAGACCTTGGAGGAGACGTTGCTCATTTTGGAGTCGAATCCCTTAAAGAAGCGCGTGACATCGGTATCGGCGCCGAAGACTGTTTTTAGCGCTTCATAGTTTTTCTTATAGAGGGCCGCTTGCTCGATGGGAAGGCCTTCAACATTCTTGCCGGCTTCCATAAGATAGAGCTCCGCGCCCGTAAGTTGTCCCTGCTGGGCGAGTTGATCGCAAAGTTTGATATTCTTTTCCTCTTCCGGAAAAAGACGCAGATAATCCGGGTCGAGTTTCTCGGAGGCTCCTTCCACGAAGATCGTGGAAAATCCGTATTTCTTGTTCATGTAGCCCAGGAGCTGCTTGATCTTCATCTGGGCCTGATAGTTAGCGTGGGCGTTGAAGAATGAATTGCGGGCTGGACGAAGCGGGCGCTTCGTAAAGAGTGTCCACGGTGCCGAGTTCCGCGGGCACATCAATGCTTAAGTAAGTGGGCAGCTCTCTCCCGCCGGTAATCTGGATGCCGGCAGCAGGGGCCCCTGAGACGCATTGCGTCGTCAAGAAACATGTGAGCGTCGCTAACGCCACCGTTCTTAGCCCTCTATTCATAACGGCCTCCTTTTTCATCGTTTTCAGTAAATACATTTTAACAATATTGCAAATCTTTCAAAAAGGTAACATCTTTTTCAAAAAATTCAAGGGTTAAATTGAAATACTGGTGAAATTCGATACTCCCATTTTATTGATCATAACTTGTTCTGATACATTGAGATGCATCATAATCAGTGTAGTCCTTGGCGATTTTCTTCAAATTCGATGCCAAATCCGAGTTGCTCCTTACGGATCTCCTTGCGGCGAATACGTCCCGCCACGTGGTAGTCCTCCGGGAAATTGACGCTCGGGAATATGTGTATCTCGACCGGGAGATTCTCGATCGGCTCCATTGCCGTGATCTTCCCTGCCGCCACAAGGTCGAGATAATCGACGAAGAGTCCGCCCTGACTGATGTTGGTGGCGATCGCCCTCGTGATCACGATCTCATTGAGAGGGCTTGTGATCCTTAATTCGACCGGCAGGGCCACATGCATACGTGAAGCCCGCCGGCCCTCAAGCTGAGCCCCGAGCGACTCCTTGGGAGTTTTGGCCTCTTTGTCGAGATACCGCTTGTCCGGATCCTTATCATAAAGGAAGGGCCCGAACATTTCAGCCACCTCTTTTTCGTCCGCGCAGACATCCACCTTTCCCGTGAAGCAATTCTCCTCGAGAAAAGATGCCATTTCCGCAGGGGCGCCGTAGAGAGCGCTGTGCTTGGGGCGAATACATACCGTGAGAAGGTGCCGGAGGCCAATCGTGTCCATCGGGCCTGCCGCCTTGAAGTTCAAGATGATCTGATGAAAGTGATGGCGCCGGATATTCTTCTGGATTTTCCAGGCCACCTCCTGAACGGATTCAAAGGTTGGCTCGCCTTTTAGATCGAAGACGGCCACCCCACCAATCTCACGCGTGGAATAATGGAATTTGCTCATAACATTCTCCGCTTTCGAGAACGCTCTGTTCGCCGGAGTTCCCGGTGAATCTTTGGCGACATATAACCGGAAAGTATATCGCCCTGATGCATGATGCAGAGCGTTAGCGGACCCCCCTTTCTATTCATTTTTTCACTTCTGATTCCGTATAGGTCGTGTGTCATTTTCGTGTCTCCCTTTTTCGAATTTTCATATCTTTAAAATGACTCTTATTTCTTCCCACAACAGAACAGTAGCGCACCAGCACTCATTTGTCAATACTGATACTCAAATTAATTTAAAACATCTGTATTAACTATTATATATAGCAATCATGCTCAATAATTTCTCTTAAGTGATAAAATGAGCCATAATGGCACATCGAAGATTCTCGAATCATTGGGGCACGATATCCGGTATTCCCGATGGAACACCGTGTATCAGCGATTGGTCTGTATAGGAGGATTGTAGTACTTGGCCTTTTTGGGGAGATATACCTGGCCTTTAGCCTCATCGGGGTGGCTATGAGGGTAGATGTAGCCTTTCCCATGGTCGAGGTCTTTGGCGCCCGAATAGGCGGCGCTACGCAGGTGCTGGGGCACTTGCTCAGTCTTTTGGGTCTGAATGTCCTCAGTTGCTTTTTCGAGGGCCATGTAGCTGGCATTGCTTTTAGGAGCTTTTGCCAGATAGGTAACGACTTGGGCGAGGACGATGCGAGCTTCCGGCATGCCAACAAATTCGACCGCGGTGAAACCACTCGTGGCCAGGATCAGGGCCTGGGGGTCGGCATTTCCGATATCTTCACTCGCGAAGATCACAAGGCGTCGAACAATGAATCGGGGGTCCTCCCCCGCGTAAAGCATTTTGGCAAGCCAGTAGATCGCGGCGTCCGCGTCGGAGCCCCGGAGGCTTTTAATGAAGGCGCTGATGGTATCGTAATGAAAATCCTCATCCCAGTCATAATGAACGATCTTTCTCTGGCAGGATTCTTCCGCGACGGCCGCCGTAAAATGGACGATACCTTTATCATCAGGAGACGTTGTGATCGCCCCCACCTCGAGCGCGTTCAGTGCCCGGCGCGCGTCGCCGGAGGCTTGCCTCGCGATATGCTCCAGAGCCGCCGGTTCGATCTCGATCTTGAGATTTCCGAGACCCCGTTCTTTGTCGGCGATGGCGCGCTTCATGATCCTGACGAGATGGGTTTCCTCGTGAGGTTTTAGTTCGCAGACGATGGACCGGGAAAGAAGCGGGCCGCGGATGGCGAAGGAAGGATTCTGCGTCGTGGCGCCGACAAGGATGATGACTCCCGATTCGACGTCCGGCATCAGAATATCCTGCTGGGCTTTGTTGAAGCGGTGGATCTCGTCGACAAATAAAATCGTTTTACGCTTGGAGCGGCGCAGCAACTTGCGCGCGTCGTCCTGGATCTTGCGCATTTCGGCGACATTGCTGAGGACCGCGTTGATCGAAACGTAGTGGGCCGCGGTCATCCGGGCGATCACAAGCGCGACGGTAGTCTTCCCCGTACCGGGAGGGCCATAAAGGATCAGCGAGGAAAGGCGGTCGGACTCGAGAGTCCTCCTGAGAAGTTTTCCGGGGCCGAGGAGATGTTCTTGGCCGATGATGTCATCGATCGTTGCCGGACGCATCCTTACCGCGAGGGGCGCGTCGGGCGGCACTTGCAGGGCGTCGTCGACTTCGGCTTGGGAGAACAATTCTTCCGAGGAACCTCGGTCTTGCGAATGCATCACGAATTCCACCCCATTCACACCCGGTGTGTCCGATGGGAAAACCCTGGACACACCGGGTGTGTCCAGGGTCACGCTACGCTTGAAAGGAAGCTTGATATTTATCGACGAGAGTCTGGGCGATCTTATCGTGAAGGACTTGAACTTCGTCCGAGACGAGGGTGCGCTCCGCTGACTGATAAATGATACGGAACGCCAGATTCTTGCAACCCGCCGGAACACGCTTGCCGCGGAAGAGGTCGAAAAGCTCAACCGTTTGTATAAGTCCCTGCCCCATGCTGCGTATCTCGGTCATCAGACTCCCTCCCTTCACGGCCTCTTTGACCACAAGCGAAAGGTCGCGTTCGATCGCAGGATAGCGGGTCCATTCTTTGAAGGTCCGGACCGTCTGGATATGCGCCAGGAGTTTATCAAGGGAGATCTCCGCGTAATAGACGGGCTCCTTAATGCCCCACGCTTGAGCGACTTTCGGGGTAACTTGCCCAAGAAAAGCGACGGGCGTCTGCCAGACACGCAACTCTTCCGTAGTTTCCGGCATCAGGAAACTCCGGACGGATTTGGCGACGCAAACTTCGGCACATCCGGCGGCCTGTAGCACTGATTCCACGGCTCCCTTTAGATCATAGAACGAAACGGGACGGACTGGATCAAGCCAAGTTTGGGAGGACTTATTGCCGTAAAGCGCGAGGGCGCAGATGCGCTCCTCAACGGGATGCTTGTGAATGTCCGGCATGGAATAGACATTAGCGATCTCGAAAAGCGGGATCGATTCTGCTCCGGCGTTAATATTCTTTTGGATGACGCCCAGGAGACCCGTCACGAATGTCGGACGCATCCAATGCAGGCCATGGTGGAGCGGGTTGACGATCTGAACTGCGTGCTTGAGATCCATTTCGGGATCCAGCCCTTCATCTGAGACAAGGCTGAATGTTACGGTTTCGCAATGTCCGGCGCCGCTCAAAAGATGACGTGTCGCGCGCTCCAGCACAAGACGCGGCGACTCGCCTACCGAAAGTGGCTCCTGAGCGGGCAACGTTTCCGGAATATTTTCATAACCATAAATGCGAGCGATCTCCTCCACAAGATCGACCGGCCGTGTCAGGTCCGGACGGAAGGATGGTATCCCGACTTTCAAATTGCCTTCGGAATGGGGCTTCGCGTCAAGCCCCAGGCGCGTCAGGATCGAAATGATCTGGCTGGGCTTGATCTCGACGCCGAGGATCAGCTTCACTTCTTCGGTGCGCAGATGCACGGTCTTGACCTCAAGCTGCGGCTTCTCCCCCGCCTTGATCACGGCACTGATCGTCCGCGGCTGGCCGTATTTTTGGATCAGCCAAAGAGCGCGCCGGAGGCCCGTGTCCACACCTTCCGGATCCACGCGGCGTTCAAAGCGATAAGAGGAATCGGATGCAAGTTGATGTTGGCGGGAGCTTTTGCGCACGCGTCCGGGGTGAAAGAACGCCGATTCCAGGAACACATTCCGTGTGCGGTCTGAGATCTCAGTAATTTTGCCGCCCATCACACCGGCTAGGGCGACCGCATGTTCCGCGTCACCGATCACGAGATCGTCGGGCTTGAGCGTGATCTCAACGGCATTGATCGCAAGGAATTTCTCCCCTTGTTTTGCCTTGCGGATCTGGATCTCGCTCCCGCGAATGAGATCCGCGTCAAACGCGTGAAGCGGCTGGCCGGTCTCAAAAAGAACGTAGTTCGTGATATCCACGATCAGGTTGATGCTCCGTATCCCGCAGGCCAAGAGACGGTCGACGATAAAATCAGGCGTTTTTTGAACAGTGATCCCCTCGATCAAAACACCTGTGTAATAAGGACAACCCTCGACATCCTTGATCTTGACGTCCCAACCCTTGGGAGGCATACGGCTCTTTTCCTGGTCAAGCACGGGAGCTTTCAGGGAAAGATTCTCGACCGCGGCGATCTCGCGGGCCACTCCGGCGTGGGAAAGCCAGTCGGGCCGGTTCGAGGTGATCTCGATCTCGAAGACGGTGTCCGCGGGAGTCTTGAGCGTTTCGCATTTCTTGACCTCGAGCCCGGCGAGTGTCAGGCGGTCCGCGATCCGAGTGACCGGTGGCGCGAGCTCCACGAAATCCTTGAGCCAGTTAGTAGAAATTTTCATTTTTTAACTTTCGTCGTTATCTTGCGCCCTCGTTAGTGCCCGGCACTTCTTCGTGAGTGCCGGGCACTGAAAGGGTTACGCGAATTGCCTTAAAAAACGCAGATCATTTTCATAGAAATGGCGAATGTCATTAATTCCGTGCCGGAGCATGGCGATGCGCTCGACACCCAGCCCAAATGCAAATCCCCGTACGTTGGATACGTCGTAGCCGACTTCCTTGAAAACATTCGGGTCCACGCTTCCCGCGCCCAGGATCTCGAGCCATCCCTTCCCCCACTGTATGTCGATCTCGACACTGGGTTCCGTGAACGGGAAAAAGTGCGGGCGGAAACGGATCTTGGTTTGGGAGCCGAAAAGTTCGCGCAAGAAAAGGTGAAGCACGCCCTTCAGGTCGCTAAAGGTCACGTGTTCGTCCACCAGCAGGCCTTCGATCTGATGGAACATAAAGGAGTGGCTGGCATCGACCGTGTCGGGCCTGTAAACCCGGCCCGGGGCGATGATCTTAAGCGGCGGCTTGCGGTCTTTCATGACACGGATCTGCACCGTCGAAGTCTGTGAGCGCAAAAGTTGGCCGCGGGTCGTATAAAAAGTGTCAAAGGCATCGCGGGACGGATGATCGAGCGGGATATTCAGGGCCGTAAAATTATGGAATTCCGTTTCAATCTCGGGGCCTTCGACGGTCTGAAACCCCATCCGATTGAAAACGCCTGTAATCTCGCGTATCGTATGCTGGAGCAGATGGATGCTTCCCCGGGGAGGCCGGATTCCGGGAAGAGTCTCGTCGAAGGTTTCGTCGGTTGCCGCCTTTGCGGAAGTTTTCTGACGGCAAGTTTCTACGGAAGTTTCAAGCCACACCTTGACGCGGTTAAGCTCGGCCCCCACTGATTTTTTTTCTTCGGGCGGCACCGTGCCCAATAGCTTGAACAGCTCCGTAAGTTTTCCTTTTTTCCCGAGGTAAGCTATACGAAAGGCTTCCGTCGCTTCAGCGGAGTTGACAAGGGAAAGATCTTCGAGGGCTTGAGCTTCGAGGCGGCTGATCTGATCATTCATAGAGGCGATTCTATACCGGATCAACACCCGGGACGTCCCCATTGGGGCTATCCCGGGTGTCCCCCGGCATTTTCTTAGGATTTTGTGACAGGCTTGACGAGCTTGACGATCTCCCGAAACGTTTTCTCATCCCGAGCGGCGATCTCGGCGAGTGATTTCCGGTTGAGCTTGATTTTCGCCTTAATGAGCGCGTCAATAAACTTGGAGTACGACATCCCTTCCATACGGCACCCGGCGTTGATGCGGGCGTTCCACAGTGTGCGGAAGTGACGCTTGCGCTGCTTTCTGTCGCGGGTTGCGAATGCCATCGCGCGAGCGACGGTTTCTTTCGCGGTCCGTAGCAAATTTCCACGGCCGCCGATGAAACCTTTGGCGCGCTTGAATATTTTCTTCTTTCTCTTTTTTGAAGCAACTGCATTTGTTGTTCTTGGCATGAAAAACTCCTTCTCTGATTAGGACCGCATATCATTTCAAATTAAGGGTATGCGGTACATACTGTTAACCCTTAAAATTATGGAGAACAGTATTAGTTCAAAAGATCCTTGCTGGGATCACTGGTCGTACGGCATGCTCATTTTGATCGCCTTAACGTGCATCTTCTCCACGCGGAGTTTGTTCCGAAGCTGACGTTTTTTCTTGGGGCTACGGTCGGTCAGCATATGACGGCGCAGCGACTTGTTCGCCAGGACTTTCCCGTTCTTGGTAATACGGAAACGCTTTTTCATGGCTTTCTTCGTCTTAATTTTCGGCATAAAGATCCTTATTCTGTCTTCGCCGGCGCAGCACTGGAGCTTGCCGGATTCGTTGATAAAGCGGGCACCACTTCCTTTTTCTTCACGACAGCGATCCGCGTCAGATAAAGCATGATCGCCTTTCCTTCCAAGCCGTCATTGCGCTCCACCAGCGCGATATCCGCCAGGTCTTGCACGAAACGGTCCACAAGCTGCCGTCCCTTCCCCACATAAACGATCTCGCGGCCGCGGAAGAACACCACCAGCTTCACCTTATCCCCGCGCTCGATAAAGCGCCGGGCATTCCGGAGTTTGGTCTGGTAGTCGTGTTCGTCGATCTTGGTGGTCATCTTGACCTCCTTGATATCGATCGTCTTCTGCTTTTTGCGAGATTCTTTTTCCTTTTTGCCAAGCGTGTAAAGGTATTTCCCAAGATCCATAATGCGACATACCGGAGGTACCGTCGCTCCCGCGACTTCGACGAGATCCAGCCCCGCCTCCTGAGCCTTAAGCAGCCCTTCCTGCGGTGTGACGATCCCGAACTGTTCTCCTTCTGCACCGATCAACCGGATCTGGGTCGCGCGAATGCGATCATTGGCGCGAACTTTTTGTGGGCTAAGTGACAATGCTCCTCCTTGTGGTTTAAATATTACTTTCTTTGTGCGATCTCCGTCCGGAGACGTTCGATCATCACGGGAATATCCTGAGCTCCAAGGTCCTGACGTCCGCGCATCCGCACCGCAACCTGTCCGGATTCCATTTCTTTGTCGCCGATAATAAAAACATAGGGAACTTTCAGCATCTCGGCTTCACGGATCTTATAGCCGATCTTCTCGGTGCGCACATCTGATTCGGCTCGAAAGCCTTCCTGCTTTAGCCTTTCGACCAGCTTTGCCGCAAAATCATCATGACGCTCTGCGATCGTGGCCACCCGGACCTGCACAGGAGACAGCCAGAGCGGAAACGCGCCCGCGTAATGTTCCACCAGGATCCCGATAAAGCGCTCCAGGCTACCGAAGATCGCACGGTGAAGCATGATCACGCGATGATCCTGACCGTCGGCGCCCACATAACTCATGTCAAAACGCTCAGGGAGACTCATATCCAACTGAATGGTGCCGCACTGAAGCGTTCGCCCGATGGCGTCTTTCAAATGAAAATCGATCTTAGGTCCGTAAAATGCACCATCGCCCTCGTTGACCTTGTAGGGCATCTTGAGTTCCTCAAGAGCGTTCCGCAGGCCTTCTGTGGCGATTTTCCACTGCTCGTCCGTGCCAAGCGACTTGGGCGGACGCGTGGAAAGCTCCACATGATAATCAAAATTGAAGGTTTTGTACACCTCATCCGTAAAACGGATGGTTTCGACCACGCTCGCCTGAAGCGTCTCGGGACTCGCAAAGATGTGAGCATCGTCTTGCGTAAAGCCCCGGACTCGGAAAAGCCCCGCCAAGACGCCTGAGCGCTCATACCGGTGAACTTTGCCAAATTCCGCGACCTTCAGCGGCAACTCACGATAGGAGTGCTTTTCTTCCTTATACATCAACATGCCGCCCGGGCAATTCATGGGCTTGAGCGCGTAAACTTCTTCTTCCCTTTCCAGGAAAAACATGTTCTCGCGATAATTATCCCAGTGCCCTGAGGTGCGCCAGAGTTTGTCTCTCAGAATGGTCGGTGTCTCGATCTCGGTGTAGCCGTACCTGGCGAGTTTCTCACGCATGAAAGTGATCAGGAGATTCTTGAGGATCAACCCTTTGGGTTTCCAGAATGGTAGTCCCGGTCCTTCTTCATGAAAGCTGAAAAGGCCGAGTTGTTTTCCGACCTTGCGGTGGTCACGCTTGAGGGCTTCCTCCCGCTGCGTAATGTGGGCATCCAGCTCTTTTTGGGACAGAAAGGCGGTACCGTAGATTCGCTGAAGCATCGGGTTCTTTTCGCTGCCGCGCCAGTAAGCTCCCGCCACGGAAAGAAGTTTGAAAGCTTTGAGCTCCTCGGTGTTCGTGATGTGACCGCCTTCACACAGATCGGTGAATGGCCCGTTCTGGACAAAATTCACAGTGTCGCCGGGTATTCCTTCAATGATCTCGGTTTTGTAGATCTCCTGCTTCTCTCCGAAGATCTTCAACGCCTCTACTTTGGGAACGGACCATTCTTTAAAAGCCTGCCGCTCCCTCACGATCTCGCGCATGCGCTGCTCGATCTTCGGAAGGTCCTCATCTTGAAAGGCCGTCTTCGAATCGAAGTCATAATAAAAGCCTTCTTCGATCACGGGGCCTATCGCGAGCTTGGTTCCGGGATAAAGGTCGAGGACTGCTTGGGCGAGAATATGGGAGGCGGAATGCCGCAGCCGGTAAAGAGGTTCGTAATTCTTATTGTCTGGCATACTGATTCATTTTTATATCCTTCGCGGCGCCCCGAGGGGCTCCTAAAGGAAGAGCTTCCCGAAAGTACGCGGGAGCTGCCAAAATTCCTCCAGATTATTTAAAAGCCTAAGACTTTTTCCAATAAAATTGTGTCATTTCAACATAGGCCATTTCACAAGAGAAATGGCGGGGCCGACGGGGCTCGAACCCGCAACCTCCGGATCGACAGTCCGGAGCTCTAACCAATTGAGCTACAGCCCCAAAATCATGGGGAATGGAAAATAACGCAACGCAGAAACTTTCGTCCTACGAAGAGCGGTATTGTATAAGGAGATGCCAACTATCTCAAGAGAAAACTCTTATAAAAACACGTTATTTAGAAGCCTGGGGATTTCCTCGGCTTCTGTGGCGGGAGCCTCACGAATGTGATGCATACCGCATTATAAATGGGAATCATCGGCAACCCTGATTCTATTACTGGAGATTAACGGGTAATCAGGATAGTCCAGATCACAGATGAAAATAAAAAAGAGATCTGGGCAATGAGGGATTCGGCGCCTTCCGCTTCGCTCCAGGTCGGCCACCCGCCCCGCAAACATGACATTGGTCATCTTTGCAAGCAGGGCTCCCTTCGAATCCCCTTTAGTCCAAATTACATCGCTCTATAATTAAAAATGAAATTTGGGCAATGAGGGATTCGAACCCCCGACCCTCTCCGTGTAAAGGAGATGCTCTAACCAACTGAGCTAATTGCCCGCGAAGGAATTGATCCGGTGGATCAACTTGTTGAGATTGGCGAAACTGTCTCGCTTGAAATAGAAGGCAAGGCGGGTCAAATGAAACGTGTGGGGGGCGTTATGCTCCTCCTCAAAAGGCTTGAGCGATTGGGTGATCTTCCCTTTTTTGATCATGGACTTGAATTCCTGATTCAGAAGTTCCAATTGCACTTCCTTCAGGGGTTTCTCGATCCGCACCACAAGGAGATCGCGGATGTAACGCATCGAGTGGTACATTTTGTAAAAGTCCGTGACATAACGGACCGCGTCCAGAGGATCATGCGTGACGTACATCAGGTCCATATCTTCTTCATGGATCATTCCCTGGTGGAGGAGTTGATGCCTAAGAAAGTGAAGGAACTCTTTCCAATAATCCGAGCCCGGCGCGTCCAGGCAGACGATCGCTCGCGGATCTGTTTTTCCCGTTTGAACGAGCGTAAGCGTTTCAAAGCCTTCGTCATGGGTGCCGAATCCGCCCGGGCAAAGGACGGTGGCATGGGATTCCCGGAGAAACATGAGTTTTCTTGTGAAGAAATACTTGAAGGTCACTAGCTTCGGGTCCGTGAGCATCACGGGATTGGCTTCCTGTTCAAAAGGAAGTTGGATATTCAGTCCAAAGCTTTTCTTGGATCCGGCGCCCTCATTCCCCGCTTGCATAATGCCCGAAGCTGCGCCGGTAATGACCATCCAACCTTTTTGGACGATCGCTTTTGCGAATTTTTCCGCGAGAAGATAATCGGGAGAATTCCGAGGAGTGCGCGCCGAGCCGAAAATAGTCACCTTGCGAACGGCCCGGTAACCTTCAAACATCTTGAGACTTTGCCGGAGCTCTTTGACCGCGGTGTTGAGCATCTTCATGTCTCCGCGGTCCAGATTGTCCATGTGGACCTTAAGCGCGGTCACGATCAACTCTTCGGCGAGATCGGCATTCGTACCAGGGCCCGCTTGATGGATCAGTTCATGGATCAACTGGTCAAGCTTGGAATTTCCGGTTTGGTAAGGTTCGTGGCCTTTGAAATGCCCGTTCATTAATCACCGATCCTGATCTGGAGGATGAGGTCCCCCGGGTGATGGCACGCGTGACAATCCCGTCCCTGACGCGCCAAGCGAAGTTTTTGTCCCTCACGGGTATTCGCAGGGATCTTGACCGAGATCGTTTGCCCCTCCGGCGACTTAAACATGACGCTGCCGCCTTCTTTGGATTTTTTCTTGGAGATCTTCAAATTCACAACAATATCTGCAGATTCTTGGGACGCACCGCAGGAGCCTCGCCCGCAGCCCTCCTCATCATCGTCATATAAGTTCTGCCGGGAAGAACCGGAAGAATAAACACGAAAAGGATTCCCGCCTCCCCCACCCCCTCCCGAAAAAAGATCACCAAAAATATCCGAGAACGCGGAGTAACGGCTTCCGCTTCGCCCGCGTCCGCCGGAAGCTCCGGAAGAATACTGCCGCAAAAGATCCTCGAAATTGAAGCCTTGAGCGCCCGCGAAATTGCTGGCCTGGGCTCCCCCGTACTTGCGCATCTGATCATACTGGCCGCGCCGTTTTTCATCACTCAAGACGTAATATGCTTCTGAGATCTCCTTGAACTTTGCTTCTGCGGTCTTGGGGTCCTTGGGATTCTTGTCCGGATGATACTGGACGGCAAGTTTACGGTAGACCTTCTTGATCTCGTCGGCATTCGCGGTCTCCGAAACACCGAGCGCTTTGTAATAATCTTTCTGAGAAGCCATGCGCAAATCCCCTTAACTCGATTTTGAATGAAAAAGCCCTCTTCGGACTGAGGGCTTTTTCGAATTCTATTTATTAAGACGTGGAGGCGCCCTGATTTCAATGAAGCTCTAAGGAAATCAGGACTCCTCCCTTTAGCAATTCATTCTCCTAAATAAGGACAAATGGAGGTGGAGGGAATTGCACCCTCGTCCAAAGGACCGGTCATAAAGGGCGCTCCATGCTCAGTCCGCAATGAATTTAATTCCCCAAGCCTCTGCGAACGAGATCCTGGGAAACGATCCGTCTGGGTCTTTTCCCCGGCCGCGACGGCGGCGCCCGGAAAGCAGCCTGTTTTTTCGTCGTCAGAGCTTAACAGGCATCGGCCCTGGGACGTTCGCTAGCAGTTAAGCAGCGAAAGGAAGAGCGAAAGGCATAGGAACCGAAACCGGTCCTACAGCTCTTTCGTTCCAGCTGGTTTTTTCAGCATTTGTGTTTTGCCACGTTTTTTAAAGAGGCACCTGACGAACCTCTGCATGCTCCCTTAAATGCATAATCCCCTGTCGAACCTATTCACCCCCAAGGAACGACGATGTTAAAGATCGATAAAGCAAAGGAAGTATAGCATGGCCGCATCGATGGCTCAATGGGGCATTCGTTCAGAATCGGGATATCGGGTAATCGATTACAGGAGGCGGCTGGCGATAAGGGGATTATTGTCGCGTGGCTTTCTTGATGGCAGCGTGGGTCTCACGGGTGTGGATGCGCAGTTTGATGGAGGCTCTTTTATCGTATTGTTTTTTGCCTTCGCCTATTCCGATCTCGACTTTGACGAACCCCTTCTTGAAGTACATGCGCAGTGGCACAATCGTGACACCCTTACGACCGACCTGCCCCATGAGTCGATTGATCTCGGCACGTTTCAGGAGCAGCTTCCGTGTCCGGGTCGGCTCTAACTCCTCATGTCCCTGGATCCGGGTATAGGGTGAAATATGGCAATTTAGGAGAAAAGCTTCCTCCTTGAAGATGCGGACGTAGCTATCCTTCAGATTGATACGACGCTCGCGGATCGATTTGACCTCGTGACCCAGAAGGCTGATCCCAGCTTCATACTTATCATGGATGAAGTAGTCGAAGTACGCTTTTCGGTTCTCGGAAACGACCTCAAAGGCGGATCGCACGGGCTTGACTGTGGGGATGGGTTCTTTTTTCTTTTTCATAGGGTGTGCTTTTGAAAACAGGAAAGCGATATTCCAGCATGATAAAAATGACTCCGCTGTGCACGATATCTTTAGATCGTGACGGCGATGTACAAAATCACAAGATTTGGTGCTGAGAGGGGGACTTTGCGCCTACGCCAAACAGAAGCTTCGGTTGCCACCCGCACTTATAAACACGACATCCGTCGTGTTTCTGAACAAGTGCTCCCTTCAAGTCCCCCCGTCATCGTACAGGAATGCCTTCGTTTCCTGACGATGCGGTATTTTTATAATGATAAAAATGCTGAGAGGGGGACTTGAACCCCCAAGGGATTGCTCCCACAGGCTTCTGAGACCTGCGTGTCTGCCAGTTCCACCATCCCAGCACGAATGAACGAAAAAGAATATAGCCGCTTTGAGCAGTTATCGTCAACAGTAAAGAAGGTAAGGAAGTATTTATTGGAGAGGGATTTCCGCGGGAACGGAAGCAGTCGCGCCGGAATCGGCTCCGAAGGGAACCGCTTTAGACCTCGGAGCAGGAGTTGCAGGCGCCGGAGCAGCAGGTTTCACGGGAGAAGCAGTCGGCGCAGCGGGTTGTGCCGGTACTTTGGGCATGGTTGACGTTTCAATTTTTGGTATTTCGGGCGACGTAGGAGGAAGCGGGATCAGATTCATATTACGAAATTGCAAAACGCCTTTTTTGGACTCGCCGGCACGAACATTCGTGAAAACAAAAACGACTTCGTTAACGAGAAGTGGTTTTTTTGCGTGAAAATCGAACTCGACGAGCTTCCAGTTCTGCTCGAATGACTTAGGGGCGAAACGACGCGCGACATTCCCCTTTGATTTTAATTCAATGGAAAAACTGTCGGGGGCACCCTCCTCCGGATTGCGACGGACCTCGAAAGCGAGGCCGGCGAACTTGGAGATGTCAAAATCTCTTGTTTTGATGTAGACGCCAGCAAAGGAGCTAGCTGGAAAAACGTCATACTCCGTCTCGAGGAAAACCTGGCCCGAGTCCGGATCTTTAAAGAAATCTCGATTCGCGTAGCCCACCTTGGGCGTGTAAAAAGTCCCGTGATCGAAAACGTAGTTAAAAAAGCTCCCAGCGTTCTTGGATAGATCGATCTGCTCCGCTTCCTTCGCCGCTGTTTTTTCAAGAAGTTCGTAAGACTCCTTCATCAGGTCCCAAGCCTGCGGGGTGACCCTGGTCGCAGGCTGAATTACCCCATTCACTACGTTTGTCTCCTCTAGCCCCCGGATTCGTATCCCCTGAGAGCTAAAGAACATGCCCGGCTTGAAAACCTCGACATACCCCTTGAGGACGCCCACGGCATTCTGCTGCCCCGTGGCTTGAACGCGAAAAATCGCGCCGTGGATCTTCGCAACATAATCGCGAGTTAGGACTTCCAAAACGGCCGCATTAGCCTTTTGCTTTCGATCGAACTGCCTCGTCGTTGCGCCTAAGAGAACCCCTTCCGACAAGCGTAATCTGAAAACTTCCTTCTTTCCGATCAACCGGGCTTCTTCATTCTTTAGTGACGAACTTTCCTTTAGACGCATGCGAATCTCATCAGGAAACTGGAGGTTGACGGAGCCATCGGCGCCCGTTTTGATTTCCTGGCTGGCAGAAAACTCTTCTCCTCGCTTGGGAGCGCGCCATGAACGAGTCTGTAGATCATAGATCTGAGCATCCCCTTCGAATCCAAGGATCTCATAGGCAAGAGGTGTGGAAGGACGCGGTGCGAAGTGGGGCCAGAGAATGAGAATCCCCGCGATAACGAGCACTCCGGCCAGGGGCTTGAGAAAATTAAAGCTTTTAGGCTTATCAACGATGACGCTCATGGAGGGTATCCTACACTGAGGTTCTTTTTTTGTCTATGGAGAGATCATCCAAGGATGAATCGGGGCGGTGTCGATCGCCTTCATACCATTTGATGCAAAGCGGAATGAGGAAATCGAGATCACGGGTCTGGAAAAAAATAAAAGATCTGGGCGTCATGATTCTCGTTATAAGAATTAACGGGTAATCATGAGAGTCCAAGTTGCCATCGAGGAAAAGAGAATAAAGACTTGGCGGTCCAAATACTTATCATCCCGCCGTCACAAAGGCGGGATGGGGCCGTCCATGTCACCATCTATGAAAAGAACATAAAGACATGGGCGGTACAGGATTCGAACCTGTGACCCCTACCGTGTGAAGGTAATGCTCTAACCAACTGAGCTAACCGCCCATGGATTCATTCGAAGAAATTACTTACTGAAGAACTCTTACGCCCGGCCGAGGTACTCACCTGTGTCGGTATTCACCTTGATCTCGTTCCCTTCATCGATAAAAAGAGGAACATTCACTTTGAGACCGGTCTCGCACATCGCGATTTTAGTGGTATTTGAAACCGAATCCCCTCGGACTCCGGGAGGCGCCTCCGTCACCTTCAGCGTGACGGTCTGGGGCAACTCCGGAAAAATCGGTTTGTCCTCATAGAAATCAATCTTGATCTCCATGCTTTCCTTTAAATAGTACTTCTTATCGCCGAGGATTTCTTCACTCAGCGCAAACGAATGATAAGTCTCCATATCCATAAAGTTATAACCCGAGTCGTCCTTATAGAGGAACTGACACTGCTTGGGATCCAGGGTGATCTTTTCAAGAGGAGCATCGGGAGCAAAGCGGGTCTGGACAATGCGTCCGTTCTTGAGATTCTTCAAGGTGATCTGGAAAAAAGCGCGCAAATTCCCCGGCGTGCGGTGAGTCGCCTCCGTTACCAAGTGCATTTCATTCTGGTGGAGAACGATAGAACCTTTTTTCGCGTCTCGTGCTTGCATGTTTTTCCTCTTTTCAGGATTAGGTCAATAAACAGGATTCAAAGGAGCGACATTATACAGTATGTGAACTTTTGGGCAACCCTGATTCTCATCCGCTAAAATGAAAGGTAATCAGGATAGTCCCAAGTCACCGTCAGATAAACAAAGACTAAGACTTGGGGCGACCCTGATTCTCATCTCCCGGGCAAAAAGGCCTGAGAGCGGCAGCCAAGCGTTAAAGGATGCTGATAACCGATAGGATGCGCTCTTGGGTCTGGCTTTCCGCGCGATAGGAATAGAATTTTTTGTTCTCACAGACCGTGCAGAGCCCTGAGTCTTCAATGTTTTTCTCGGGGATCCCTCGCTTGATAAAACGGCTCTTGATCACGCCGACGAGGTCCAGTCGACCCTTGGCAGCATCCTTTCCCTTATAGAACCCGGGGAAATAGCCCAGGAATTCATTGCCCACTTCGTAACAACATTTCCTGATGGAAGGGCCGATCGCAATCTTCAAATCGCTCATTTTTGTGCTGCATTTCTTCTCAAAGATCTTAAGCATCTGATTCATGACGCCATCCTTGACACCCTTCCAGCCACCATGCGCCAGTCCTGCGACCCGTTGGACGGGATCCCAGAAATAAACCGGAACGCAATCCGCGGTGCGTATGCCCAGCACCAGCCCCGGCACCTTCGTGATGAGTCCGTCTGCCGGCATTTGAGAAAGCTCAGGATCCGGACGCTCGGCGACGACGATGGTGCTGCCATGGACTTGCTTGACCATGACCAGATTTTCGGGGAACAACCCTAGTTCTTGCAGGAATTCCCCCCTTTTAGCTGAATCAAAAACGCGGGAATGAAAGGCGGCGATAACACCCTTCCCGAACGATTCGAAACGGAAAACGCCCTCGGGGGATTCTTTGATGGTCATGGCCGTGAGCCCTCAGGTTGAACTTCGCGTTCCATTGCGGAAAAATTTTCGGCGGTGAGCAGTTTTTCCGCTTTTCTCATTTCGGGATTCGCGTGGAACCGCTCACGCAGTGCGCCGTGATTAAGATAGTTATTGATGGACAGAAGGATCATCCCCTGGTCCAGAGCCAGGTATTTCCTCGCGATTTTTCCAGTGGCCACCGTCACGGCGTCATAAAAACCATATTCACCATAAATATCGTAGAGCTTAATGAGTTTCCGGAGATTGGCGACGACTTGCTCCGGCGCGTAATCAAGCGCCAGGACACTCGCGTGCGGTGTCACGACCCCGGGTTTATAACCCTTGATCCCCATCACTTTCGCACCAAATTCGGAGTATCCGCCCTCGGGTACTGAGCAAGGGCTCATCCCCCAGACAGGCATCTGCAGTTCCTCGAGGGCATAACGGATCTGTCCCTGGACATGCGCCGCGTTATTCATGCCGAGCCCCTCGGGGGCGAGTTCCTTTTCCTTGAGAACCACTCCTGGCATCAAAGCTTCGAAGGCCGAGCCTCCCCAGCTCGGGACGTAGCGCAGGTCCTTCCACTCATAATACCCGCCAACATATTTATGGCCTTCGAGCGTGGATTCCTCGCGTCCCTTCGGCGGCTGCGACTGCCATTTATAGGATGAGGGAAAGGTTCGGACCAAACCTTCGAACCAGTGGGCCTCCGAAACATCGCCGCGGGCAACAGCAATATAACTTGTGGCGCGAGGCTCTGTGTAGAAAACGCCGTAATGGTAATCCGAATAGACCTGAAGATTATCGTAAAAGCCGTGATACATCTGTTTGGCGAGCGGATCATAAAAGAAACTGAAATTACCGCGTTTTAAGATCCGCGAGGTTTGCTCCGTGAGCTCTGCCGGAAAAGCCCCTTGGGCTACATACAGACCGAGCATCAGCCAGCCGCTATCCACGAAAGAAACGAAATAACTCGTTGGCTCCAGGGTCGATGTGTCGTAATAGTTGAAAGGAAATCCGCTGGCTTGATAGCGGAGCTTCTCAATCGTCGTGAGTGTCTTCTGTATCCGTACAATGGCATCCTCGCGTGTGATGAATCCAAAATCGTAGGCGCTCACAGCCGCCATAAGATAAACGCCGATATTGGTGACGCTTGTATAATCCCCGACCCAGGTGGCTTCCTCCAGAGGTTGCTTTTCCCCGAAAAGAACTGTATCCAGCGGTAGCGCGTGTTCTTTGTCCAGAATATTGTCGAAGAAGGCCCAAGTGTCCTTCGCGACTTCTTTAAGGAAAGCGGCATCCTCCGCGGGGAAATCTTTTTTGACGCTCACGGTTTTCGGAAAACCACGCAGGCGGCTCACCAGGAATTTCTGGAAATCCAGATGATTCAGACGTACGGGAGTTTTCTCAATGGTTCTTGGCGGAAAATCCACGGCGCTGGGACCCGCATCCCCGGTCTTTACAAAGCGGATGTTGTCCAGATAGATACGCCCGGTCTTCTTCGTGACATAGCCGTCATTGAAAATGACAACGAGCTCATCCAGAGGTTTGTAACTGATCCGTGGCGTCTTCCAGGACTCCGGATTAGAAAAATCGATCAACCCCGTCATGGCATTCAACGGGATGCTAACCGTAGTCCATTCAGACGTCACCGGAATCTTGGCCGAGCCGTTTACTTTCTCGACGCATGCGGGATCAACGCATTTTTTGAGTTCCAGGCGGAAGCGCTCCGTGAATCCTGCGGTGACATCGCCCCGAATCTCGAATTCCAGATGGTCGTAAGAACTCGCGTCAAAACCCGCGAGTTTGGTCCAGAAACCATTCTGAGCCGGAAGATCGGACTGCACGCTATAACTCAGGCTCAAGACTCGAGAGGGCTTGCCGTCTTTCCCCGCCATCGTGATCACGTGAGGATCGGTGTAAGAATTATTGATATCCGCGAGATTCATGTTCCAGTCACCACTCTCCGCCCCGAGATTGTTGGTCATTTTCTCGCCAGGCGCTTCGAAATCAGCAATCATCTTGACTTCGAGGGGTTGAGGAACTACCGAGGATTTTTTAGGAGCCGTAACTTTCGCAGACGAAGAAGTTATTGTCTGAGAAGAGGTCGGCTGGGAGTGGCTTACAGAACATCCCGGATGAAGTACAATCAAAGTAGAGAGGAAAATACCCCAAAGCCGCTTCATAAATACCTTTTAAGCTTCGTCCAGGTTTGCGGACCGACCGTTCCAACTGCGGGCAGGCCGTTGGCAGTCTGGAAATTACGTACCGCTGCTTTGGTTCTCCTGCCATAAAATCCCGTCGGATTGCCTTTAAAATAACCCGCTTTTTGAAGAGCCTTTTGGATCTTCACCGTTTCTTTTCGGGACGACAGTTTGGGCGATGGGGTGATGGGCCGGAGTGCCGTCCCTGTTGAATAGGACTCGACTCTCCTCAAATCGGACCAGAGCAATGTCCGGTGCGCATCTCCCATGAGCCCGACGAAGACGACCCCGCTATTGGACTGCACCCGTCCGGCAAAGCAGTGACGCGCCTCACGGGTCCATCCGGTTTTGCCAATGACACCGTTTGTATGCCAAAGCATTTTATTGCAGTTATTCAGCGCGATTTTACGCCCCGCCAGACTGGAGATGACGGCGCCTCGCATTTTTAGGGTTTCCACGATGTAAGGATAGTGAGAAGCGGCCATGATGAACCGGGCAAGGTCATAGGCTGTGGAGTAATGGCCCGACGACGGAAGTCCGGAGGGATTCATAAAATGAGAATTATTAGCACCGATCGACCTAGCTTTTGCGTTCATCAACAGCGCAAAACCCGCCCGGGAACCTCCGGTAAGGATCGCGAGCGATTCCGCCGCGTCATTGGCAGACCTTATCAGGGCGGCCTTCACAAGATCGCGGACATAAAAACGCTCCCCTGTTTGGAGTCCGATCTTAGAAGGTTGAATGAATTGCATCCCCGCGGGAATCTGAACGATTTGATCGAGAGACAAATGGTCAAGCGCCACCATGACGGTTACAAGCTTGGTTGTGCTGGCCGGAGCGCGCCGCGTATGGGGATTTCGGGCATAGAGAATCTGCTGGGTTGATCCATCCAGAAGTACCGCTGAAGGCGCCGCGAGGGATAGTGAGGCCGCTTCTGCTTGGGGAATCGGCCCGAGAGAAGTGATCAAAAAGACGGAAAAGCATAAAAATGACGGCAGACGTCGGCTCATCATGCTAAGACAAAACTCTGAGGATATTCAACACCTTATGGCCCTGTTCGTTGGGGAAGAACCGGAAGAACTAAGGAAACATGGGCCCGACAGGATTCGAACCTGTGACCCCTACCATGTCAAGGTAGTGCTCTAACCAACTGAGCTACGAGCCCGCGCTTGAAATTCCTGGGTTTATCCTGCCGCGGAATGCAATGAATTTTCGAGATTATAGGGAAGTGGCGGGCATAGTTCAAGGACTGAGTTTGAATTGAATAAGAAATACAGGATGGCTATAGGTGAATGGTGCGGGATGTCTTGTCCTGGGTATTGGTAAGCGTCACGGAATCCGGGGTGATCTTCGTGATCTCATAGTCCCCGATCACGTTCTTTGTTTCAAGCATTTTCCCATTAATGATCGCGAAAGGTTGTGAGGGATTGTAGATAATCCCCTCAAGAATATAAGAGGGGTCCGAGGATTGTGCCATCGCGGGACTTTTGACGATGCCCGGCGGATGATAGAGTTTCACCCTCGGCTTGATCCCACGGGGCGCCAGGAAATAAACCGTGAGGCCGATGCCTAACAGGCTGCTGAAAAACGGTTTATTTTCACGAGAACGGTCCTGATTTTGAATCGTTGCGTTAAGTCGTTTTAAAAACGAGCGCTTAAAACCTCGAAAAACGACTCCAAACTATTGTTTTCTCGCACC
>Ga0209083_1001800_pt1 | contig 22891 bp, 18 predicted proteins | sample AM7aDNAmetaG_FD_184132 | JGI IMG/M metagenome (GOLD analysis project Ga0209083, IMG submission 184132) | Freshwater microbial communities from Finland to study Microbial Dark Matter (Phase II) - AM7a DNA metaG (SPAdes) (version 3) | ecosystem: Environmental > Aquatic > Freshwater > Lake ...
CTCTTGATGCCGGCCTCGAAGTGGCTGTTCAGGTAGATCAGCTCGAGGACGCGGGCATCGTCTGCGCCCTGGACGTCGACGTGACGGTCGAGGACGATCTCGCCCTCGGTGAGGGTGCCCGTCTTGTCGCTGCACAGGATCTCGATGCTGCCGAAGTCCTCGATCGCCGTCAGTTGTTTGACCAGCACCTTCTTCTTGGCCATGCGCCGCGCACCCTGGGCCAGCGTGATGGTGATGATCATCGGCATCATCTCGGGCGTCATGCCGACCGCGAGCGCCACGGAGAAGAGGAACGACTCCAAAAGGGGCCGGTGGAGCACGAGGTTGACCAGCAGGACGAAGAGCACGAGCAGGAGCGTGACCCGGGTGATCATCAGCCCGAAGCCGATGCCGGGCAGAACATTGTCGCCCAGCATTTTCACAAGATCCCCTATGGGAGCGCTCGACGCGGCGGCCGCGGCCATCCCGGTTACGGCTTGACCGTTCACCATGCCCGTCAGTTTTTCGCTGATCATGAAACCCGCGGCAAAATACTGCAGGAGATAAGCCGCCACTCCCTGAATGAGGAGCGAAAGGATAATGGCCTTGGGGATCGTGTTCCCCGGATCCTTGGTTTCGGCGGAAAGCGCCGTGCAGCTTTCAAACCCGACCAAGATCAATATGGCAATGGTCGATTGCACCAGGACCCCTTGAAGCGAGTGAATCTTGAAAATATCAAAGCCGCTCGGGAACGCCCACTGAGTCGCGTGTTGAGGATTGCTGATCCGGTAATAAATGGCCAGGCAGCTAAAAATGACCAGGGCCGTCAGCTGAATAATATTGATCCAGATGGAGGCTTTGGTGGAACCGCTCACGCCGCGGAACGCGATGTAGCCGGTGATTCCCGCGAAGCCAATGCCGATCAGCGTCAACATGTCCGGCGAAAGCGTCTTCCCCGTAAACTGCGTGTAGATGTAGCCGATCAGAATGGCCATAAAGGCCACCATGATGCCGGGATAGACCCAGTAGAACAGATGCGCGGACCAACCCGTAAGAAGCTTGGCAAAACGCGCGAGAGAGGTCGGCGTGTTATGCGTTCTGTGCGTCGCCCCGGATTTATCCAGGAACGCCTTTTCCGCGAAATAGCAGCAGCTCGCGAACCCGGCTTCCGGGTAAAGCTTGGCCAACTGAGCGTAGGCCAGCGCCGTCAGAAAAGCGACGACCAGCGCGAGCACGATGCCCGGCCAAATATCGCTTGCGACGGACATGCCGTTCGGAGAAGTGGCCGCCGCCTGTAACTGATAAGTGATCCACAAAAATGCCCCCGGCGCGATGAGCGCCATGGCATTCATCGTGGCGCCGAAAAGCCCCAGCGTCGGCTTGATATCCCTCGATGTTATTGTTTGTTTTGCCATCACATCCTCCTTTTGATTTCGAAACTTGGATTTTGAATCTCAGAAGGTGAAGAGCAATTCCCGTGCCAACTTCATTTTTGTTTTCATATCCCCTTTGAAAAGCTTTGAGCTCGGAGAGCCCTACAATTTTGTAGTCTATTCCCAATTTTGTAGAAATGTACAATTTTGAAGACCCTTGGCCTCTAGAACATATGGGGAAGAAGAATGGCATTAAAATTGCTATACTACCCGGAGGGGTCCCTTGTATTTTCCGTTCGATCACTTTCAACACACAAAAGGAATCATGGCTCATCAGGAGTGGATACCGCAGCTTTGGATGGCGTTGCCTTTCGCGGGCATGTTGCTTGCGATCGCTATCCTCCCGCTTGTCGCCAAGCGTTTCTGGCATCCCCTGCGCAGTCAGGCACTGGTCTCCCTCTTCTTTTCATTGCCTGTCATTTTCATTTGTCTCAAGTTCGCGCCGCACATACTCTTCAAGACCCTGGGAGAATATGTCTCTTTTCTGATCCTGCTGGGATCCCTCTTCATTACATCGGGAGGACTGAGCCTCGAAGGCGGCTTCCGGAGCACAGCCCTGGCCAACACCCTGCTTCTGGCCATTGGCGCGGTGCTCGCGAATTTCATCGGAACGACCGGCGCCAGTATGGCCCTGATCCGACCGCTTCTGAGGGCCAACGCTCACCGGAAGCATCATGCCTACCTGCCGATCTTCTTTATTTTTATCGTGAGCAATATCGGCGGGTCCCTCTCTCCTCTCGGCGATCCACCGCTTTTCCTTGGATTTCTTCGCGGCGTCCCGTTCTTCTGGACCCTGAAACTCTTTCCCCTCTGGCTTACCGCCGTCGGCACCCTGCTAGGGGTCTTCTATCTATTGGATAGCTACATTCTTCAGAAACACTCCAAGACGCTGCTCCCTCATATCCCGACCGGGATGAAGCTCAAAGGGAAACGTAACCTCATCTGTTTTTTTGCGATCATCGGAGCCATGTTCCTGCCCGTTCTGTTCCGCGAAGGGGTGATGATGGTTGCCGCACTCGCCTCTCATTTTATGACGCCTAAAAAATACCGCTCGGAGAACGACTTCAATTACGCGCCGATCCTGGAAGTCGCCGTCATTTTCCTGGGGATCTTTATCACGATGGTGCCGGCACTGGAGCTTTTGCGCCTTCGAGGCGCCGAACTCGCCATCACACAACCCTGGCAATTCTTTTGGGCTGCGGGAGGCTTTTCTTCATTCCTGGATAACGCGCCGACCTATCTCACCTTCGCAGCCCTGGGGCAGGGTCTCGGGCTGGGGGGACCTTTTCTGGGAATGCCGGAGCGCTTTCTCATAGCAATCAGCGCCGGGGCCGTTTTCTTCGGGGCGAACACTTATATCGGGAATGCCCCGAATTTCATGGTCCGCTCCATCGCCGAACATTCCGGCTGGAAAATGCCGAGCTTTTTCGGCTACATGGTGTGGTCCCTTTTGATCTTATTGCCGCTTTTCGGGGTCGTCACTTGGATGTTTTTCCGCTGAGCGGACGTAATAAATGACATTGTTTTTTCGAAAAAAGAGCGTATATTCACCAACTTATATGCCGAGTCCGTGGCGATGCCACGGAACGGGGGACCCAAGAACCATAAGGGGCGAATCGCTTACCTGAAATCAGGCAGCGAGAGGTTGTCTCGACCTTAGCCCGTCAGCTAACCCCGTAGGCGCTTTTGAGAGGAGTTTTACATGTCGTCTATTTTGTTGTCCCCCCATTTGCATATTCCCCCCTTATCACTATCCCTCGAAGTGGAGGGCTAAGCCATGTTCACTAAAAAGGTCGAACGTCCGCGTGAACTGACATGGTATCAGGCCGCCGCCATGCTTTATGGCGACTGGGGTACAAGCAAGGCCTATGTCCTGGGCATTGCCTTCGCTCTCATGGGACACGCCTCCTGGATTTTCCTGGGATTGATGTCCGCCCTGACCGCGCTGATCGGCATCTGCTATATGGTCATTTGCCGGATCTATCCTGACGGCGGCGGCGTTTACTCCGCGGTCAAGCACCGGTCCCAGAACCTGGCCATGCTGGGGGCTTTCCTTCTCATCGCAGATTATGTGGTCACGGCCTCTTTAAGCGCTCTCGACGCGTTCCACTATCTCAATCTGCCGCACCCGGAGATCTGGGCGATCGGCGCGATCCTTTCAGTCGGCGCCATCAACTGGTTTGGACCGAGCAAAGGCGGCAACATCGCCTCGTTGATCGCGATCGCCGCGGTCGTCTGCGTGCTCGGCCTTTGCGCCTGCGCCATTCCTTCCCTTTCTCACGTGCATCTCGCGGCACCGACCGGCGGGTTCATGAAGAACTGGGGAAGCTTCGTCGGGATCGTCCTGGCGCTTTCAGGGGTTGAGGCTATTGCCAATATGACCGGCATCATGGTCGAACCGGTCGCAAAAACCTCCAAGCGGGCGATCTGGCCGGTGCTCATCGAAGTCTCTGTCCTGACCTTTCTCCTGGGCCTTGCCATGAACGCCATCCCGAACCTCGGGGATCACACGGAGGATATGCTTCGCGCCCTGGCAAATCACTATATCGCGCCCTGGTACGGACAGATGATCTCCATCGTCTTTGGTTTTCTTCTTCTCTCGGCCGTCAACACCGCCATTACCGACCTTGTGAATATTCAGTACCTCATGGCCCGGGACCGGGAACTTCCCGAGGCTTTTTCCCGCCTGAATAAATTCGGCATGCCCGCTGTGGCGCTGATCGTCGCGACAGCCATTCCCGCGTTGGTGCTCGTGATCGAACACAACCTGGTACGCCTCGCCGCGCTTTACGCGATCGGCGTGGTCGGTGCCATCACGATCAATCTCGGATCCTGCGCGACCAATTTCAAGATCATGATGAAAACATGGGAAAGAGCCCTTCTGTTCGGCTCGAGCGTCATCCTGTTCTTTATCGAGATCACCATCGCCTATGAGAAGCGGAGCGCGCTGATCTTCGCGACCACCGTTCTCATCGTGGGATTTTCACTTCGTTTCATGGCCAAGCACTTCGCCAAGGCGCCTGAGATCACCCTGGCTCCCGAGATCAATGTTCTCACCGTCTCCGAAGCCAAGGCGCTCGCTTCGCTTTACCACGGTTCATCGCTCGTCGCACTGCGCTCTTTGAACCCGGTTTTATTGGACGAAGCGGCACTCCGCGTAAAATCCCGAGGGGAAAATTCGATCTATCTGAGCTACGTGGAACCTATGCCTGATTTTACGGAACTCCCTGAAGAAGTTGAGCCGTCGAAGGAATCGATGGAGCTACTGGCCCACGCGCAGCAGGAGATGGAAAATCGAGGGATTACAGCAGTGCCGATCTGGCAAGCCGGAGACGATGCCGGAAAATTGATCGCCATGGCCGCGAATGAACTGGGGGTGGAAACGGTTTTGATCGGAGCGACGAAGCGCAGCGCTCTTATGAAGCTCATGCGCCAGGATGTCTTTCAAAGTCTCGCCCGGCGTCTTGACCCCAAGCGCCACCTCCTGATCACAGGATAAAAAAACGGGGAACGTCAAACGAGAAACACCCCGTTTTACGTTCCCCGTTCTTCAAGAAAAGGACCTTTTTTTATCCGATCGCTATTTTTCCGGTTTCGCCCGTACGAATCCGGAAGCATTCCTTCATATCGAGCACGAAGATCTTCCCATCCCCGATATGGTTAGTGCGAGCTCCCTTGATGATGGCGTCAACGGTGGCCTGCACAAATTCCTCATTGACCGCGATCTCGAGTTTCACTTTCCGGAGAAGCCGGCCGCCCTCTTTATGGCCGCGATACACTTCCGAGATCCCCTTCTGCCTTCCCCGTCCTAAAACATTGGAAACGGTCACAAGGTGGATCTCTTTTTCTTCCAGGATCTGAAGCACTTCGTCCAGACGGTCCGGCTGAATGATCGCAATGATATAACGCATAATTTCCTCCTTTAATCTAACATGGTGTAGCCGGACTCACGATGTTGCGTGAGATCCAGGCCGATGCGCTCTTCATTATCCGAAACCCGCAGGCCCATGAAGGCGTTCACAAGTTTCAGAAGAACCCAGGTCACGATGAAAGAGTAGACGATCGTGATCACAGTGGCCTTGAGCTGGATCAGGAACAATCCCGGATTTCCGAAAAAAAGACCGTTATTCCCCGCGGGATTGACGGCTTTCGTCGCCCAAAGTCCCGTGGCCAGTGTTCCCAGGATCCCGCCGACACCGTGGACGCCGAAGGCATCGAGGGAATCATCGTAATTGAACTTGGCCTTGATCACAGCAACGCAGAAAAAGCAAACGAGTGACGCCAGGATCCCGATCCAGATCGCACTGATTGGGCCCACAAAACCCGCGGCCGGCGTAATCGTGGCGAGCCCCGCAACAGCGCCGGTGATCATGCCAAGCATGGTGGGCTTGGAGTTGAATTTCCATTCCAAAAGCGCCCAGGTCAGCCCCGCCGCCGCTCCGGAGATATGCGAAACGACCATCGCGCTGACGGCAAGCCGGTTAGCGCCAAGCGCGCTCCCGCCGTTAAATCCAAACCATCCGAACCACAGAAGCCCCGCGCCGAGCACAGCGAACGGGAGATTGTGCGGCGGTGACATATGATCAGGATAACCCCTCCTCTTTCCAAGGACGAGGGCACAAACAAGGGCGGCAATACCGGCATTGATGTGAACCACCACGCCTCCCGCGAAATCGAGGGCCCCCATGGCCTTGAGAAAACCGCCATTGCCCCACATCCAATGGCAGACGGGATCATAAACCAGCGTGGCCCAAAGAAGGGAAAAGACGCAGAACGCGGAGAACTTCATGCGCTCCGCAAAGGCCCCAAGGATCAGGCCCGGCGTAATAATGGCGAACATACACTGATAGATCATGAATAGTTGATGCGGGATCGTCGCCGAGTAACCGGCAAAAGGGTCCAGGCCCACGTGCTGAAGCCCTGCCCAGCTAAGGTTCCCGATCCACCCTTTGACATCCGGACCGAAGGAGAGACTGTAACCAAAAAGGATCCACTGAAGCGTGATGATGCAGATCAGGATGAAACACTGCATCAGGATCGAAAGCATATTCTTCTTGCGCACCAAACCGCCGTAGAAGAACGCAAGCCCTGGCGTCATCAGAAATACCAACGCCGCAGAAACCAGGACCCACGCTGTATCCCCCCCGCTGATATCCGGGATCACGGAGGTGGCTGCCCAAACTGTTTTGGACAGCCCCAGAAACATCAAAAAAACAGCCCCTGCCCATAAATATTTTCTGATCTGACGCATCGAATGCCTCCCCTTTTTGTCGAAAAAGACTGATTCCGACAAATTCGTCCTACATTTTCGTAAACTTCTGGAAAGAAAAAAACCTTCTCTATTCTTAGCCGAAAGAAAAATAGAGCTACTGGAGACATACAATGCAAAAGTCGTGCCAAGTTTTTTGAAATCTGAGTAATGGGTACCGAGGAACGGGTAACGCTTGTCTTGACGCTCCCCGTTCCACCTTGCCCGCTTTTATCCGATCGCGACTTCGCTGACCTCGCCGGTACGGATACGAAAGCATTCCTTGAGATCGAGAACAAAGATCTTCCCATCTCCGATATGCCCTGTCCGGGCGCCTTCTTTGATCGCGTCCACGGTCGTTTTCACAAATTCTTCGTTGACGCCAATCTCAAGTTTTACTTTCTTCAGAAGCCGACCGCCTTCCTTGTGACCCCGGTAAACTTCTGAAATGCCCTTCTGTCTTCCCCTCCCCAGAACATTGGAGACCGTGACAAGATGGATCTCCTTTTCCTCCAGGATCCTGAGCACTTCATCCAACCGGTCCGGTTGGATCACCGCGACAATGTATTTCATAGAGCTCCTCCTTTAATTAATCCAACATGGTGTAGGCGGATTCACGATGCTGCGTAAGATCCAACCCGATGCGTTCTTCGTCCTCAGAAACGCGTAGACCGATAAAGGCATCCACGATCTTCAAAAGGACCCAAGAGACGATGAATGAGTAAGCAATGGTGATCACTACGGCCTTGAGCTGGATCAGGAAAAGCCCCGGGTTTCCGTAGAAAAGCCCGTTGTTCCCCGCGGCATTGACTTCCTTGGTAGCCCAAAGACCAGTCGCGAGTGCGCCCCAGATCCCGCCCACCCCGTGCACTCCAAAAGCATCCAGCGAGTCATCGTAGCCAAACTTCGTCTTTACCACCGCGACAAAGAAATAGCAGATCAAAGAAACTCCGATCCCGATCCAGATCGCGCCCATCACGTCGACAAATCCCGCTGCAGGCGTGATCGCGACAAGCCCGGCCACTGCTCCGGTGATCATGCCGAGCATGGTCGGCTTGGAACTGAGTTTCCATTCCAGGAAGGACCAGGTCAGACCCGCCGCAGCGGCGGCGACATGCGTGACAACAAGCGCGCTTGTGGCAAGACCGTTGGCGCCCAAGGCACTCCCGCCATTAAAACCAAACCAGCCAAACCAGAGAATGCCCGCGCCGAGCACTGCGAACGGAAGATTGTGCGGAGGCGACATGTGACTGGGGTAGCCCTTTCTCTTTCCCAGCACAAGCGCGCAAACCAGAGCCGCGACACCGGCGTTGATGTGAACGACCGTGCCGCCCGCGAAATCGAGAGCGCCTGAATTCCGCAGAAAACCGCCCACGCCCCACACCCAGTGGCAGACGGGATCATAAACAAACGTCGCCCAAAGGAGCGAGAAAACCACAAATGCGGAGAATTTCATGCGCTCCGCGAACGCCCCCAGAATCAACCCCGGAGTAATAATGGCAAACATGCACTGATAGATCATGAAGGTCTGATGCGGGATCGTGGCTGAATAATCCACATACGGCGTGATTCCGACGCCATGAAGCCCCGCCCAGCTCAAATTGCCGATCCAACCATGGACATCCGGACCGAAAGAAAGGCTGTAGCCGAACATCACCCACTGCAGGGTGATAACGCACATCAGCATGAAACACTGCATGAGGATCGAGAGCATGTTCTTTTTGCGTACCAGACCGCCGTAGAAGAAGGCAAGCCCCGGTGTCATGAGAAACACGAGGCCGGCTGAGATCAACACCCAGGCGGTATCTCCCGTATTGATGACTGGTGTCACAATATCCGCGGCAAACCCCATTTTGGACACTCCCATAAGGGCCAGGAATCCGGCACCTCCCATGATCCATCTCTTTATCCGTTTGATCATTGAATCCTCCCGTTTACTTATTTGTATTTTACCAACGAATTTGTCGCACAATTTTGTATGGATGTGATTACAAAAATCTCGTTACCCTTACGTATATCTATAACATGCAAGAGACGTGCCAAAGCCCTGGAAGAAGCGGAAATGGTTCAAAAATGATCATTCGGAGCTGAACCTCTATAGGGAGGCTTCGTCCGGGGAGGTGAGAGAGAAATTCAGGGCAAAAAAAATCCCGGCTTCCCCGTGAGTTTCCTCACGAGAAAGCCGGGACTGGAACTTAAGACTTACAGCTTGAAGAGCATTTCCGCGTAGGTCGGTACCGGCCAGAGTTCCGACGGGGTCACACTTTCGAGCGCGTCAATGTCCTTGCGGAGTGCGTTCATCTCCACGACCACTTTGTCACGGAACGCTTCGGCACGTTTGACACTATCAGCCACGTGATGCGCTTTCGAGATCGCGTCTTCAAGGGCCGCGACCTTTTCAGAAGCCGCCACCAAAAGACCGCTCACCGTCGCGAGCAACTCTTTCTGGACCGTGGCAGGCGCCGTCACCGATTTGAGCGAGCTGATGGAACTGGCGAGCTCAGCGGCGAACTTCAAGCCGGCGGGAATAAAGAGGCGCTTGACCATCTGGACCGAGGCCTGCGCTTCGATATTCACGTGCTTCACATAGGCTTCCAGGTAGATTTCATAACGGGAATGGAGCTCCTTGGGAGAAAGTACCTGATACTTGTCAAAGAGCTTCTCCGCTTGGGGGGTGGCCATCGTCGCCAACGCGTCAATGCCGGTCTTGATGTTCGGCAAACCTCGCTTCTTGGCTTCTGCAACCCACTCGTCAGAATAGTTGTTCCCGTTAAAAATGATACGCCCGTGCTTTTTCACGGCATCCCGGACGATCGCGGTCGCTTCTTTATTGATGTTACCTTTCCCGGCTTTTTCAAGACGGGTGGCAATTTCATCAAGCGCTTCCGCGACGATGGTGTTGATCACAATATTCGGCCCGGAAATTGAAGCCGAGGACCCGACCATGCGAAATTCAAACTTGTTGCCGGTGAAGGCAAAAGGCGAAGTGCGATTACGGTCGGTATTGTCCTGCGGGAGCGGCGGAAGAGCATCGACCCCGATATGCAAGAAGCTTTGGCCCCGGGATTCCACTTTTTTGCCCTTGGCGATGCCCTCGAGAATGTCGGTCAGCTCATCCCCCATGAAAACTGAAATAATGGCCGGGGGAGCTTCATTCGCACCGAGACGGAGATCATTGCCGGGATTGCCGCAGCTGGCGCGCAACTTGTCGGCATGACGATCCACCGCCATCAAAAGCGCGCTCACAAAGATCAGGAACTGCTCATTCTCGGAGGGTGTTCTTCCCGGTTCCAGGAGGTTCTGCCCGTCATCGGTTGAAAGCGACCAGTTGTTGTGTTTGCCAGAACCATTCACTCCAGCGAAGGGCTTTTCATGCAGGAGGCATACAAGATCATGGCGGAGCGCCACTTTCTGCATCGTCTCCATCACGAGCTGGTTGTGATCGGCCGCGATATTGGTCGTGGAAAAGATCGGCGCCATTTCATACTGAGCGGGCGCAACCTCGTTATGCTTGGTCTTGGAAGAGATCCCCATCTTCCAAAGTTCAATGTCCAAATCGAACATGAAATCGGCAATGCGGTCCTTGATCGCCCCGAAATACTGGTCTTCAAGTTCCTGACCTTTCGGTGAAGCCGCGCCGAAAAGCGTGCGGCCCGACACGATCAGGTCGAGACGTTTTTCGTAGCAGGTCTTGTCGATGAGGAAGTACTCCTGCTCGGGACCCACGGTGGAGGTTACGCGCTTGGTCGTCTTGTTGCCCAGCGCCTTAAGTACGCGAACGGCTTGTTTGGAAACCGCAGTCATGGAACGAAGCAGCGGCGTCTTTTTATCCAGCGCTTCGCTCGTGTAGGAGCAAAAAGCGGTGGGGATGGCGAGAGTCACATTACCGGACGCGTCTTCTTTGAGGAACGCCGGAGAGGTGCAGTCCCACGCCGTGTAGCCGCGCGCTTCAAACGTGGAGCGCAGACCGCCGCTCGGGAATGAAGAGGCATCGGGTTCTCCCTGGGCCAGCTGCTTCCCAGAAAACTCCATGATCACGCCGCCGTCATCGGTCGGAGAAATAAAAGAATCGTGTTTTTCCGCGGTGCGACCCGTCAGTGGCTGAAACCAGTGCGTGTAATGCGTGGCCCCTTTTTCAATAGCCCAATCCTTCATGGCATTGGCAACAACATTGGCGACATCGGCCGCGAGGGGAAGTCCCTGCTGGATAGTTTTTTTAAGGGCCTTGTAAGTGTCCTTGGGAAGCCTTTCTTTCATCGTGCGATCATTAAAAACATTGCTTCCGAAGATCTTGGGAACATCCACTTTCTCACTGCCGCAGTTGCAAGATTTGCATTCGCACATAAAATCCCCCTTTGTTGGATTGAAAATCGCTTGAATTCTACCTTGGTTACCGTATAAACAAAACAGACATGTACTGCGTGATGCAATTTGTATGCCAATTACCTTGCTTTTTTCTCCTATAGAAAATCCAAAGGTTACCATTTCCCAACAAAATTGTTAACCCAAATCCGTAAAGCCTACAATTTTGTAGGGCCCTCTTATTCGAGGCCCTGTCACCCTTATTCTTTTTAAGGAGAAAAGGCTCTGATTCCCATTAATTATAAATTCAAGGCAAGCAGGACCAGTCCCAACACCTATCAATTTCATCAAAGATGAAATTGGGGCTGTCCCGACTACCTTTAAGAAAAACAAAATAAAAGTCGGGACCGCCCCGCCAACCTTTGATTTTTTAACGAGGGCAGGACAGGCCCTGATTCTCATTAATTATAAATTGAAGGTAATCAGGACCAGCCCTGCCAACCTTTGATTTTTTAACGAGGGCAGGACAGGCCCTGATTCTCATTAATTATAAATTGAAGGTAATCAGGACCAGCCCTGCCAACCTTTGATTTTTTAACGAGGGCAGGACAGGCCGTAGCTCTTCAGTTTATAACCCAAAATACGTTCGGTCACGCCGAGAGCTTTAGCGGTCTTGCGCTGATTGCCTCCGTTTTTCCGGAGAGCTTCCTCGATCATTTGCTTTTCCAAAGCCTCCACCGCGTGCGACATGGAAGCACCCGCCCCCAAAGGGTCCTCGACACTGAGCGCCGCATCCACAGGCTTAATATGGATCGCGACAGGATGACCTTTCTGTCCGGGGATCGGGAAAAGATGCGGCTCCAGCGTATCCGATTTGCAAAGGATCACGGCCCTCTCGATCACATTCTCAAGCTCGCGAATATTCCCGGGCCAGTAATAGTTCATCAGGTATTCCATAGCCGCGTCGGAAACGTACTTGGCTTTTTTATTATTCTCCAAACTCGTTTTTTTCAAAAAGTGCGCGACAAGAATGGGAATATCCTCGCGCCGCTCTCGCAAGGCGGGAAGAAGAACCGGAACCACGTTGAGCCGGTAATAAAGATCTTCCCGGAATTTTTTCTCCTGGATTGCTTTTTCAAGATCGCGGTTTGTCGCAGCGATGACGCGAACATCCACCCGGATCGTCTGGGTCCCGCCAACACGCTCGAACTCGCGCTCTTGAAGCGCCCTGAGCAGTTTGACCTGCATCGAAGTCGATATATCACCGATCTCATCCAGAAAAAGAGTCCCGCCATCGGCCATCTCAAAGCGCCCAAGTTTGGTCGCAACCGCTCCCGTAAATGCCCCTTTTTCATACCCGAAGAGTTCACTCTCGAGAAGCGTCTCCGGAAGCGCCGCGCAGGACACTTTGATGAACGGGCCTTTGGAACGGAAGCTGCCGTAGTGAATCGCGTGGGCCACAAGCTCTTTCCCGGTTCCGGTCTCGCCGCGCAGAAGCACCGTGGAGCGCGTCTGGCTCACCATTTCGATCGCGTCATAGACCTCTTCCATCCGCTTGCTTTTCCCGATAATGTTGCCGGGCTGGAATTTCCTGGCGAGTTCGCGCTTGAGCTCAAAATTCTCACTCTGCAGCTGGGCTTTTTCCTGCTCCTGGAGTCGGTAATTCGAGACAGCCTGCGCGATGATAAAACTGATAATGGTCAAAAGCCGGAGATCTTCGTCGAGGGCCACATCCCCCTCAAAAAGTCGATCCACACTTAATGCACCTATCGTTTCCTGGTCGATCTTGATGGGAACGCAGATGAATGCGATACGGTTACGGCGAAAATCCTTTCGGGCACCCGTACGGTTGAGGAAAAGTGGCTCTTCTCCGATGTTCGGAATAGCGATCGGCTCTCCGGCTTGGACAACCTTGCCGGTGATCCCCTCTCCGACCTTATAGCGGCCTTTGAGGATCGCCTGATCGTCGATCCCGTGCGCGATTTCGATCGCGAGACTTTCACGCTCTGCATCCAAGAGCGTTAAAGTCCCTCGGTGCATCCCCATTTTTTCATGGAGCACATCGAGGACCCTTTCCAGACGGTCTTCGAGCCTGAGAGGAGCTGACATGTGACGGGTGATTTCGTAAAGCACTCCCAATTCCTGCGTCTCCGGCTTTGAAGCCGGAGCGAATCCTGCCTGCGCAAAACCTGCGATCTTTTTCTTCATGGCCTGTCCTGACTTTTATTCATCTCTAAATGGTAGTCAGGGCTGGTCCTGATTACCTTCGTTTCTAAATTAATGAGATCAGGGCCTGTCCTGACTTTTATTCATCTCTAAATGGTAGTCAGGGCTGGTCCTGACAACCTTTGATTTTTTAATTTGAGGTTAGGGCCGGTCACTAACTCCGTAGAGAACAATACCCGCGCGATTGGCCTTTTCCACAAAAATATCCCTGCCAATAAAAAGGGTCTTGTGAGCTTCAAATGCAAAGGCCTCGGCTTTCGCCTCGATCAGCCGCTCCAGGGTCTTAAGCCCCACGGCCGGAACATCAAAACGCATGTCTTGATGCGGCTTTGCCACCTTCACCACGATGATCTTCCCTCGGCCCAAAGTCCCGCCGCGAAGGATCGCCTCATCGGTCCCTTCGATAGCCTCGACCGCGAGCACGGTTTTGTTCTTCACGACAACCGTCTGCCCGATATCCGCGCCTGAGATCTTTTGCGCCATTTCAAAACCGAAATCAATATTATCCATCACGGCATTGGAAGGCTTTTTCTTTCCGAGGAGGCCCGGCCCCGGCATCATAGCCTTGAGAAGACAGGTGGAGTCCTGGAGAACAATGCCTTTTTTGAAAAGATAATCCGCGATACCGCCGAGGAGGGAATCGTCCTTGTGGTCCTTCAGCTTCACAAGAACCGCCATCATGTCGAGATCGAGGCGGACATTCTCCTTGAAAAAACGTACCTTTTCGACTTTGCCGGCCATGATCGCCTCATGGGCGCCTTCTTCATGCAGAAACTTCGAAAGTTTTTTAAGTTCCCCTACCTTGACCCAGAGGAAGGCATCGGAAATTTTTTCAAGGGAGGGCTCTGCTTCCTGCTCGATGGCGACCGTCACGACACGATAGCCCCACCGTTTAGCTTCTTCAGCCACCAGAATAGGAAAACGGCCGTTCCCCGCGATAATACCCATGGTCTTCATAAAAAGATCCTCAGGTTGGGTTGCCGAAAACTATACTGGCTTTAATTTTCTGATTATAAACGGCAGCCAGTATTGCCCCATCCCGCCTTTGGCGGGATGATACGTATTGGAAACTAATCGCAAAGTCCCCGCTCGGACTTCTCCAGGAATAAAAGGATCGTCTGAATAGTGGGACTGGGAGGGATATCCGTCTGTATCTGCTTGATGATGTTCTTCAGAATAAGGCCGGACTTGAAGATGATCTTGAAGGCTTTCTTGATGGCAGATTTATCCGCCGGGGTGTACCCCGCGCGATCCAGGCCTATGGAATTAATTCCGAACGCTTTGGCCGGATGCCCGTCGACCATCATATAAGGCGGGATGTCTTGTACCACCTTGGAGCAGCCACCCGTGATCGACAACTGCCCAATCCGGACGAATTGATGTACGGCGGAGAGACCCCCGATGATCGCTTTATCTTCTACAATGACATGTCCCGCAAGCGTCGCGTTATTAGCCAGGGTGCAACCGTTATGAATGATGCAGTCGTGGGCGACATGCGCGTAGGCCATCAAGAGATTGTCGTTCCCAACCACGGTCTCCGTACCGTTCAAGGTTCCGGGATTCAGCGTCGCGTATTCGCGGATGATGTTGCGATCGCCGATCCGGAGATAACTCACGCCGCCATCGGCTTTCCGGTCCTGGGTGAGACTGCCGATCACCGCCCCGGTGAAAAATTCGTTATCCTCGCCAATCGTGGTGTGGCCTTCGATCGTCACACGCGGTCCGACTTTGGTGCGCGCACCAATCTTCACCGTGCCAGCGATAAGCGCCCACGGTCCGACCTCAACCCCTTCCCCAAGGACGGCGTCCGGATGGACGATCGCCGTGGGATGGATCTTCACGCATCCACCACTGCGAACTTCACATCCGCTTCGCATACCAGTTTCTCCCCCACATAGGCCTTACCGGCACATTGACCGAACTTGGATCTTTTTTTAAGAACTTCGACTTCCATACGGAGCGTATCCCCCGGAAGCACCGGACTGCGCCATTTAACGGCATCCACGCTCATAAAATAGGCGATCTTCCCGCGGTTCTCGGGCTCTCCCAGCATGATCACGCCACCGACCTGCGCCATTGCCTCCACGATCAGAACTCCCGGCATCACCGGATGGCCCGGAAAATGGCCCTGAAAGAAATAATCGTTCATCGTGACTTGCTTGATGCCCGTGGCGCGCAGACCCGGCTCGAAATTCTCGATCCGGTCCACAAAAAGAAACGGGTAACGGTGCGGGATGATTTTCTGGATCTCTTCCACGTTCAAAGTCTTCGAGATCGGTTTGGGCTCGGCGGGAATAGTCATCATCAGTTTCCTCACAAGTTCAACGTTGAGGGCATGCCCGCTCCGGGAAGCGATCACATGCCCGCGGATAAATCTTCCGCACAAAAAAAGATCTCCTAGAATATCCGCCATTTTGTGGCGGCAGGCTTCATTCTCAAACCGGAGCGTGTTCTGGAGGGGTTTGTTATTTTCAAAGATGAGCGTGTTCGAAGGATTCGCGCCCTTGCCGAACCCCTGCGCCAAGAGCAGCTCTGCCTCCTTCTTGAGACAGAAGGTACGGGCCGGCGCCAGTTCCCGCTCAAAGATCTCCGGAATGATCGGTAGCGTCAGGTACTGGTCCAGAAGATTCGCGTCCCGGTAACTCAGCATGTAGGAGACCGTGAACGAATCGGCCGGAAGGATCACGATCGATTGGTCCCCGTGATCGACATACACGGGCTCCTTGACCTCCAGGAATTTTCGTTCGGCGCTCTGCTCCTCGAGTCCCGCGGCAAGCAACGCCTGCGTGAATTCGAGGGCACTTCCATCCATGCCCGGGACCTCGTCCCCGTCGATCTCCACAAGCGCGTTATCGATCCCCAACCCGTGAAAAGCCGCCATAAGATGTTCGATCGTGCGAACGCGCCCGGTGCCCACCGCGATCGCGGTTTGACGCATTTCGTCCGACCGAACACTCTCGATCGAGGCTTTCACCCTGAGCTCCGGCGCGAGATCCACGCGGCAGAAAAGAATGCCCGCGTTCTCCGCCGCCGGACGGACACACACGCTCACTTTTTGTCCGGTGTGAAGTCCGGCGCCGGAAAGAGATGCCTGGGTTTTTAGGGTTCTTTGTTTCATGAGACGCCGAGTTAGACCTTTTTGTATTTTTTAGCAAGTTCCGCGCTGACCTGGGCCGTGACATCAAATTCCTTTTTCTGGGCCAAAAGCACGCGCTTGTTGAAAACCATGTCGTATCCGCCTTTGGTCGAAAGCTCCTGGACGATCACATCGATTTCCTGGAAGATCTCACGGACCACCTTGTCACGCTGCTCGGCAAGCTGCTGACGGATCGTGCGATCAAAATCCTCGAGCTGGCGCTTCTTCTCGATCAGTGCTTCCTGCTTGGTAGCGCGGGCATCGGCCGCGAGCAGCGCGATTTCATCTTCCATGGAACGGATCTTCGCCATCATTTCATTGCGTTCTTTTTCCTTGGCTTCCCCGGCGGTCTTGAGCACGAGATCCTGATCCTTCGTCTTCTGATAATTATCAAAAACTTCTCCGACATCCACATACGCGACCTTCAGTTCCGCGGCAAAAGCCGGCAGAGTCAAACCGAGCATCATCAAGGTTACAAGAAAACCGGCGATCATTTTTTTGTTCATGTTCATTCTCCTTGGTTGAAATGGTTCTTTAATGAAAATGCCTTAAAAGCTGCGACTTAAACTGAATTCAAAACGCCCGTGTTTGTTCTGTTCATCCGCATTCACGACAGGGTAACCATAATAAAAAGCCAGGGGGCCGATAGGCGTCTTTACCTTGATCCCGGGACCCACGCTCGCCGCAAAATTCCCGAAATCAATATTATAAGAGTCTGGGCTAACATTGCCCGCATCGGTGAACACAACGCCACGAAACGCGTCAAGGTAAGGGAGTGGGAAAGTGTAGTCAAGATTCACGATCGCCATGGTCTGACCGCCGATCGCCTCCCCATTGGAATGGGGACCAACGCGCCGGTAACCGAAGCCGCGAATGGTTCCGAGACCGCCCGCGAAGAACCGGTCATAAGCGGGCGTCATGGACGTTGAACCAAAGGCATCCGAAGTGGAAAGACGCGCCTGGAACTCAAGCTGATGCTTCTTGTGGAACGTGAGATATTCCGTATAGCCGGTTCTCAAAACATAGAAATCCTGATCGCCGCCGAGAAAACTTCCGACGAGATCGCCGCCGAGATTGATAACGCGTCCTTTGGTCGGATTGAACACATTGTCGCGATTGTCAAAGGTCGTAAACGCACGAAGCCTGGAAAGCCAATCCGGTCCCTCAAACTCCGTGACAGATATCGGGGCGCCGTCCGCAACGTTGTCCAGTTTTACACGCTCCAGGGTGTAACCGGTCCCGAGGCGAAGCACGTCCTTAAAGAGACGCGAGATCGTGGTCGAAGCGCCGATCCTCTTCTCTCCGAAAAGGGTATCCTGATTATCCTGAGACGTCGCAAAGAGATTGGTGCCCCAAGAGATCGGTTTATTGAAAAGATAAGGTTCCACAAAACTCAGATCGTATTCCTGGTGAACGGTCCCAATCTGTCCGCGAAGCGAGAGCGATTGGCCACCACCGGTAAAACGCGGCCAATTCAAAATGTCAAAATTACGCTGGGAGATCTCGGCAAACCCCATAAAGGTGTCGACCGAACTAACCCCGCCGCCGAAAGAAAGTTCGCCGGTGCGTTTTTCTTTAACACGGAAGATGAGATCCTTACGATTCGACCCGGCATCCGTGGGCTCGGTATCATAAGTGATCTCTTCGAAATAGTTCAGATTTTCGAGACGCTCTTTCGATTTCTCGATCTTCTTGCCGTCGAAGCGCTCGCCCGGGCGAATGCGAAGTTCACGACGGATGACCTTGTCGCGCGTCTTGGTATTTCCGCGGATCTGGACCTTCTCCACGAAATAAAGGTCTCCCTCCTGGATCTCGTAGGTGATATCCACCTTACTGTTCGCGCGGTCCAGTTTCACGTCAGGCACCACACGGGCTTCAATGTAGCCCTCTTGCGAGTAGAACTGACGAATCTTCTCCACATCCTGGGCGATGTAGTATTGGGAATAGGTCAGCCCCGGCAGCATCTCAAGCTGCTGCCAAAGTTCGGATTCCGGGAAAAGCGTATTGCCTTTGAACTTGACCTCCCCCGTCACATAATGCGGCCCTTCCTCGACTTTGATCAGGATCTGAATGGTATTCTTGTCCTTGTCATAGGTGAAGTCCGGCGCCACCTTGACGTCAAGATAGCCTTCCTTCTGATAGAAGAAGCTGATCTTCTCGAGGTCTTTTTCGAATTCTCCCTCCTTGAACGTTCCGAAGAGGAACCATATTTTCTCGCGCGTCTTCATGTACTTGCGAAGCTGCTTGGCCTTGAAGGCTTTGTTCCCTTCAAAAGAGATCTTGGTGATCTTGTACTGCTTCCCCTCATTGATTTTGATCGTGATCACCGATTCCTTGGTCTGCGGGTCCACATTCACCAGGACCTGAAGATCCACGAACCGGTATCCTTTGTTTGCATAGAGCTTGCGGATCTCTTCCTCGCCCTTCTTAACCGCCTTACGGTCCAGGATCTGCCCTTCCATCACACCGAGGGTCTTGCGGAGCTTGTCCTCTTTAAAAGAAGCCGCCCCTTCAAGAACGATCTCTTTGATGATCGGTTTTTCATCGACTTCCGCGATCAATTTGTAGCCTTCAGGAAGCTCTTCTACTTCCAGCTTCACGTCATCAAAGAATCCCGTGGCATAAAGACGTTTAATGTCTTCATTGACCGTTTGCTGCTTGAGCGGAAGTCCCTGCTTCGTCTGGATCTTGCTTAAGATCGTATTCGTGCTCACAATTTTGTTGCCTCGTACTTCCACCGCCACAACTTTTTTGGCGGGAGGTTCGGGGGCCTGGGGCGCCGTCGCGGCAGGCGCAGGTGACGCCGTAGCAGTCACGAGTGCAACCGGGGAAGCTTGAGCCGGAGCCGCCGGTTCAGGAGCCTTCACGGGTTCCTGGGGCGTAGCCGTTGCCACAGGCGCCTTCGCGGGCTCAGTGGGAGTATTCGAGGGAACCGTAGCAGCCGGTGCAGTCGCCGCAGCTTCGGGGGCAGCCGTCCCCTTGGTGTCTTCGGCAAAAGCCGGCACAGAGAATGAAATCAAAAGAGACAGGCTGAGAAATAGGGCTATACGAAACTTCACGCGGATTCCTCCGAACGGAAGAATTCGGGATTATCAAAACGCGTCCATTCCTTGAGGAACACGAGAGGGATCGAACCGACTGGACCATTACGCTGCTTGGCAATAATGGCCTCGGCCTTGTTCTTGTTCTCTTCGGAAGGCGTGTAGTATTCTTCACGGAAAAGAAATACGACCACGTCCGCGTCCTGTTCGATGGCTCCGGACTCGCGAAGGTCGGAAAGCTGCGGGCGGTTGCCGGTCCTCGATTCCACGGCGCGGGAAAGCTGACTGACGGCAATCACGGGAACACGAATCTCGCGGGCAAGGGCCTTGAGCGAGCGGGAGATCTCGGAGATCTCTTGCTGACGGTTTTCTGTCTTTGAGGAACCCTGCATAAGCTGTAAATAGTCGATCACGATAAGCGAAATATCGTGCTTCATCTTGAGGCGGCGCGCCTTGGCGCGGATCTCAAGCACGGTCTGGCCCGGAGAATCATCAATAAAGATCGGCGCTTCGGAAAGTTTCCCGGCCGCATTCGTCAGTTTCGGCCAATCCTGATGGGAGAGATACCCCGTGCGGACCTTCTGGGCATCCACCCGCGCGTGGGAACAGAGCATCCTCTGCACGAGCTGTTCTTTGCTCATTTCAAGCGAGAAGATCACGACGGGTTTTTTAAGATTGATACCCGCGTGCTCAATGATCGCGGTCGCGAACGCGGACTTCCCCATCGAAGGACGGCCCGCCACAATAATCAGGTCCGAAGGCTGAAGGCCCGCGGTTTTTTGATCAAACTCGTGGAATCCCGTCGCAACGCCCGTGATGTGCTCCTTGCGCTGGAAGAGCTGGTCGATCTTCTCCATGCTCTCATGGATGATGTCCTTGATCTGGACGGTCTTGTTCTCAATCTGGGACTGGCCGATATCGAAGATCATTTTCTCCGCGCTATCGATCAGCTCGCGAGCGCTCCCGTCGGCCTCAAAGCTGTTCTGCACGATCTGCGTCCCGGACTGAATGAGCTTACGCATCAACGCCTTGTCCTTGACGATGCGCGCGTAATGATCAATATTCGCGGCCGTGGGAACGATCGTGGTGAGCTGCGTCAGATAGCTGATCCCGCCCAATTCCTCGAGCTGCTTTGCCTTCTTAAGCTCTTCGGAAACAGTGATGAGATCGATCGGTTGATTGCGGGCAAAGAGGGTGGTCATCGCGACAAAGATGTTTTGATGGCGGTGGTCGTAGAAAAAATCGGGGGTCAGGGTTTCAATGGCTCTCGCGAGGGCAATCTCGTCAAAAAACATCGCGCCCAGAACGCTCATTTCAGCTTCGCGGTTCTGGGGCGGGACCTTTTCGTACAGATTGACCGTTGTCTGCGATTCTGCCACAAAGGACCTCTAGAGAGGTTTAAGAAGGTTGCCGGACGAGCTCAACCGTCAACCGCGTCTTGACCTGCGGGTAAATCTCCAAATCGACCTGATGCGAACCCAGGGTCTTCAGAGGATCTTTGATCCTCACCTGCTTCTTTTCGAAGCTGTGTCCCTGCTTTTCAAGCTCCAGACGAAGATCTTCCGCCGTCACGGAACCATAAAGCTTGTCGCCTTCGCCGGCGCGAACCTCGATCTTGATCGTGAGGTCCTTCATTTCTTTAGCGCGTTTCTCGGCGGCTTCTTTTTCTTTCGCCTTACGCGCGGCGCTCCGGGCACGATGCTCGGTAAAAAACTGTTTGTTGGCGCGGGTCGCCGGGACAGCGAGTTCGTTCGGGAGGAGAAAATTCCTCGCGTACCCATCACGCACGCGCACGACATCCCCTTTTTTGCCCACATCGACCACGTTCTTCACAAGTAATAATTCCATGGATCAAATCCCCTTTTTTCGTTTTATCAAATGGTCCTGGCGATCAGTTCGCCTGGAACGCCAGCAGACCCGAATGACGCGACTTTTTAATGAGGCGCGTCAGCGTCCGCTGGTCCTTCGAGCTCAGACGCGTGATACGACGCGGCAGTATCTTGCCCTTTTCGGTAATGTACTTCCCGAGAGCTTCCACATCCTTATAATCCATCTGCGGCAACACCCGGCGCATGCGCTTGCGCACCGGCTTGGAAGAAGTGCGGTTCGGAGAACCGTAATTCTTTTCGCCTTTTTTGGGGCCACGCGCATTTTTATCGAACGGTTTTTTCTTTTCGTCTTTACCAAATCTTGAAGAGGATCTCGGTTTCATATTTTCACACCTGGTCTTTAGAAGGGAATTTCTTCATCGGGTTTAAGTTCGTCCTTTGAAAGGGAGACGGAATCCTTTTTGGAAGGCATGCCGCCCTCCGGTGCTTCAAAAATACTGGCGTCCACGTCCATCGTCGGCATCTCCGAACCTTCGCCCTTGCCGCTTCCGGGCTTGGAGCCGAGGAACTGCACGTTGTCGGCGACCACTTCGGTGGAATAACGCTTGTTGCCATCCGGGCCATCCCAGCTTCGCGTCTGGATCCTGCCCTCGACAAAAACCGGCCGGCCTTTTTTCAGATACTCATTGCAAATTTCCGCGAGGCGCGCCCAGACCACAATGCGGATAAAACAAACTTCTTCTTTTTTTTCGCCGGCTTTGGAATTGAATGTTCGGTTAACCGCGATCGTAAAAGTGGTCACGGCCTGTCCAGACGGAATGTAGCGCAGTTCCGGATCCCGAGTAAGATTTCCGATCAACATCACCTTATTCAAACTAACGGCCATAGGTCACCCGCTCTTTTGCGTGTTGTGTTGATTATGCTTTGGGCGTTGCAACCGGAGCGACAGGAGCCGCCGGAAGAGGCGCTAACGCGGGCTTCTTCGCGGGGATACTCACCATATACCTTAAAAGATTCTCCTGCAGTTCCAATTCCTTGCGGAAATCCTGGGTACGGGAGGGATCCATCTCATACTCAAAAAGGAACATCCTTCCGTCTTTGTATTTCCGGATCATATGTCCGAGGGGTTTTTTCCCAAGATCCGTTTTCTGGATCACTTTCCCCTGATATTTCTCGATCCATTTCAGAACCTCGGCCGCGGGATCCTTGTGACCTTCCCCTGTAAGCTCCGGCGGAAAAATAAACAAGCCTTCGTATTTTTTCATCACACACTCCCTTAACGTCTTGTACCATTCTCCATATAAATTTCTATACGGCAAACGATACAAGCACTACGAAGTCTTCGAATTCAAAACAACGCAGCGCTAGATTTAAAAAATAACTCTTTCCGTAAGTTTCATAAAGAGAAGCCACAGAAGCAGTTATGAAGTTTTTAGGCCTCTAAAAAGGCTAAAAGGAGACACAATGTAACACAAACGTCATTGTTCCGCAACCCTGATTCTCCTTAATATAGAAAGCTCCCGAGAGAGCCCGAACAGCCTCTTATGGAGACAAAAAAACTCAGATAAAAAAAGTTGCGAGCGCTCCTCTCTCTCAAAATCCTGCGGCATTGACCCGGCTCATGGCCCTGGAAAGTGGCTCAAGCGCCCACGCACGACACGCCGCCTCGCCGCACTCGAGAAGTTCTTTCATCTTTT
>Ga0209083_1001804_pt1 | contig 22739 bp, 25 predicted proteins | sample AM7aDNAmetaG_FD_184132 | JGI IMG/M metagenome (GOLD analysis project Ga0209083, IMG submission 184132) | Freshwater microbial communities from Finland to study Microbial Dark Matter (Phase II) - AM7a DNA metaG (SPAdes) (version 3) | ecosystem: Environmental > Aquatic > Freshwater > Lake ...
GAAAGCTGCCCACGAACGGTCATTTCGCGGAATTCGAAATCAGTCTTACTAGCTATCCAAGACAGAAAGGTTACGAGGTTGTCTTCGCCGCGTTGCTGGCCATTTGTCATTGAATCCTCCCGCAATCCTTTCATCGGCACCATGAACGTCCTGCGTCATGTGCTGGTCCTGGAAATTGCAATTAGTATTGGTATCTAAAATACACCATATATGACACTAGGATCCAGACAAAAAAAAACGACTTCCGAAGCCGGAAGTCGTTTTTCAGTTCAGATTAGTAACAAACCAGCGCACCATATAACCGAACAGAACGCTCTTCGTGCCGATTGTCATGATTGCCTCGTTGGGCGCACAGCATCTGTTGGCGTCGCAGGACGCGCAGGTGCCGGCGTTGTTGGTGTTGGGCGACGATGATGGCTTCCCCATGAAAGTAGCCACCTGCCGGGTTGTGCGCTCTTGCTTGCCGATTAGGGAGGCCGTAGTAAGGGAGTCGTGAGTTGTCCTGAAACCGCGCGCTAGTCACGCGGATTGGGCAAACCGCACGCTGGAAGGAATGGGGCATCCGAGGGCGGAGCGGATCATCTCTTTGGTGCAGCCGGCCCAGCAGTGGTACATGCGGGGCTCAGCAACGGAGATCGAGAGATGAGTTCCACGCCGGTCCTCGCCGCGTTGGGCGCACGACGGACACTGGCCGACGTAGTTCTTGCCGCTGCGCCGGTGAGTGCGGATGTAGCTGAGGATATGGAAGCCATGGTTCTGGCTTCCAGCGGCAGGCAGTTGGACCCAGGGCATCGCAGGAACTGGGGCCGGGATGGGTGACATTCCGGCGGTGAGGGTTTCGAGTTCTTCCCGGGTGACCCGTTTGACTTGGCAAAGCAACTGAAGCTGCACTTCAAGGGTTGGCTCGGCGTCCTCAAACCAGTAACGTTCCATGCTGGCGCGATGGACCCCGAGAGGTCCGCGGATTGCGTTTCCGAATTCGTCGGGCTGGAGTTCGTCCTGGCGTGGGAACACCTCGATACCGTCTTCCTTGTTCTGTTTGATTGCGATGCCGAGACGGCGCGCGACATTCAGAACATAGAGACGGCAAAGTTTAGCGGGCAACGGTTCCGCCAGGAAAATCCAGAGATGGCCGCCGCGTCGAGACTGTTCTATCAGAGACTCAATCCCATCTTTACGGAAAGCCTCCTGGAGCCGGAGGAGGTCGCGGCGGGAATCGGCGTAGTCTGCATCGATCGCAATCCACTTCGAACACTGCGAATCGGGATTGATCGCGTAGACGCCGATGGTGAGATGGCCCGCGAGATGGCTCTGCACGGTCGCAGCGTCGATGCTGAGAGGCTGCTTCGACACTCGGTCGCACACCTTGTAAAAGTAGAAGCGCCCGGATTTCTTGCTTGGGTAGTGGCTCTGGCGCAGGTAGGCTCTGCGGTTCACGAACAGAATCATGTATTGGACGGCCTGGGCGCGGGTAACCGGCAGGATCACCGCAGTCGTGTGGGTGGGCATGGGCGGTCTCCTGGTGCAAAACCGGCAGACAGGCGCAGACCTGTGGGGTCGCCGGCATAAGTGCATCCATTCTCATTTGGGTTTCGCCAGGAGGAGTTTGTCGCTCCTCCTGGCGGGCGGTGGCCAACGTGGTTATCGTGCAACAGTGGCAGCGGCCGAGCGCGTTGCGGCGGTGGTGGCCGATCCGGCGCGGACCTTCCGGTTTCTGCGGCGGGGGCGGTGGTGCACGGAACGTGGGCGGTCGGGCGCATTGAGGTGCGCGGCAACCGCCGGCACCAGGCAGCCGATCTCGCGACGGCTGAAATCGTCGTCGCGGCCGTCGACCACCAGCATGAACAACGCGCCGCACAGCCTGTCATATATATAGATGGCGCCGGAGTTCGCTTGGCCTGGAACCGAGGTCGCTAAGACGAAGCCGTTCTGCGTCTCCTCGATCCGTTGCAGTGTCCCCTCCGATTTGCGCACGAGTTCAAAGAGCACCTTCATGGGGGATTTTTCGCTCACGGTAGTCCAGAAACTGTACTCAATGTTCATGGCGATCTCCTCGCGCTGGCTCTCGGGTCCAAGCCAGCCAGGTTGTCTCTAAGCGCAGGGCGGAGTGTTGCCACGCATCCGAGGGAGGATTCCCCTGGCGCCAGGTGAATGGATTGCGGCCGGGACGAGAGCCGCGGCGACAGGATGTCGGGTAGGAGTCTTAGGCCGCTTCGTCCACGAGGTAGTCGGTAGGCTCGCCGACAGGCTCGGAGAGCTGGTCGAGAAGCGCTTCGACGAAGCGGGCGGCTGCCAGGGCGCCAAGGCCCAAGGAGGCGCTGGCAATCGTAACCGCAAGTTGTTTGCGATCTGCTGGCAGGACAGGGATGCTTACGAGGGCGGATAGGGCCACGCCCACACCACTCTCGAACTGTGCGCGTTTCTCATCGAACACGGTCGTGGCCTCGCTTAGCCGGGTTGGTGGCCAAGGCACGAACGGAGCGCCCGCCAGTCACTGGTGAATGGAAGCGTCTAGAACCCCCGCAAGAGCGGGTTCAGCGGCGGGAACGAGAATGTCGGGCGGATGATTCGCGGCATATCCGCGAACACCGCTGGCGTGGTGAACGGGAAGGGCGAGCGGGTGGCGGTCGGCGTGGTGCGCCAAGGCCCAAAAGACGAACGATACGAAAACCGCATGGCAATCTCCGAGGTGAAAGTAGTTGAAGGGATGTGCGATCAGCTAGGTCGGCCAACCGCAGGGCAAGAACACGTACAGGCAGGCCTGGTCTGGACGGTGAAGCCCAGGCACAGTTGATTGTGGAATCGAATGAAATGACGGGGAAGGGATGCCGGGCAGGTGATCTGTCCCGCAGGCAGCGCCTCATATCGGTGCCGAGGCGGTTAGCAATCCAGACGGTCGAGCGCGAGTTCCAGACCGTCAATGTCTCCAACGAGCGCGAGGGCAATCCGGTCTGAGTCGAACAGCGCGTTCGCAAGCAGCATCACTTGGACTTCGGTGACGCTCTCGATTCTCGCCTGTCTCTCTTCCAAACTGACGGCATGGCCGAATGCCAGGAACTGCCCTCCCAGTGCATTTGCTCGGGCAGAGGTTGTTTCCAGCCCTATGATCTGGTTGCTGAGGACCTGGTCTTTTGCGCGCCTGAGTTCGCTTGGCGAGACGGGTTCCGTCTTCAGGCAGTGCAACTCCTGAAGGATGAGGTCGAGGACCGGCCTCACTCGGGTGCGAGAAGTGCCGCAATACACGCTGAAGTACCCGGTATTTTGGTAGGGCATGTAGTCGGCGGTAATGGAGTAGGCCAGGCCGCGCTGTTCACGGAGGGACTGGAAGAGCCGAGAGCTTGGACCGCCACCCAGTACCATGGCCGCCAGGTGCGCGGTGAAGTACCGGGCATCGGTGAGTGGCGGAGCAGGAACACCGATGAGCAGTTGCACCTGCTCGCTCGGCTTGTCGATCCGTGTGCTTCCCGCGGATGCTTTGGGGAACGTCCCGCGGGGAAGGGTTGCGCCGGCCGGGGCGCGGCCAAAGCACTGCTGCACCTTCTCCACCATGTCGTCGTGCTGGAGGTTGCCGGCAGCGACGAACACCATATTCCGGCCAGTGAAGTGATCCTTTGCATAGCGCACGAGCGTGTCGCGGGTGAAAGAGCCCAACGTCTCCGGCGTACCGCCAATCGGCAAGCTGATTGGGTCGTCCTTCCAGAGGGTCCGGATGAAGGCATCATGGGCAAGGTACACCGGGTCGTCCTGAGTCGCGTTGATCTCTTCAAGGATGACGTCGCGCTCGCGTTCGATCTCCGCGGGGGCAAACTCAGGGTTCAAGATGAGGTCGGCAAGAAGGTCGAGAGCGCGGGTCACATGGGCATCGAGAACGGTGGCGTGAAAGGCCACCATATCCTGCGCCGTGAAAGCGTTCATGTATCCACCGAGTTCATCGGTGTCCAGGGAAATGCGCCGTGCCGACCGGGTGGTGGTGCCCTTGAAGACCATGTGCTCGACGAAGTGTGAAAGACCAGTGAGTTCCGGCGCATCGTGGCGCGCGCCGGTTGTAAGCCAAACTCCCATGGACACGGAGCGGACATGCTCCATGCGCTCGGTGAGAACGGTCAGACCATTGGGAAGGATGGTTGTGCGAACGTGATTGGTTGCGAGCACGGCGATCTCCGGAATAGCGACAGTGAATAAACGTAGCGATTGGTGGATTCAAGCCGGTCGCCCTGATCGGGCAACCGGCTTGGTTGTTCAGGTTGGGTTTTGGGTTGCGTCGGGAATCTCCGCCTCCCACTTCCCGTTCTCCTTCCGGACGAGCCGGACCTCGGACAGGCTGGCGCGGTCGAGCGCAGTGGTGAGGTCCCAGTCGAGAGCACGCGACAAGGCCAGGCGCGCGGCGGCAATCGCACCGCCGAGCGTGTCGACGATACTTTTCTCGTAGCCGCGCCAGAAGTACTCCTGCTGGGTTTCCACGCTGTCGGCTTCGCAGTCGTCGCTCGAGTTGAAGGCGAGATGTTGCGCAGCATCGATAAGGCTGAAGGGCTGGAAGGGCGAGCAGGTCTTCGCCCACTCGCTGTCGTGCGTGATGAAGAGGATGGCTTCGTCCTGGCTATCCTGACTCCAACCTGCGAACGGCAGGTCCCACACAATCTGCTCGGGGGCGGCGCCGGACCGCTCAAGATCGAAGGACAGTTGGATGCTGTCGACGACCGTCAGGTCCGATATTGGACCAGCATCTTCGGCAGGTTTGCCGTCGATGGTCATCTTGAAGTTGTGGCAGCGGGCCATGCTGTCGTACCAGGCGTAGCCCTCGAAGCCGCGCTCCTTCCGCACCGCAACGAGACCTTCCGGAAGCTGGCGGCCCCTGGAACCCAGGTCGAAAGTGAAGGAAGCAGTTTCGCTGGTGTCGTCATCCAGCGTCACGAGCGCGCACTCGGCCGCCTCGTACACCCTGGCCAAATAGGCGCCCCGGTCGCCATCGAACGGCTCCAGTCCCGAGTTGCTGTCCTGTGCTGAGACGAAGAATGGCTGTAGGTACGGGACGGCCGGCTTCAGGAAGATGCCGAGCTCCAACGCTTCCTTGTATACCGAGAAAGGCGCGATGTGCTCGTCCACTGTTGCCAGGTATTCGAGGAGCGTCTTCCGCACCTGCCTCCGCAGTACATTGAATGCCTGGTCGTAGACAAGGTCAGTGCGGTCGGGAAGCTTCAAGTGCAAACTCGTGGTGGACACGATGTCAACACGCGCGGTGATATTGAGCGGGGTGTTGTGGGTTGGTGAGCGCACAACCTTCCCAAGGTCGCGCTCGGACAGGTTGACGCGGATGACGTTGCCGTGAAAGTTCAGCGTCTCCCATGGCGCGGAATCACCGAGAAAGACGCCGATGCGCACGCCGTCCACTTCCTTGATATGCGCGGCGCCGGCGAGAAAGTCCTGGCGTCCCAGCAAGACGCCATTGAACAGAACGTCTACGGGGCCGTAACGCACGACGCGTTGGAGGGTTTCTTTGATGCCCGTCTCTGTCTCCTCGCGAAGGAAGGCCAGGGTTGTTCCAGTTTCGGGGTCGGGAGTAACTTGGTCGCGGACCTTTACCGGTTCCTTGCCCAGGAAAGCATCGGTAGTGATGGTCGCAGTTTTGCCGCGGCTGCTCACCGTGACTCCGCTATGCAGAAGCGCGAAGAGGCCCATGCCGGCCGGATCCTCGGCGCGCTCGACCGCCTCATCCCAACCCGACTCGCCCAGGTAGAGCAGTTTGTTGAAGTCGTCGACGCCGGAGCCATTGTCCGTGAACGTAATGCGAGTGGTTCCGGCGGTGGCACCGGGGTTGGTTGTGACGGAGACAAGGGACGCGCCGGCGCGCCGGGCATTCTGGAGCAGCTCGACGAAAACCTGGCTGAGTCTGTTCGTAAACAGCCGATCCGCCTTGTTGAGAATCCTGGCGCTTACATGCGCCTGAATGGTTTGCACGATGGACTCCTTGTGGCCACCCCACTCTGGGGGGAACGGCCGTTCTGGTTTGCAGGTGCGAGTGCTAATAGAAGCTAAGCCAAGGTGGCGACAATCAGAGTGGAGCTGGTTCGGCATACGGCGGGTGTTGCCACTCATCCCCATCTTGCAGTTGGAGGATTCCCGTATTGCCGAACCGGCCAGAGGTCATGAGCAGCTACCGGGCGGAAGCTGCCGCCTTGGCCACTGCTGTCTTGCGCGCAGCCGCCTCGGCCGCCTGCTCGTTGAAACACGCCCGAACCAGATAGTCCTGCGACTGCTCGTACCGATTCCAGTTGTTGCGAGAAGTTCCGCGACGCATAGTGTTCTCCTTGAGATGGGAATTGGTTGGCGATCTGCCATGAAGGCAAACCGGACGGTGGAGATTTCGCCCCCCACCTTCGGTGGAGAGTTGTGCTTCGGCTGAGTTGGAAAGTTGGATTGCTCTTGCACGGACAAAACTCAAAACAGCGACTCGTGGACGGGGCGACATGTGCCGGGAAGAATTGGAACTGGATCAGTCGAGCGGCTACAGAACGCGGCAAGGCGGCGCAAAGGCGTTTCAAATCCGTGTGCGGTTACACGAACAAAAACCAAAACAGCAACTGGCAGATGTGTCTGAGAGGCTTCGGGAAGGCAATGAACTCGGTCAGTTGAACAGCATCAGAACGCGGCAAGTCAGCACAAAGGCGTTGCACTTCCGTGCGCATAGCACGGACAAGAACCAAAACAGCAACTGGCAGATGTGCCAAAGAAGCGTCGGGATGGCAACGAACTCGGCCAGCCGAAAAGCATCAGAACGCGGCAAGTCAGCGCAAACGTGTTGCACAGCCGAGCGCAGTTGCACGGACAAGAACCAAAACAGCAACTGGCGGATGTGCCAAAAAAGCGTCGGGAAGGCAACGAACTCGGTCGGCCGAACAGCATCAGAACGCGCGGCAAGTCAGCGCAAACGTGTTGCACAGCCGTGCGCAGTTGCACGGACAAGAACCAAAACAGCAACTGGCGGATGTGCCAAAAAAGCGTCGGGAAGGCAACGAACTCGGTCAGCCGAGAAGCATCAGAACGCGGCAAGTCAGCGAAAGGCGTTGCACATCAGAGCGCAGTTGCACGGACAAGAGCCAAAACAGCAACTGGCGGATGTGCCAAAGAAGCGTCGGGAAGGCGATGAACTCGGTCAGCCGAGAAGCATCAGAACGCGGCAAGTCAGCGAAAGGCGATGCACATCAGAGCGCAGTTGCACGGACAAGAACCAAAACAGCAACTGGCGAATGTGCCAAAGAGCCGTCGGGATGGCAACGAACTCGGTCAGCCGAAAAGCATCAGAACGCGGCAAGGCAGCAGGATGCGGGGTGAAAATGTACCAGAAAGCCAACATGAGAAAAAATCGTTGTTTTTGGGGTTTTACAGCGATCCAAGCGCCCTGAACCTAATCCGGCGAAGCGCTACAAGACGGACTCTAACAAACAGCATTATCAGTTACTTAGGAAGCGGCGAGGAGAGGGCCGCGCACTGCATGTCTGAAATGGCTATGTATCCGCATAATATGCGTCGTTTATCCAAGTGATCTTGGAGGAGGTCGGAGGATGAGTTGATGAGATGGTAAATACTTCAGCAGCGCCTTGTGACTGTGGTGTTCGAGCACGGAGCGCAATGGAGCCTCGAACAAGCTATTCAAATACCAGTAGTTCGCAATTGCGCTGGCCCCTTTGGTGAGGAACTGGCCGCAGTCCACAAAGTAGACGAAGCCGCCCAGGCGCTTGAAGTGTGGAGCGATAGACTTGAGCAGACCAGGCCTATCAAGGAAAAAGATGACCATGTGCAGGTACTTCTCCGACGCCAGGCTGGCGCACACCCTTGCATAGCGGCGTGAGCTCTGCTGCCATCTCTCGTATTCAACCGCGAAACGCACATGACCGGTTGGCAGGACCAGCTCAACCACCGAGTCATAGTCTTTCGCCAAGCCAGCCGCGCCGACAAGGCTGTTGTCCGATCGCACCTGGAAATCCGTCATCCAATAATGTGCCGAAAATTGGCGCACAAGCCTCAGCATGATTCTGTTCAATTCCACGAAATGGAAGATGCTGGCTGGGTCCTTCTGCGCGTTTGTGTCGCAGAGCAGCCCGTCGCCACACCCACGGATATACGCCATCCCATCTTGCGTTGCCGCATAGGCAATCGCCCTTGTCCCTTCGTTCAGTTTGCGGCTAACCACCAGGCCGAGTTCGTGCAGCCGCGAGAGCAGACGGTAAACCACCTTGCCTTTTCCCGACCACGGCACACCGTGGAAGTTCGCAATGTGCCAGACCATTTCTGGCGTACACCATCCGTAGCAGTCCAGGATTCGAAGAACGTGGTATTCTCGCGCGGTCAGGCCGGTGGCGGTACTTGGCTTGTAGTTCCGCGGCGCTCGACCGGTGACAGCACTTGCAGAACTGCTCTGACCAGTGATCCGTTCGGTGCTCGTGACCAATGTCGAGTCGGATGCTGCGCGCGCGGATGTCACGAGAGTGTCGGGTGTCACGCCGAGCGAATCGCCGCCGGCAAGTACATCCAGGTTAGAGACTGGCAATTCGTTCACGGTCGTTCTCCAAAGTGTTGGTGCTCGACGGCACCTAAAGTAGCAGCAGGTGCTGCGGCCAGCGCTGTGCTAAGAACCAATGTCGTTGGGACAATGCGCGCGGATGGCATGAGGGTGCCGGGCGTGGCGGCGAGTGCATCACTGCGGGCAAGTACATCCGGGTTCGGGTGCGGCATCCTGCTCACGTCAGTTCTCCAAGGTGACGGTGTCTGCCAACGCTCAAAGTTGTCACAGAGGCCCTGGCCAGTGCGGCGCTCGTGACCGACACCTGGACGGCCGACTTGCGCACAGACAACGCGGGAGCATCGCGCGTGGCGGCGAACGCATTGCCGTCGGCAAGCACATCCGGATACGGGTGTTGCAACCGGATCACGTCAGTTCTCCAAAGTGTTGCTGCTATACGGCGCCCGAAGTGGCTGCATATGCCAGGACAAGTCGTACGCGCCGCCGAGATGTCCGGCCATCCTGCCACGCAATCCGGCAGACTCCTTCGGCGGTTTGGACGGCGCCATCGGGCGGCATGAGCACGAGCGTCTCCTGCACGCCTTTGCTGGCCCTCGTGCGAACGACCTGCACGCCGTCTGTCTTCCAGTCGGATACGAACGTTATCCAACCGCACATGATGCTGCGCCCGACAACCAGGTGCGCATCGACCAGCGAGCGGGGAGTGTCAGCACAACGGCAGAGCAGCCGGTTTGCGCCGCGCAGAGTTTCACTCTCTTCGGTAAGCGCAGTGATGTGCTGCAGGTCGGTTGGCACGGCCGCGCGCGGGAAGCCGGCAACGTTGGAGCGGCCGATGCCGGGCAATGTCCAACATCTGAGACAATGCTGCCGCTGGTGCCGCTCAGGATGGCCGTCCAGCTGTAAAACACGGCGCCACGGGGGGCGAAATGTTCGTCGGCGTCTGCAGCGATCCACGTCCACCAGTGGGAACCGAGTTCGATGCAGCAGGCAATCATGGGGTCAGTTCGTGCCTTCAAACTGTGCGAGCCGGTCGGTGAGTTGGTGTATTGCAGCGCGCTGATTCCTGACCTTGTTCTCAAACGAGCACATGCGGCGCCGGTGGTCGTCCTCTTTGACGTATTCGACTCCGTTGACCTCGACAACTTGGTCACCCATGAATGTGTCGCCCTCGACTTCGACAACCGGAATGTTTGCCTCGACGGTAGGCGTCGCGTCACCTGCGTCGTCAGAGACTAACGACTGCGCGGATTTTCTACCGTCACTTAAGGCCTCTGCTGCTTCCTGGCGTTCTTCTTCCTCGTCGACTTCCTCACACAAGCGGTCGTATTTCTCCACCAGCTCATTGTGCTTGTTGATGGCGAATCGTGCGCTTTGGTACGCCTTGTCGCGCTGGTCAATCAGGACCGCGGCGGCTCGTTCAAAACACTCCTGCCGTACTTCCCACAGGTTCGTGTACCACCAGATGTAGCCGAGGGCCGCCAGCAAGCAGAGCACCGCAATCACGCTGCTCCACCAAACCCAGGTCGCGATCTTGTACTGCACCGCAGGGTCCTGCCAGGCGTACAGCAGGCCTCCGGAATCCGGATTGCACTGGTTGACGGCGCGCCGCGCTGTGTCCTCAACGGGCGGTCTTTGGTTGAGCCGTTGGCTGTATCCAGAAAGGTCGGTTAGTTGCGCAGGGTGCGCGCCCTGTTCGGTCTGTTGCAGATGCAGGCTACGACCTGGGTCACGGCGCGGAATCTGCTGAGTCTGTGCCGTCGCGACCACTGCCAATGCGACCAGCGCGACGGAGCATAGTGCTGACAGGCGCAACACCGTGAAGTGGGCCCGTGTGTGGCCCTGGATACCGTTGGGTATGTTGTACTGTGCATTGTTCATGCGGAGATAATGTCAGAGAACGAACTGGAGGGGAAGATCTACATTTGAATTATTTTCAAGAATATGATGTTCTTCGACGCTTCGCGCCCCTCTGATTCTGAGGTTGTGCAACTGTTATCCTCGCACAGGCCATGGCCCTCAGCGGCACCACACTCACCATTACCGGCGCTGGAACCGTCGTGGTGACGGCAAACCATGCCGGCAACGGCAACTACAAAGCAGCGTCGACAGCATCGCAGACCATCAAAGTGACGAAGGCTGTGTTGACCGTGACCGCGACCAAGGCCAGCATGGCCTATAACCAGCCGTTGCCCAAGCTTACCTATGCCGTGAGTGGAGTCGTGAACGGAGATGCGTCCTCGGTGGTGACCAGCATGGCCACAGAAACAACCACTGCCAAACAGGACTCGGCGGCCGGGAGTTACCCGATAATTTTGGCGCTGGGGACGCTGGCGGCGGCGAACCACAGCTTCTCGCTGGTGAACGGCACTGTCACGATCACTGCGCTGGGCACCACGGCCGCGCCGAGCTTCACTCCGGCGGCGGGGACGTACACCTCGGCGCTGACGGTGACGCTGTCCAGCACAACGAGCGGTGAGATGATCTACTACAACACGAATGGCTCGACCCCCGCGACGAATTCGACGAAGTATGCCGCGCCGGGCATCGAGGTGACGCCCACGGAGACCATAAACGCAATGGCGGTGGCGCCCAGGTATTCACAGAGCGGTGTAGCGACAGCGGCGTTCGTGATTGTAACGGCGCCGGCCGTAACAACGCAGGCAGCTACCAACCTCTGTTCGAGCGGCGCCTCGTTAAACGGAACGGTGAACTCGGAGAACGCCACGACTCAATATTGGTTTGTGTATGAGAGGAGCAAGACCGCGCTCTCAAGCACCACCCCGACGGTGACCGGCCTGACCGGCGCGGCGACGAGCCCAGTCACGGCCGCGCTGGCAGGGCTAAAGACCAAGACGACGTACTACTTCCAGGTGGTGGCGCAGAACGCGGGGGGCAAGACGCCCGAATCGGTGCTGAGCTTTACGACGAAGTAGAGGTTTTGGGGGCGGTCAATAAGGTCCTCAGAATCCACCCCGGTAACCCCTTTGTTTCCAGGCGCTGCGACGTCCGAATTCAGTGGTCCACAATCTTTACATTTTGGACCATGATCGGGGATTCCCTACGCCTGATACCGTATGAGCCCCAAGAGCTACCGCACTTGCTCACCTCATGCTCTCGCTCGGATTGAAAGCGCAAAGTGCTGGACAACCGGCATCCAACGAGGTCCGTGGCTGGAGTAGAATGTCATCGACTTCTCAGGCCATTGTGGAAGCCGAGTCTACCCTCCTGACGTAAGGGGCTGCCCTCTCGTGATCCTTGTCGACGAAGCTCGCGCTGGTCTACTCCTCCAGCTTGCCCACGCCCGGTTCGACCCCTACCTTTCGGAAGCCGAGATAGAAGTGCTGCGCGACTCTGCCAGTTCTCTCGACCCCGAGGAATCCGAAACCAGTGCTCCGCGTCCTGAGATTCGGCCGGAGTTCGTGCGCTGGCTGGCCACAGAACCGGAGGCTGCGCTTCATATCGATCCCAAGGGGCTCCGCCTCTATGGCTTTACGCTCCCGGAAAAGCTCGACCTCGGAAAGTGTCGACTTGGTTTCGGCATCTCCTTTTTTCGATGTACTTTGCATGGCGGTGTAAATCTCCAGTTCGCAGAGATTGGGGTGCTTTCCATCGTGGACTGCACAGTGGAGGGAAGCATCCTTGCTGACGGGATCGATATTCGGGGGGCACTGCTTCTTCGGAACAGCATTTTCTCCGGCGAGATTCGAGTAGTTGGGTCGAAGATTAAGGCAGATCTAAGCTGCACAGGTGCAAAGCTGCGCGTGTCGGACGGTCGCGCACTTTCTTTGGATTGCGCTGAGATCGGGGGAAGCGTCTTCCTGAGCGAGGGGTTCGAGTCTTCCGGTTTGATCTGCATGGTCAACGCGACAATTAAGGGCCAATTGGACTTCAAGGGTGCAAAGTTGCTTCGGCTTCCGATGGCACCCCCTTTCGCTGACCTTCCTGCCATTGCAGCAGATGATTCACGTGACGCGCTCACTGCAGATTGCGCAGAGATTCGTGGAAGTGTCTTGATGACCCAGGGCTTCGAGTCCTCCGGGGCAATTCACTTGGACAACACGACGATTGGAGGACAATTGTCTTTTTTTGATGCGGAAGTTGAAAGGGTCAATTGCACTGATCTTAAGCTCGCTGGAGACCTGATTTGGATGGGAATCCGGATATCAGAGAGGACGGTGCTCGATCTCACTGGCGCACGGATTAAGAACCTGCGCGACGATTGGGAGAGCTGGCCGCCGCAAGACAATCTACTTCTCTCTGGATTGGTCTATGAGGAACTGAGCCTTCATGAGCCGTCGAGCTAGGAACAAATCGAGCACGGCATTTTAGGGATTGCCCTTCAGGAGGACGCTGCAGAGCGCATCGAGTGGTTGACGCTCCAGTCACCTGACCGGCGCATCGAGCCCCAGCCATGGATCGAACTCTCGAAACACCTGGAGTCAAAAGGGAATCACAAAGACGCAAAGCACGTTCTCTTCAAATTCCGTTGCATGCAGGCTCATGAACAGAGAAGATGGCTCTTGCAGCGCAGGTGGGCAATTGCTTTCGCTTGGCTCGAAGAAGTGCCACTCCGCATCCTCTACTCCATCACGTTTGCGCTGCTCCTCGGCTGGCTCATCTTCGGCCATGCGGCAACCAAAGGAGCTTTGGCTCCAACCGATCCCAACGCGTATGATGCATTCACATCTGGCAAGCCCATGCCTGCCGCATACCCGGCGCTGAATCCCTTCGTCTACACGCTGGAAAACGCTTTGCCCTTGGTGAAACTTGGCCAGGACGAGAGGTGGGCGCCCGACCAGCGTCACACTTCGACTGGGTTGCTTACGAACTATTGGTTTATGATGTGGTTCCGCTGGCTACTCGTTCTCTCTGGTTGGATCCAGGCAACGGTTCTGGCCGCGGCGCTCTCCGGCCGGTTCAAGCAGTAGGTCCGCGGGACGATGAACTTTCAGCACAATGCGTAAGGCTTTGCTGGATGCATATGGGGTTGTTGCATGTGCGCAGGTCGGCATGATCAGGAGTGATCAGTACAAAGGACCCAGTCATGAACATATGGCGGATGAAGTTGAGAGCGGGGAATCACGGAGACGATATGTGGCCTTTATGCCGCGACCGCGGCGTAGTCGCCATCACGTATTCGCCAGTCACCAACACAGACCTCACCGATCTCGCCAAAGAAGATGTGGATCCGAAAGTCACGACGGCAGCCCGAAGCAGTATTTATAGATTTGCGTGGGAGATCATGGGTGGCGATGTCATTTTGGTCGGGGACTCTGTCTCCAAGTCAATGGTCGCGAGAGGATATGTGAAATCTGCACCGGGCAAGCGTGCGTATCGCTACAACGCTCGGAGCCCTATGACTGAACCCAGCAACCCTGCTATTCCGTGGAGGCATGAAGTTCCGGTCGTCTGGGACCATGATTTTGTTCCATTCCGATACCGGGACGGGGCACCGAGAATCACCGTCATGCATTTTGATCCGGCATGGGCCAAGAAGACGGATGAGCTTCGGGAGAGCACTGCAGGCATGACCCCTGAAGCAGAGGACGAAGAGAGTGACCCGTTGGACGAAGAAGCCTATTCACGAGAAACTCAAGCCTCACATCGGAACATAGTGAAATTGCATGCGGCGCTCTCAAACCGCTTTCGCCGTTGGCTCCGAATAAGCTTCGGGGTGCGAGCAACGCAGGAACGGAATAGGGTTGACCTCACTTTCAGTCACAAAGGGGGCAAGCACCTCGCCGAGTTGAAGATTTGCTACGGTGCGAATACCCGACACGCTATCCGAGAGGCGTTGGGCCAGCTTTTTGAATACAACCTTTATCCACCTCGTTCGGCGGCTCAGTCGTGGTGGTTGGTCCTGGACCAGAAGCCGGCTGTTACCGATGTTCGCTACATCGGTCTGCTGAGGGAGAAGTACCACCTCCCGTTGAGCTTGGCATGGCCGAACGAGGAGAACTTCGAGGTCTATCCCCGATTCCCCGCTTCATAGATCGAGCCCCCGGCGCTCTTGGAGTCCCCAGCGCTTGTCTACTTTGGCAGCGGCATGGCTCGGTACCTCTCCCACTTTGGAGCTTCCCTGTCTCTGAATTGAGAGGGGTGACTACCGGAGAGACTTCGAACGGTCACATTTGCTCGGCGAATCCCTTTTCAAACAGACTTACTCTTTTTGGGGGTCTTTCCGCAATGGGAGCTTATGCCGTCCCATCTCCTGAATCAGACCGGCAATCTTGACGACCGTGTCCACACTGATCGTGGGCATTTTGCCTCTCTCTCCGAGGTAACCGGAAAGGTATTCCGCAGAGGGTGTCTCGATTCCGAGCCTCGTACATACGAGGTATGAAATGGACTCCGCCTCACACTCAACCACCTGCTTGCTCAAGCCGCGCCGGTCTGGCCAATGCTCTGGGTTCGGAGTGCCAAGGTGCCCGCAGTACAGATGTCCGAGCTCATGAACCAGGGTCGCGTATTTCTCTTCGCTCGTTTGGCGGGAATTGAGTAACAACTCATAGCGCACCGGAATGGTTACATGCCTCTCCTTCGACTTGGGGCCTTCTGACAAGTGAAAAACATCCGAGGTGTTCGCCGTCTGGATTTGGCCGGCATGTTGGGAGCCGAATTCGTGCTGGTGGACTCGAACACCGTCGCGCTTCGCGTTCTCGATTGTTTTGTCGAGCTCGCCGTTCTCCTTTCCTTTGAATATCGCGAATGGATTGGTGACAGATTGAGGGAGTTCCTGAGCATCGGGCAGCGGACTTGTATCGCTCACATCGAAGACAAAGAGAACCGGCCCCTTGGGCTGCAAGATCGTAATTGGTCTCGCCCCTGGTTGGATCTTCCGCTTGTAATCCTTCAACCAGCGGTGGGGAGTGGCGACGTAGATCGCGCCTGGCATCTGAGTATGAATGAGCATCGCGTTGAATGGCGAGTACAACCGAAATCGAGCGATGAACCTGAGCAGATCAGCGTACTCAACTCGCGTTGAGAAGTATCCAGCTATTCTGAACAGTTCGTCCAACGCTCGTAGTGATTCAATTTCATCGAAGCTCGGAGACTGGTCCTCAGTGTCCTGTATCCTTGATCTGATTAATCCGCTGTATCGACCGGCTTTCATGCTCGGTTCGGCTCGTTGAAAAGCCTTCTCAACCACTTGTTTAAGATCCTGCTCGGTCACGCCGTACCGGCCCAAGCAACCAATGGCATTCCATACTTCACTCTTCATTCTGGCCATTGCGGCGGGAATGCGCGTTTCCAATCCAGCCACCGAATCCTTGCAGGTTTTCTCATCAAGAAGCCGACCTAGAAGGATCAGCTCCAATGGGGTCGGATACTGCAAGTAATCCTCCATACCACATTCCAGCGCAATCGAATCATGGCAGCACACTTTCCTTCCGCAGGAAATCTCGCCGTCTTCGCACCGGATATCTGCCCAATCCGAATCCTGTTCTTTGATGACTTCCTCAAGACAACCAAGCGGGATCTGTACGTTTCCTTCGTGGACAGCATTGATCGGATACTGAGCATAGATCCCCCCGGCGGAAAAGCCCCCAATTAGACCGTTGATTGCCAAATAGACATTCCACTGCTCGCCGACCGGGAGAGTTTTGCTTCTAGCCAGCTTGCAGAACTTCCACAAATCGTCGTAGCGAATCATGAATTCAACGTTCACGTCTCACCTCAGCATGAGGGATTGATCTGGCAAGAGGTCGCAATATCGTGTTGATGCCAGGATTGAGCAGATCGCAATGGTTAGGTTCCGCTTATGCGGTTGGTCTCTGGAACCTGAGCGTTTTTGCGTGCATTGCACCCTCGATGCGCAAGTTGACCATTCTCTGGAACCGTCTTGCCATTCTTGCTGTACGGCAAAACGTGGTCAACTGTGCTGTCTTCAAATGAGTGAATTTCGTTCTTGCAAAGCTGGCACATGTGAGACGCATTCCAAAGCTGTTTGCGGAATTCATAGTCGAAGAACCTTGGCTCAACAAGGGCGCCATTGATTATTGGATCGACGAGTGCTCTGAACTTCTCAAACCGTATCTTTGTTTGGGCAGTGCTCCCAGTGCGTTTTGAGATCGCGTCCTGCATTTCGCGATCCGTCAACATGGTGAACAAAAACAATTCTCGAATTTGTTCTGCGGCCTGCTGAACCTTTGCTGACGGTCGATTCATCAGAGCCGAAGCTTGAATATCCAGTGCGGTTACTGAGAACTTTGTGTCCCACGCGCCGTTGTTTGTACGCGAGGTGCTCGCCTCGTAGAGTCGTGCTGAATTTGCGCCGAATACAGCGTAGATATTCTGCATGGTCTGCCTGAACAGGGCTACATGAGCCTTGAGAGCCGCATCTTCCTTCGGAGCGTATTGGCCCATGTACTCGTTTAGAAACGCTTTCAGCTTGCCGCTGTATTGAGGCAGCCTATTCGCAAAGGCAAAGAAGCGAAGAATCATCTCGCGTTCTTTGTACCGTCCCTCGGGTTTTTCGCCTCCTTTCACCTTGCGCCAATTGGAATCTCTTTCAAGCTCTACGAGCAGGTTGTTGAAGGGGCCTCTGAAGACACAGTTTCGAATCTCCTGCTCATTAAGCGGCATTGATCCTCGGTTGAGCCGTTCAAATATCTCGTATCGCAAATCCAAATTGCCGCCCGCGTCAATCTCTATACTCCGGATTGGTTCACGCAAGATCTTCTCTTGTTGCTCAACGGTCAGCTGTTTGAAATACTTCCCGTTCAAGCTGCTCATGCGTTGGAGCTTGCAAAGAGGAAACTCATTGCGGACGAACTTCACCAGCGTCTTCAGGCGCTGTTGGCCGTCAATCACCTCCAGGCGTCCTCCAGGCACATTTCCAAAGTAGATGGGCGGAATCGGAATCTTGAGCAATAGAGATTCAATCAACCGTGAGGGCAACTCAGGACGAGTTGCCCAGACATACTCCCTCTGGAACTGGGGCTGGAGGTCCAGCTGTCCCCTATCCAGCATTCCGGTGAGGGCCGTTATCGGCCAGTCGCAGGTTCTGGCTGTCACAGGGTGATCGTCCGGCTTGACCGCTTCATCTTCGTCGTCATTCTCAGGTTCAAGCTGATCCTCAGAAGGAGGCGCGCCAATCTCGGCATAAGCTGTGACATTCCCAACTGTCTCTTGATCTAGTTGCGGCTCAGACATATCAACATGCTCTTCTTCGGTTGAGGGGGTCGGCTCTTCTGTCGCGGTGTTGCTCTCTACCGTCTGCGAGCTGGCAGGGGCCGTGACTGTTTCGCTCTGTTCGTGATCCTGAGCTGCTTGAGCGAATCGGACATAGTCATCGATGCCTGGTTGGTCGAACTGCGGTACGGTGGTCAGTCCGTACTTCGCAAGCGTGGCCTGAATCTCGGCGACGATGGCGTCTCCGCGCCGCTTCGCTCCGAACCACTTCAAGATGGCACGAATCTTGAAGCGACGAGAGGCCTCCCCGGACTTGAGCTTTTGAGCCATGTCGATTACTTGGTACGGAGTCTTCTGCATCTCTGTCGTTCCTCACTCTCTTGTTCTTTCATTTGGTGCAGCTCCCGGGACCGCGGGGACCGTGACGCTATTGGGCTCAAAGGGGAGTGCGCCCATTGCAATTAGTTGTCGATTGGCTGGGTCGTCGATTACCTGTACCCGCTTGCCAGCGTTCAAGAATTCAAGGCATAGGGCTGCTGTCTTGCCGCCAGGCGCGGCGTGGGATACAAAAATGCGGTCGGCGAGGGCTCCGACGAAACGGTTCCGGGATTCGGCTAGGGCAGCGGTGATGCGCTTTTCCTTTGGCGGGAACGGGGAGAGGATCAAGAGGCGGCCGGCGTTGAAGGCGGGAACCAATTCCGGCTTCAAGTGCATACCAACGATGGCGCGGGCGGGAACCCAGATGACGGGCTGGCGGCCACGGAGCAGAATGCCCAGGCACTCCCACTCCATCACGGAGTGGAAACCACCGATGAGAACCTGGCCCTCGTCGCGCATCCGAGTGATGGCATCGAAGGTCTTGAGGACGATGGAGCCGGGGCATTGCGAGGAGCAGAAGAAGCCGGTCTTGGTCTGGTCGAGCAGTTGCAGCGGACCGTTAGACCAGAACTCAGCGGGCGCGTCGCTGCCAAGTCCTGCAAGCAAAGTCTGCGGGTAAGCTGGGCTTCCCTGTCGAATCGTCGCGACTTGCTCGCTGAGGATCATGCCTACTCCTCATCTTCATTTTCATCTACGCCCAGGCGGTACTTGATGTCGTAGTTCATGATGAAGTCGAGTTCCTCCTCGGTGAGACCATAGTGTTCGGCGAGGACAGCATCGATCTCGTCCAATATGGCCTTCGATTGCTTGGGGTAGAACTCTTGATAGGTTATTTGACCCGCCTTGGTTCGAATCTGTTTCTCGGCGGAGTTCTTGAACAAATCTCGTTGAAGCTTCTTTCCAAGACTGGCCAACGACGATGATGTGGTCAAAGACAGATCATCTTTGAATGGCATTCTGTAGACATCCCCATATCCACAATGGAAGCCGTCGGAATGACTTCTCCAAAACCAGTAAAAAAGGCTGCTGTTCAGTAGTGGAACGATATAGGCTCGTTGCTTAGGGTCAAAGCAAAATGGCTTGTAGTCGTCCGATCTGCTCGATTCACCGTTTGCATCTATGAAGACAGGCGCCTTATCTAACGCCTTAACAAAGTAGCGAACAATTCGGTGAACATATATCGGCGCAGCATCCTCTCTCACAAACCATTGAAGTGAGCGGGAGCCAAGTTTCCCGAGGATTGATCTTTCCAAAGGGCTAACAATCTTCGGGATGACGTCGGCACTCTCCCCGGCCACTTTGACAAATCTGCTCGTATCTAACAATGCACCCCGCTCGGCACTTGTCCACCGCCGATATCCTCCGCTCATCCGCTCAGTGACAGAACTGCCGTTTTGCTGCAAAACAATGGAAAGGCGTTGCGCGACGCCTTCGAATAGAGCACTGGGTCGCATATCAAAGCTCGGAGTCCAGATTGTTCCCGTACTCAAGCGGTGGCGTAGCGGCTTCATCCTATCGGTGCAAACAATGCTCAACGGAACAATCAAACCCTCACGTGCGTTCGGCCCTGCGACCTGCTTGCATCGTTCCAGCACGAAGGCGTATAGGTTTCCACAATCGAGGGTTGAAACGACTTTGACGGTGTATTCTGATCGGACCTTCGCGTACTCGACATACGGGGGATTCCCAATGATTACGTCGAATCCGCCGGAGGCGGTTATGCGGTGGAAGTCGCAGAACCAGTGAAATGGTTTGTGCGATTCCTTCCATTTCTTGAAACCGGATTTCTTGATTCCATACTCGTCAGACAAGTGCTCGTTGAGTTCTTCTTCAAGCTCTGAGAACCGGCGACGCAGTTCCAACTTGTCCTCGGCTGTTACCGTCCCATCAAGCTGTGTCTGCTGTTTACGAAAAAGCTCGACTGCTGAGTCCAGGACCGTTGCTCTTTCTTCAATTTGTGCAATCTTTTCTTGTGCATACAAATCACCCTGCTCTGCGCGAATGTCCGAAAGATGCGTATAGCCACCGTGCCCATGGCATTGGCGAGTTGCCTTTGGCTAAGCCTACGTTCTTTCCGGAGATCCCGAACTGCAGCGCCGATGCGCTTGGAAAGAGGCTCGGTCGAAAGTGCAGCGCCGTGAGACGGAGATAAACCTGCCGGCAGGTCAACATGCAGCGTCTCCAGATGCTGGTGACAGCGGCGGCAGAGACCAGTCGTTGAGCGGAATTGTACGAGGCGGCAATGTGGGCAGCGCAGAACTTCACGGTTCGGGAATGGATTTGATTGCATTAGGAATCTCCGGCACAACGCGAGCTCGGCCGTACAACTGACTGCAAGGGCAGCGCGGCGGATGCGGGGGCTTGGCAAGTTGCAAGGCAGCAGCGCAAATGGCTGGGGGCGCATCAAGGCGCCGGTATGCCGTTCCTTTCGGGCGTCCCAGTCAACCCCCAGCACAGCGTAGGTCGGGCCCTCCGTTGAGGCCCAGGCCGGCTCCGAATCGATCAAAATGAGATTGCTACGAGAAAATGAACATCCGCAGATGCACAATTCGACGCGTAGGCCTGATTCCCTCGTATTTACTGGCCGAAGCTGTGGCAAACTATCGTTCTCGGCTGTGCCGGGAAAGGAGGTTTGATATGAGCTTTATAGATGATTCACTGGCCTTTGATGCGAGCGGCGAGGAGAGGGAAGGCTGCGCGCGGCGCGAAGGCAAAGCGACGGACAGCTTCGATTTTGGCGACGGCATCTCCATGACCTGCGCGGAGATGGCCGTCGAATTGAACGCAATGGCGCGAGGGGAGATTCCACCTTCTGGCCCACAGCCCCGCCTTGAACGTTGGACCGAAGAGGACGAGCGCATTGCGGAGGCTGAATCGCCCAGCCACCTCTCGAATGATCCCCCTTTTGACTTCCGCTTTCCTGAAGAGGTCGATCTCAATGGGCGCGGCATTTCCGAGACGATGTTCGACACCCTGCCCGAGATGGACATCGTCATCGAGAACGAGTGCATCATGTAGGTCATGCGCTGGCCGCTGAGGCGTGCGAGGATTTCAAGACAGAATGCACCCAAAAGTACAGCCGCCTGATCGTGGCTTCCCTTGGTCTTTTCTCTGGATGTCATTGGATGTTCTCGGAAGGGGTCCGCGGAGAGAAGGGGATTCCCAAGCCGAAAAGGCTGATCCTTGGGCTTTTCCTGCCGGTCTGTGCTTTCATCTCATCCCTTTGGGACCGCCCCGGCTGTGACCAGATTTGTGTCTGCTGCCTCGGCCTTCAGTTGGTCCAGATAGTCGGCCCACCGCTTCATCATGTCCCGACGCTCGGACAAAAACGCAGTGCGATTGTAGGCACGCCCATTCGGGTCGCGTACTGCGTGGGCAAGTTGGTGCTCGATGAAGTCGGGCCGGACCCCAAGAACTTCGTCAAGTATTGTGCGCGCCACTGCTCGGAAGCCGTGCCCATCACATCCTTGCCGATGTCCATGCGCCGCATTGCTGCAAGAATTGCATTATCGCTCATGGGCCGTGTGTTGCTCCTCGCGCTCGGAAAGACAAATCTCTCCCGCCCTGTAATGGGGTACAGCTCGCGCAGGATAGCCAACGCTTGCCGTGACAGCGGCACGATATGGTCGGTCTCGGTTTTGGTCACTCGGTAGCGCCACTCGGCTGCGTCCAGGTCGATTTGCGCCCATTCAGCCTTGCGTAGCTCACCAGGGCGCACAAATACCAAAGGCATAAGGCGCAAGGCACAGCGCACGGGAAGCGTCCCCTCGTAACCATCAAGCACTCGCAGAATAGCGGCAAGGCGATCCGGTTCCGTGGTTGCGGCAAAGTGTTCGTTCTTCGCCGGGGGCAAAGCGCCACGAAGAGCGCCCGATGGATCCATTGTGGTGCGTCCGGTGGCGACGGCATAGCGGAATACTTGCCCACAATAGACAAGAGCGCGGCGCTCTGTCTCCGAAACGCCCCGCTTCTCGATTTTCCGCAAGACACTGAGCAACTCGGGTGCTGCGATATCAGCGATTGGCTGTTGGCCAATCCACGGGAAAATGTCGCGCTCGAAGAGCCGAATCTTTCTTGCAGCGTGGGCCGGCGCCCAGTTTGGGGAGAACTTGGCGAACCATTCCCGCGCTACTTGCTCGAAGCTGTTTGCGGCTCGGGTGGCTTGGGCAGACTTTTCCGTTTTGCGGTTCTTACTGGGGTCGATACCCTCTGCCAGTAGCTTCCGCTCTGTGTCCCGGCAATCACGTGCGGCCTTCAGGGTCGTTTCTGGGTATACGCCAAGGGAAATCCTGTTTTCTTTCCCGTTGAAGCGGTATTTCAGCCGCCACCACTTGCCGCCAGAGGGTGAGAGCTCCAGATAAAGCCCACCGCTGTCGTAGAGTTTGATAGCTTTCGTTGTTGGCTTGGCGTTGCGGATTACAACATCGGTCAACGGCATGGGGGCAACTCCTTGCGACGAGAACTCGCTTGCCCCCAATGTTGCCCCTACTTGCCCCGGATGTCAATAGACAGCCGTGTACCTCAATGGATGGATAAAGTGGGTAAGTCCCTTATTTTTATATGCCTTATAGATCGCTTTGGATGCGTCTAGATGTGATCTTGGTAGCGCTACCGGGAATCGAACCCGGGTTTTAAGATTGAGAATCTCACGTCCTAACCCCTAGACGATAGCGCCTTTATAATCAATTACTTAAGCAAAAAACGAAGG
>Ga0209083_1001806_pt1 | contig 22703 bp, 14 predicted proteins | sample AM7aDNAmetaG_FD_184132 | JGI IMG/M metagenome (GOLD analysis project Ga0209083, IMG submission 184132) | Freshwater microbial communities from Finland to study Microbial Dark Matter (Phase II) - AM7a DNA metaG (SPAdes) (version 3) | ecosystem: Environmental > Aquatic > Freshwater > Lake ...
AGAATTCCAAGTGAAATATCACTTGAAGAACTCCTCAAAGTATTGGTTGATGCAAATGTGTATTTAAGGAAACCCGACCCCAATATAATTTAATTTTTTTAAACGCACATTGTTTTTCATAGGAAATTCCATCCATACTGAAGTCTTCGTAAGAATAAAACCCAAATTGATAACTTAAACATTGTATTAATGATTGTTTTAAAATTAAATAAATGACACTTTAATTATGAATTTTAAAAGAATTGTTGCTGGAACCATACTCGCAGGAATTTCATTTTTGGTCATATCACTCATTTGCTCGTTTATTGTCTCAATTGTTGCACCTTTTGATATTTTCCAGATTGGAGGAATGCGAAGTGCAAATGACCCGGTAATGATACTCTTCTGGTTTAGCCCAATTGTCTTTTCACTGGCAGCGGCTATTGTATTTTCGGTTATCTCTAAAAGCCTGGAAGGGACTTCAACAAAAAGAGCATGGACTTTTGCGGGTCTCCTTTTCCTTATAGTTGTAATTCCTAATATGTACCTGATAAGTACATCAATGACGTATCCACTAGGATTCTTTATCGAAAACATCCTGACTGCAGTCATAGCCTATCCAATAATGGGACTTGTCTTTGTCAGGCTCGATGAGATTCTTTAAAATTATTTTTTTAACCAAAAAAATATGTTGGAGAATTGTTTTTTTTTTATTAAATATTTGATGAATTGATTTTTACAGTAGCATTAGTAGTAATATTTACGTTACTTGTATTCCCAAAGAATAATGGTCTGCCACTCAGTGTGTTTCCTGAACCAGTTACAGATAGGCGGTTACCCGTATCTTGTGGAGGTAGACCCCCTGACACAACCCGACCGGTTCCAGTGAAACTATCTCCTGTTCTCGTTATCGAGTCACCTGTTCCAGCACTAAACCGACCAATATTCATAGTGGGAGTCAATATTGTGGGACCTGGAAAAAATGTTCCAAATGAACTTGTTTTAACGGCCCACTCAGTCATTGGTAGTTTTATCAGGACAGTTATCTGGGTATCGGAGGTAAACTCATTAATTGTATTGTTCAGGGAAAGTGAAACCTGGGCTGATGCTGGTTTTGGACAATTGTGATATATATTTGCACATTTATTATGCCATGAATCTATCTTGCCAGGATCATTGTTAGAAATTATATACTCCTTAACAAGATTCAGACAATCAGAACATGTTTGTTTCCCGCAAAAATCATTAGTTGTAAGGCAAGTCATACGACAGGTTTCACTGTCAGGTCCATTAATATGTGAACACTCTTCCCAACAATCGTGACAATCGAAATTACAATTATTTTTTTTATTCAGTATACATAATGTGTCGCAGATTGATCTCTGTTCGGGATCAGTTTTGAGAGAACATGCATCCATACATTGGTCACAACTTTTTTGTGGACATTTAAAATTTTTATTATTATTTTTTACATCACATTGCTGGGTGCAATTAAAATATGGATCAGCTTGCTTTGAACAGAAATCTTCACAGTTTAAACATTTGTTTTCATTCCATCCAGTAACACAGTCAGGGCATTTTAAGTTCATGCAGTCAAGGTTAGTTTTACAGTTCTTTGTTGTACAGTTGTAACAGTTTGATTGTGAATAAAAACAGTCGCTATATGATGAAACACATTTATTATTCATCGAAATAGCCCAGTCCAGGGGAGCGCCACCGTAAGCTCTCGCATTATTACTTCTTAACATGCATTGTCCACATGTAGAATTGATACAACTATCAGTTTTCTGACAATTATCAATACATACACTTAAACCATTGAGGTCAGTATTTTTTGCATATGTTGTTGTACAATCTGACCAGCATTTATCGCATTGAGCGGGTGTTGGAGAACTGCAGTCTGAATAAATTAAACGGCACTTTTCAATCCAGTAACTATACACACTCGGTGATAAACCTGCTGCCCGGTCCTGGCAATCATTGCAATTAGAATCCTTGCAAATCTCCATACTTTGACATTCATTGATACAACTGGCTTGTATTTTTTTATTTGGATTAAGTTTACAGTTTTTCCAGCATTCATCACACTTAGATGGATCTGTAGGTTCACAATTCAGGTGATCTACTCCACAATTTAGAAGACATGATGATTTCACAGAAGGCAGCAGGCCCTGACAATTATCCTTGCAGATTTTGCACGATTCGCTGTTTTTTAGTTTACAATCTTTAGTATTTCCACAGTTCATCACACAATTTTCCTGTTTATCAGTTTCATGAATATCTTTACAGGTTGACAAACATTTCTGACAATTTTCGCTTACCGGCTTGCAGTCCGTAAACACCTCTGCGCAATATTTATCCCAATTACTCTTTTTTGATTTATTAAAAAGATCTGGGAACCGGGATTTACATTGAAAACATGTTTTATCACCACAGAGAGACTGCTCGCATTTTTGAAAACAATTCCCTGCATTATTATTTTTTTCACATTGCGCCAGGCATGCATTACAGTCGTTTGTTGGATCTTTGCATTGAATATTATAATCCTCACAGTTTTGGATACATACTGGTTTTACATCCACCCGGAGTCCTTCACACATCCCCTTACATTCTTTGCAACTATAATCCTGATATTCATCATTCATGGAACAATCTAACACACATTTAGACTGTACAGGAAAACTTGATTTATAATATGAATCTTTTTTACATTTCTCAAAACAACTTTTCGTATCTTCCAGTAGTTTATTATGCGGTCCTTTTGGAGCGGCCGGTGTACTGAAATCAAGAATAATATCCTGATTTTTTTTTGTTAATCCTGTTTTTATTTCACCCATTGAAAGATTAAAAAAAGTTCTGGTAACTGTGGGATTAATAGGGATTTTTCCAGAATTAAGTAAATTTGCAGACATATGCGGGTTTATCTCTTCAGCAATACCTGCAGGAATCAACAAAATCGATGTCAGAAGTGCCATTGTAAAAAACATGTAATATATTTTCATTCCCTTTTTCTCCCTCATGAAAAGATTAAAAAATACATATCACTGTGTGAAAATAATACTATCGATAAATTATGGATTATCAGTGTTCACTTCAAGATTCCTAATTATTACAAAGAAGGGGGAAAATTATTTTTGGATTTTGTTTTTATGGTATTTTAGATGAATTGATTTTTACAGTAGCATTAGTGGTAATATTTACATTACTTGTATTTCTGAAGAACAATGGCCCGATAATCAGTGGGTTTCCAGAACCGGATACAGATCGGCTACTGCCAGTATCCTGCGGCGATAGACCTCCTGGCATCACCCTTCCAGTTCCTGATCCCCTGAGGTTCATACCTTATCTCCCGTATTCACTGTCCAACCCAGCACAGGAGTGACCAGGTTACAGGTTGCAGGAACGATAGTTGTTGATAATTTAGATACTTCCGGCCATGTAACTGTCACCTGGTATTTTTTAGTCACGATTAAATTTATCAGGGTTGTAACAGGTAAAGTCTCGTTTTGATTAGACTGTGAAGGAGTTTGGGAAAGCGAAACTTTTACCGAAACTGAATTTCTGCGGTTTACCAAGCACACCATGTTTGAACTCGTGTGTTGTATTGGATTGGGGGGTAGAAAGATCTGTATAATCAGGAAAAAAGTATTTCCTTACAGGCCACATAATAACCTTCCATGAGTTTAGAGAGTGCACAACAGTTCATGACAAAGATCAAAATTGATAAATCATTTGCCGATTCCCTTAAAAATTTAAAAACACAGGATCGAAAAAAGTTTATTTTTGAAGCAGGATTTAATTTTACAGACGATGAATTGAAACAGGCGAGAGAAGAAGTATCAGATGAAGAATTAATTGCGGTCGCGGGAGGAACATGGCATCCAAATTGTACCAAAGACGGTCATTGTGGACAAACATGCGAAAATCAGGCCTGTAATAATGACGGTTGGTGATGGTGCATAAGAGATTATTGTACAAAAAAGAACCTTCATTTTCCGTAATATGGGAAAATTTAAGGCAAACTTTATCTCCTGAATTCTGGAATATGGTTCTCGATCGCAAAAAAGAAGCTGATTTAAAGCACCTTGTAATCTGTGACCCTCTTATCCAGTATTCAGATACATTTGGAATTGAGATAGACCTCTCCTCCCCTCATCCAGGTTTAGATTTCAGTTATGCCCTTCAAAGGAAAAAATTTCCTGCGTTATTAATTGAAAATTTCTTAAAAGAAATAAATTCGGATGAACAAATAACAGGATTACCGAGTTTGACGAGTTTTCTTCTGACATTTCTTAATACATGGAACAGTGAAGCAGGGGACCTTCTATCTCTTTTTGACTGGGTCTGGCTTGAGCAGGATCTTTGTGGACAACAAAATTCAGACACCTTTATTCCATCGATCTTTTTTGGAACCACAGAAGGTAATACGGATTATGGTTCAATAAACAGAGGACTCTCAATCCTTGGATTGTCCGAAGAAAATATCTCAGTACTCATAGAGAAGTTAGATAGTATTAAAGAATATACCGGTAGTCTTCAGATCGGTGTTATGTTACCACGAAAAGGTTCTCCGGTCCGCCTCTGTGTTTTCAGAACAAACAGAGATGAGATGTATACTCTTGCAAGTGAACGGTTTTACCCGGTCTTTTCCAGGCTTGGACAACCAAACCCAGGATTTACAGATGATATCACCTGGCAGGGAATTATGAAATATGCACCTGGAATCTCATCAATTGATGTTGATATCCCTCCAGGTGCTGAAAACACAACTGGAATTGAATTTAGCTTATCAGGGGACCAAAGTCCACTCCATCAGAAAAATCATGCAGAGTGGAATGACTTTTTAAGTCTTCTCGTTCATTTTGGCTGGTGTAGGAGAGAGAAAGTAAAAGCCGTGCTTGAATGGCCCGGGGGGAATCGGGTGATACAGGATGATACTGATTTATTAACGGATACTCTCATTTTAAGAAGCATCAGTCACATAAAAGTAGTATTCAGAAATAACTCAATACCAAAGGTGAAAGCATATCTTCATTTTGCCATCGCATAGCCATAAAAACCACTGAATACTTGTATAGAAAGAAAAAATCCGTCGGTATTTTTCCTTAACATGACAAATAGAAGTTATCAGAAACACAAAGAGATGGAACCCGAGGCAACAGTTCACCTGATAAGGAATTTCCTTTCAGAACTGGGAGTCCTGCTTACTGAAAAGTGGCAGAATTCAACAACTAATAGTTATTCACTCCGCCTTCTTGACTCAAAAACCGGGAGTAGTGTAAATGGAAAAGGAACAACTCCTTCATTTGCTCTTGCTTCAGCATATGCCGAGTATATGGAAAGACTCCAGAATATGTTACTTTATCCTGTATTTCAACTTACACATGAAGTTATCTGGCATGGAGGATTTTTCATTGCTCCGGATGAAGTACAATACTCAGTGGATGAACTTGTAAAGAGAGGTGACGCCTTCACAATGAAGGTTATTAATGATTATCTTTTTTCTGCAGGGAATAATGCTGAATATGAAGAACTTATTGATTTATTGATATATGATGAAGATTCCAGTGATAGTGACGAAGTTTCATCTCACACTATTAAAAGATACACAACTGCACTTACAGAATGGTCATATGCCACATTCGACTCAAACACTCCTCGTGTATATACATGTGTTCCTTACTACAGTATTAAAAACAGAGAAATTCAGTACCTGCCAGAAGGAATTGTCAGACAGACCCATGGTTCAAACGGGATGTGTGCAGGGAATACTCCTGATGAAGCACTCGTCCAGGGTCTTTCGGAGGTACTGGAAAGGTATACCGCTGCAAGAGTCATGGAAGAAGGAACGATTCCTCCCGAGATACCAAGGAGTGAACTTAAAAAATATCCCGAAATTCTTCTATTGATTGAGGAACTTGAGAGTAAGGGAAACTTCATAATAACAAACAGGGACTGTTCCCTTGGAAGAGAGATTCCGGTTGTAATGTCTATACTTATTGATCAGGAGCACGAGACTTACCATGCAAATTATGGTTCTCACCCTGATTTTCCGGTAGCAGTAGAAAGGTCGCTCACTGAACTTGTCCAGGGTTTTGATCTGGCAGACCATATTGCGAGAGAACGATATATGCTGCCGCTTATACGAAATACTCCTTTTGCATTAAGTAACTGGTATAATTCGCTGAACCAGTCACTGAATTCGAAAGGTGTCCTATTACCCCGATTTTTTGCAAAATCTTCCTCATATAACTACAAACCATGGGAGGACCGAAGCAGATATTCAAATAAAGAACTCTTAAAGTTTGAGATCAATTTAGTTTTAAGCCTCGGTTCAGATATTTTCATAAGGGATGTCGCATTTGCAGGGTTTCCTGCATACAAAATTGTTGTCCCTGGAATTAGTCACATGCCTGTTGATAAAAACCTCCTCTCTTCTTTAGTTTGCCGCAACGAAACTTCATCTCTCCTCCAAAAAAAAGTATTAACTAACAGATCTGAATTAAACCACCTTCTAAAAGCTGTTATGCATTCTATGTCAATTACCGTAACGGATGGATGTCTTCCAGGGGTTTACGACCCTGAACTTGCCATTGCCCTTCTTTTACGTCTGGACAAAGTCCATGAGTCTGTTGCTTTTGCGAATATCCTGGAAAAAGGAGAGAATAACCAGGATAAAAAGAGATATTATTCATGTCTTAAGACATACCTTCTCGCTAAGAGTGATAGCGGGACAGATGAAGAATGTTCAAACCTTACCCAGTTATTTTATGGAAAGGAGCTGTCCCAACGTGTTATTTCGGACTGGTTTACAAGTGATCCGGTTAATCTACTTAAAAAGAGGGCAGTAAAACCTGGAGTGAACTATTTAAACACATCAAGCATTTTACATACAAAACTAAAAGAACTTCAACTTAATAATCCAATTAACCAGCAAAGAATAGAGAATATTGTGCGAGATTACGCAACATGAGAAAAGATCTCTTCCGCAAAGAAGTATTTGAACGTCTGTCAGCACCCGATAATACTGACGAACTCATTACGCAACCGCGGCTATCGTCATGGATAGCTCTTGCAGGGCTCGTTATACTGTTGGGAGCCATTTTTGTGTGGGTACTTGGTATCACTATGTACTTCGAGGTAAAAGGAGAGGGAATTCTTGTTGGAAATTCTTCTGATGTAGAGGCCCTCCTCTATGTACCGCTCGAAGATGGAATGAAGGTATCTCCCGGGATGAATGCACAGATATCGCCCGTTACCCTTGAAAAAGATGAATTCGCATTCATTTCGGGCAAGGTGACAAATGTCTCCCAATGGCCATTAAGTAAAGCAGAGGTGGCACAAAGACTTGGCAACCCTGAACTTGCAGACCATTACATCAAACTCGCAGGCGGTGCCCCGTTTGAAGTGAATATCTCCTTGTTACATGAACCGAACAACAATACTGCTTATATGTGGTCTGATTCTGTTATGGAACCGGTTGAAATAAAAAAAGGAGTACCATGCCAGGGATCGATAATTATCAGGACAAAAAAACCAATATCTATGATCCTGCCCTGGCTTGAATCTATAATACCATAATCTATGAAAATCGCCGGAAAACGGGTGAAAACACCCACTGTACTCCAGATGGAAGCAGTCGAGTGTGGAGCAGCAGCTCTTGCTATCGTTCTTGGTTACTATAAACTCTTCCTGCCACTTGAGCGGGTCAGAGCTGATTGTGGCGTATCAAGGGACGGGAGCAGGGCGATAAATTTAGTAAAGGCTGCAAGAAGATACGGAATGGAGGCGAAAGGACTCAGAAAGGAGCCAGAGGACCTCCAGGACCTTACAATGCCCGTTATTCTTCACTGGAACTTCAACCATTTCATAGTACTTGAAGGAATATCACGTGGCAGGGCATATATCAATGATCCGGCAAGTGGGAGACGCACCATCCTATTAGACGAACTCAACCGTTCTTTTACAGGAATTGTCCTCTCCTTTCAACCAGGCAAGGAATTTATTCCCTCAGGTTCCAAGTCAACAATACTTGAAATATTGTACCCCAAACTCAGGACAGAGACAAAACCTCTGTTATTTCTTGTGCTCGCGGGTATAGCAATGCTCATACCAGGGATAGCCCTTCCGGCAGCGACAAGAATATTTATCGATGACATACTTCTTGCGAACCATGTCTCCTGGCTATATCCACTTCTCGCATTCATGAGTTTCTTTATTGCCCTTGAGGTACTCATCAGCTGGCTCCGGGAGATCTGCCTCATGAAATGGGAGACTGATCTCTCAATCAGGCTGTCAGGTAACTTTTTTTATAAAATACTATTTTTACCCCTTAGTTTTTTTGACCAGAGGTTTGCGGGTGAGATCTCGTCAAGAGTAGCTCTGAATGATCAGGTCGCCACAATTTTAAGTGGAAAAGCAGCATCCACGGTTCTGGACATTGTTGTTTCAATCGTATACCTTGCACTGCTCTTCATGTACAGTTGGGTTCTGACTATCGTTGCATGTTTAATCGCCGTCACAAACCTCATATTTCTTAACCGCATCTCCCAAAAAAGGGTTGACCTAAGCCGAAAACTGCTCCAGGAACAGGGAAAACTTTCAGGAGTCGCAGTTTCTGGGCTACAGACAATTGAGTCGCTCAAAGCGAGTGGACATGAATCAGATTTTTTCGAGAGGTGGGCAGGTTACCATGCAGGTTTTATCAATACGGAACGGTCGGTGGGAATATCGACCTCTCTTTTAACAGTGATCCCGACGTTTATAAACGGGATAGGAACAACAGCCATTCTTGCTATCGGAAGTTATCTTATTATAACCGGGAATATGACCATCGGGTACTTCTTTGCATATCAGGCCCTTCTCATAAATTTTCTTTTCCCAATCCAGAGACTCGTCAACATGGGGGGAGATCTGTACGAACTCGAAGGCAGCCTGCAGAGGCTTGCGGATGTAGAACGAAATGTGATTGCTAAAGATAATCTTACTGATAGTGAGGATGGTTGCAGCACTGATATCGCAATATCAAAGAGAAAACTGGAAGGACACCTGGAATTTAAAGAGATAACGTTTGGCTATAATCCGTTTGAACTCCCTCTCCTTGACAAATTTTCAATAAACCTTAAACCAGGGAGAAGAATTGCACTCGTCGGACCGTCAGGATGCGGAAAGAGTACCATCGCACGACTTATTGCAGGAGTATATGATCCGTGGTCAGGGAAGATATGCATTGACGGGATACCTCTTGTGGATATAAAAAAGAGTCTAAGGTACCTTTCACTGGCATTTGTCAGCCAGGAGATCTTTATCTTTGAAGGAACAATACGGGAAAATATTGCATTGTGGGATAAAACCATACCTGAATCAGATATTATAGAGGCTGCAAAGGATGCGGAGATTCATAACCTGATAATATCACTTCCGGGAGGTTACGAATATTATCTCTCTGAAGGAGGTAAAAACCTGAGCGGCGGGCAGAGACAAAGGCTTGAGATAGCAAGGGCTCTCGCCGGGTCTCCGTCTATTCTCGTACTGGATGAGGCCACTAGTGCCCTCGACCCGGTAACCGAACGACTGATAGAACAGAACCTGACGTGCAGGGGTTGCACCTGCCTTATAATAGCCCACCGTCTGAGCACTATCCGTGACTGTGATGAGATAATTGTTCTGAAAAACGGAAAAATTGTTGAGAAAGGAACTCATCAACAGATGCTAATGAAAAAAGGGCCGTATTATGACCTGATTACAGCAGAAGAGACCACAGTTGCTCCTTTCGTGGAGGCAGGTGCATGAACGGAAAGCCTTTTTTAGCGAAAACATATAAACCAGGTGAACCTGTCAATCTCAACAAAGAGGAGACCTGTTTCAAAGTTAGGACGGGTTCTGTTATAATTCATATTGTTGAAATCACGGGTGGAACACCTGGAAGACGTCTCTCCGGCCACCTCTTTGGTTCAGGCTCCACTCTATTTGGGCTCACTTCTGAATCACTATCTCTTCTCATAGTCCCGAGAACTGATGTAACGATAGAAGAGACCGGAATCAAAGATTTAAAAGACGAACAGGATGATCTCGTTTCTGCATATGGCAGATGGGTCCACCACCCGCTGTTTACCGGAAAGGTACAGGGAAGAACTCAAAACATTACACGTCTGCAACCAGGAATAAACAGGGCAGCCAGTGGAAACGCTTTCAGGGCTGAAATGGAGGACCGTGAAATGCTCCTCTGCCGAGTCATAGAAGGGGCAGCGAAAGATTTCATCTCTGATACTGTCTTCACCCCGGATGAGGGCTTTTTCCCGGTAAATCCTGATACAGTTCTCATCACTGAAAATGATTCTGTGATAGAGGTATCATCATCTCCTGACTATGAGCAGGAGATTGATCTTCCACTTTATTTTCAGACGTGCAGACAATGGGCAAGACAGCGGATGCATGCCAGATGGGCAGATAATCAGAAGAGCGAGGAAGAACGATTTTCTGCCTGGATGACCCAGGAATCAAAATTACGTGAATGTATCATAAAAAAGACACCTGAAGCCGGGAGGAACGAGGATTCCTTATGGCCGGTTTTTACGAGGGTACTTAAGGAAATCGGAGTTAAACCCAAAGACCCAGGAACTTTCGACTCTCAGATCAGTGAAAATTGTGATGTATTTACTTCGATATCACTTATGGCTGAACATTCTGGTGTAAGAATACGAAGGGTCAGGCTCTTAGATTCATGGTGGAAAAAGGATAACGGTCCTCTCCTTGTTGTGAAAAACGATACATTTCTTCTTGCAGCAATCCAAAAAAAGCCTAATCACTATGACCTGTATGACGCGAAGGGTATCCGGGTCCGTCATGAAAGAATAGCGGAAACTGTCATTTCCCCCATGGCATACATGTTATACCCGCCATTCCCTGATAGAGAACTCAATCTCTCAGATATTCTTCGTTTCATATTTGGTTCTGTCTGGAAAAGAGATCTGGGTTTTTTAGTAATTTTCGGGATGTTAGTCGGAGTTCTCGCGACAGCAGTTCCGGTTGCGATAGGAATTCTTTTCAATAATGCCATCCCTTACGCCGATTATGAACTGTTTCAAGCGGTTATAATTGTTTTACTCTTGAGCACAATTGCGTCTGCCATCTTTCAAATTGGAAGGGAAATTGCCCTGCTCCGACTTGAAGGGCGGATAGGTGGGGTCCTCGAGGCTGCAGTATGGGACCGGATGCTCAAACTGCCAGCTGCTTTTTTTCGAAATTATAATGCTGGAAATCTCGCATCAAGGGCAGGTATTGTAGATGGAATCCGGCAGCTTTTGTCAGGAGTGACAATAACAGTAATTTTCGGTGCGGTCTTTTCAATTTTCAATGTTCTATTGATGTTCGCTATATCAGTGGACCTGGCTTTGAAGGTTGTATCCTTTGTGGCTCTCGTGTTTATTATAACAGTGGTAATCGGTTACTTGAGCCTCTCACCGAGAAGAGAACTACTTGCTCTTCAGGGGCACCTTTCAGGAATTACATTTCAGATGCTCTCTGGAATTGTGAAGATCTCTTCAGCTGGGGCAGAGAACAGGGCTTACCTCAGGTGGGAAAAGGAGTTTCGAAAACAGATAGCATTAAAATTGCGAATCGGCTCTTATGATGTTTACAGTCGCGTCTTTACAGTTCTGTGGCCAGGTATGCTCACGATCATTGTGTTCGCGATCACAGGGTACAGTATGGCATTACCACACCCAGATATTTCCAACGGCTGGTTCCTTGCATTTTATTCTGCTGTCGGAGCTTTTTCTGCTGCTTTTGCGAGCCTTGGTGATGCATTTATAACAGTCTGTAATATAAAACCCATGTGGGACTGGATGAGCCCGGTTCTCACTACAAAAATCGAAGTTGAGGAGGGCCACATCCATCCCGGAACCTTGACAGGAGCCCTGGAACTGAGCCATATCAATTTCCGGCACACGCAAGAAGGCCCTCTAGTCCTTACTGATATATCGCTAGAAGTTCACCCTGGAGAATTTGTTGCAATTATCGGACCTTCAGGGAGCGGGAAATCCACATTACTGCGCATCCTGCTTGGATTTGAAAAACCTGATTCAGGTGCAGTCCTCTATGACGGCCAGAGCCTTGCCCAACTGAATGTCAGGGAGGTTAGAAAACAGATAGGTGTTGTCCTTCAGGACGGCCAATTGATGGCTGACAGCATCTTCAATAATATTGCAGGTTCACGCTCTCTCTCGATGGATGAGGCCTGGGACGCGGCAAGACTCGCAGGACTGGAAAGCGATATAAGGCAAATGCCAATGGGTATGTATACTTATATCAACGAGGGTTCGGCAAATATTTCTGGTGGACAGAAGCAGCGGGTCCTTATTGCAAGGGCAATTGCTTCAAGGCCACGAATGATCTTGTTTGACGAGGCAACAAGTGCCCTTGACAATGCTTCCCAGAAAATAGTCAGTAACAGCCTCTATGATCTCCGTCTGACGAGAGTGATAATAGCCCACCGGCTGTCAAGCATTGAAGCAGCTGACTGCATTTATGTGCTCGATAGTGGAAGAATAGTTGAAAGTGGAAAATATGATGAGCTTATGGCAAAAGGCGGGGTTTTTTCACGTCTGGCCCAGCGTCAGCTCGTAGATTAAAAGATTACCAGATATAGTTGAGCTGCTTTTCTTTATTATCATTAAGTAACCCCATTTCATTCATTTCCCTGATGTAATTTTTATATGCTTGTTCATCGTTGCAGATCAGGTCCATCCCTGCCTTAAGACAATCTTTTTCATCATCAAAATTACCAATTTTGTTAAAAATGGAAGCGAGATTGATAAAATAGCATCCCTGGGTGGGAAATAATTCAGATGCCCGCATGTATGCAGATATGGCATGCTCGTAACTTTCAAGTTCCTCGAGAATTTTTCCCCTGAATGCCCAGTACTGGTCTTCATCAGGTGATAGTGTGATAGCTTTGTCGACAAACCTCAGAGCTTCATGTTTTCTGTCAAGGTCATAGCAGTTCATTGCAATCAATAAAAGGATTTCATGATTTTGTGGATCTTCCTTCCATGCACGACTATACCATTTATAGGCATATTCATATTCATTTAACCGGCGGAGAATTGTTCCACCCTCAAGCCATAAATCAGAAGTCATAGATTCATTATCTGCAATTATGAGAATTGATTCGAGCGATTCGCGAATTCTATCCATTGTGAAAAGGATGAAAGCCTGATGGAGATGATATTGGGGGAGGGAACAGATTGAAATTGCTTTATCAATCAATTCCAGAGCTTCCTTTCTAAAATTCCCTATAAGGAGGCACTGACTCTTAAAAAACATGCACTCATGGTCATCCGGATGAAACTTCAGGGAACAATCAAACCAGTGTTGTGCACTTATGGGTTTACCTTTATTATAATCAGCGAGACCAAGACTTTTACAGATAACCGGATCATAAGGGTGGTAAAAGAACATTTCGGTTGCAAGTAACTGGATTTCATCCCACATCCCGAGAATTGCATATTCATTGATAACATTGTGCAGTGCAACATCAAACCATGGGTCGAGCGAAAGGGCTTTTTGAAAACATTCTAGTGCAGCTTTGTGATCATTTGAACAAGAAAAATTCAATCCCAAATTGTTCCATGCCCCAGGATGATAACAGTCCAATAAGGTTGCTCTTTTTGCATATGAGAGCCCCTTTTCATAGTCCTCTAGCCAAGAATATGCCCATGCAAGACCAGAATTTGCTCCTGCATCAAGCGGTTCAATTGAAAGCACTTCTTCCAAAATTTTTACCGCTTCCTCAAATCTTTTTAGATTATCAAGTATTATTCCCAACCGAACACAGTACCCGAGATTATCGGGTTCGATTCTAATTGCTTCTTCGTAACACCCCAGTGCCTCGGTATAATAGTCCTCTTTATTTTCCTCATCACCCAGGTTTTCTAGTACTTCACCAAGACAACTATACAACTGGGAATTTTCACTACCTATTTCGAGTGCTGATTTCAGGATAATCTCTGCCTCTTTGTGAAGACCGAGTGAGTCAATTTCCTTTGAAACTGCCAGTGCCTCATCAATGTTTTCAGAGGTCAGTGAAATTTCCTGCTTTAAAAATCGGGTTGCTCCTTTTAATTCAAGGATATCTGATATTGCCTTAACCGACTCTTCATATCCTGGTTCAATTTTGAGTGAAGTTTTGTAACAACTGACAGCAGATTTCAGATCTCCGGTTTGGGAATTGACCTCTCCAAGATAATACCAGTATTCAGCAACAGGAACCCCATTAAGAATTGCCTGTTTTAGATATTCCGGTGCTTCGTCATTTTTCCCAAGTTTATGATAGATATATCCTTTGTTTTTCAGAAGTGATGGGTCTTCATCCCATATTTGAAGCCCTTTATCTATTATTTGAAGGGCTTCGTCGTACTTCTCCAACTTTGAAAGTCCATATCCAAGGTTATTGAGATAGGCACTATCCTCTTCTTCCATGTCACTTTCAATTTTTTTCAATATTGAGACGCCTTCTGAGAATTTTTTTAGTTCGAACAAAACGTACCCTTTTATTTCCCACAACCTGTCCGAATTGGCACAATTAGCTATACCTTTGTCCAGTGTTTCTATTGCAGAGTTGAGGTCCCTGCAAAACCACTGGGCTAATCCCATTTTAAGATAATTCCACATCTCAATTGGGTTCTGTTCTATAAGTCCTGAGAAAAAAGGCACTATTTCATCCTTTTTACCGGACTTGGTAAGATCAAACTTTTCATACTGGAAAAGGATATTATCCGGATCTTTCTCTAAAAGTGATTCAAGTATCTCTATTGCCTTATCGGTCTCATGAAGGTCTTTATAGATCTTAAATTTTTCATAAAGAATTACCGAAGTGTCAAAAACAAGGGATTCTGCTTCACTTAGGCAGGTTAAAGCAAGATCAGGCAAATTTTTCTGTAAGTAAATCCTGCTTTGCATAAGCCACCCGCTCTCTTCATATGGAAACATCTTTGTGGACTGTTTTGCATGAAAAAGAGCAAATTCAAATAGTTTAAGGGAAAAAAACTCATTTGCACAGAAATGATGAATATAGATATTTGAAGTGTCCAGTTCAAGTGCATGTTCGTATGCAACTAAAGCTTCTGAATGCTTTTTCTGCAAAGAGAGGATGCGTCCCAGGATTATCCATGATTTGTTATCTTTGGGGTTTAACATGGTAGCCACCAATGAATCCACCCTGGCATCTTCCAAATTTCCAAGACGAATAGAACATGCAGATCTCTCCCTGAAACCTGTTTCAAGATTGGGATTTTGTGTTATTGCAAATGTGTAACTTGCATGTGCAGCAGCGTAATCCGAACGCTTTTCAAAAATCTTTCCCTGGATTAATTTTGCACGATAATTATTATGTTCAGATAAAAAGACACTGTTAATGTAATTCTCGGCTTCATAATCCAGGTCAAGACGACAGCAGGCCTCTGCCATCATTACAAGTGCAGGAACATTCTCCGGGTCTTCCTGTAAAAATTCGATAAGAATACTTTTTGCTTTTTCATAATTTCTTCTCTCAAACTGAATTTTCGCCTTCTGATAAAGGTCTTTTCCAACAGGTTTTCCGGTATTACAGTTCATTCGTTCCCTCTTTTTTATAGATTAAAAAAATTCTGATTGTTAATGATGATTCCAGATTTAGTGTCTATTTGTCCTCATCCGGCTATGCATGCGGTTACTGAAACCAGATATGTTATGCCGTTCTTCATTACTGTGAGCTGACTCTTCTTTTGCAAAAAAAGAGCAGTGGATGCCTGTGTCCATATACAAAAGGGCAGACCCAATCACTGTTTCGGATTCATACCTGTAGTCGTTTCCAAGCCCGACTGACTTGTATATACTTTCAACGCAGGAAGATATTTTTTTGATAAAATCCATGACTTCCTGAAGAGTGTACTTCTCCCTCTTTGTTTCCAGGCTATTATCTGCATCAATCGCGTAACTTGCTATAAACTTGTTGTGAAGCTTTTCATACGCTTCAATTCGGGAAAGCATATCAAAACCTGCAATTTCGCCGTTTACAATTACAAATACTCCGTGTTGCCCAGGTACACAGGGGAAGGATTTAAGGTACTTGTCAATCACTGGTTTTTCTCTGTCATGCACATCTTTCATGGCCCCGGTATTCGAATGCACACCTTTCTCACGGCTGAATTTATCAATCTCATCCCATACCATGCACTGGTCAGATTCGTAGCACATTGAATCTTTCAGATTCATTGAAACGGATTCGGATTTTTTCGCATTCATTTTACGCGACATCCGGTATCCAGATTCTGAAAATGCACGTGACTGGTATCTCCAGCGTCCATGCTCGGTACATGATACTGGTGCATGAATTTTTGATTTCGACGGGACCAGGACCGATGTGTTTAGGACCCTGTTCTGTTTCGCACCGGAAAGCTCTTCACCATCAAGTAACAATACAGGGATATCAGCCTTGTTTTCAACCATAAGTGTTGGTACAGAGCCACCTTCGCTGATTTCAGTTATTACAAGAAGGTGATTTTTAATAGCTTCAGAAAGGGTAAGATACGAGGGGCCGGTACTCTCCTTTTGAACCAGTGGAAAAACCCACATTGCCCCGGAATTCTGGACTTCACCAAAATTTATTGCAGATAGAGCATTCGCTACGGTAGTATCCATTATGTAACCTCATACAATGATAAAAAAGGGAAATTTTACAATTCAAAAAAAATTATGTGACCTTTTTCCCTTTTGTATCCTGCACTAATATTATTGATCTTTCAATTATATATAACTTTATTTTTCAAGTTATACTTTATTTTGTATACATAATTATATTTAGTTCCGGTGCATACCCTCTATCAGGAAATTTCCTTGTCATATGGCTCAACTAAACTGGATTGGCAAAACATATAAGATTCTCTGGAACCACTTTCATAACCAGGAATGGCGCATTGAGGATGCTGAAAAAATTTTATCAGACCGCCCACGCGAGACCATCAGAAATATCATTTCGCGGTTATCAAAAGAGGGGCTCATCTCAAGTAGATCCGACCCGGAAAACACGAGAAGAAGTATATATAAACTTAAACCCCAGAAAAATGAAATCCAAATAGAGAACTCTCCAGCCAGTATACAGAAGCAATTTGTTAAAGAACGACCACCGGGAATAGTCTCTTCGAGTTACAGGATGGAGATGAAAAAACGAGCGAGCCAGGATAATTGTTTTGAAATTGAGTGTTGTCCCAAATCTTATGAACCTGACGCACAAAACTCATCTTTTTATATTTCATCTCCAATTCCTCACTTATTGCAAATTGATGAATTGGATTACACCCCCACAGTTAAAAATACCACAGTCAGTGTGGCCAGGCTGTTTCATGACACTGTTGAAAATATATATGATTTTGACCGGATGATCGAGTTTATCTGGATAAAAAAACAAGTTGAAACAGAACCACTTATTTCAGACCTAACCTTTCAGGACCTCTTTTTTTACGAGGAAAACTCCAGGGTTCATAATTTTGCCGTTGTTCTTGAAAGTAAGATTTCAGTTCAATTGAATACCAAACCGTCATGGAAACTTGCCGGTTTCTGTGAAAGCCTGTCTGAGACAATACAGAGAAGAGGAACATACGGAAGCCGATACCTTCTCCATATTTTGGAGCATTTTTTTTCAGGACCGAAAGCAGCATTCAGTTATCCCATCTTTTCCGAAATTATTGCAAGCCTTATCCCAAAAATTTCTCCTCCTTATATCTTTACTCACCCTTCCATAATTGAACTCATAATAAAAATTATCAGGCCATTGAAATCTGAAAGCATCTATGACCCGGCCTGCGGATACGGGCAGTTCCTTTTTGCAGCAGATTATTTTGGAAATCAGGGGACTGCAGATATAAAATCACAAGACAACCGGTTTTTTGGTGAAGTCTTTATTTCACTGCTTGACTTTAAAGCCTGGAGGGTCAGTCCGCATATTGTCGCAATGCTTGCAAATCTTTTGAATAATACCCAAATTCGGCTGGTTGAAGGAGATTCACTTCTTCATCCAGGTTTTGCGAAAGATGAAAAACCTAAAACATTCTCAATTGCACTTACCTACCCACCCACCAATCTCAGAGGTTATGACGAGGAAGCCCTGAAAAAGGGAGATATATGGTGGAGGTTCAGGTACGGGTTTCCAGGAAAACGCTCGGCTGAATGGGGTTTTGTCCAGCATGCCCTTGCATCGCTTAATAATTGCGGAAGGGCTGCCCTATTACTACCCGGAGATGCCCTGACCAGGCGTGGCCCTGACAAAGACATACGAATGCGATTGATCCCGGAAGGTTGTATTGACTGTATAATACTCCTTCCCGCAGAGCTAACGACTGCTAAGGACAATTCTGCACTTCTCATCCTGAAAAAGAACCAAAAAGGCCAGGGAAATGAAAATATTCTATTTATCGACGCGAGAAAAGAATGTGAAAAACAGTGGGATGATTCCGGAGTCGTCACAATTACTGGCGAACAGGCAGAAAAGATAGCGAATATCTACCATAACCGGACGTCAATTCCGGACCTGTCAAGAACAGTCCCGGTTCAGGAGCTTCTTCTGGACGAAGGAAACCTTTCCGTCGCTTTGTTTATAAATCCTATAAAAGAAAGTGAACCAGAAACTGAGAGGACCGGATGGGAGATGAGGAGACTGGGAGACTTTTCAACCGGTGCAACAGCGGGTCTTCCAATAAACACTAGTACTCAAGGCAATGAATACAAATCCCTTACTGCACTTGCAATAAGTAAGGAAGGGACAATTTTAAGTTCACGCCTGAAAAAAACCGGAATTGTGGATATCGCAATTAAAGATAAGTACCTGCTCCAGAAAAATGACCTTGTAATAGTAGTGCGGGATACAAAGAAAGGGCGTGGCATGATAAAAAAGACGCTTCTCTATAACGGGCTCCCTAGAGACCTTGTGTTTTCCAGCGAGTTGTGGAGGATTCGTGTTACAAGCCCTGACATTCTGCCTGAATTTTTATATCTCGTTTTAAACATGTATAAAAACAAGCGTTTCAATTTCTCAGTCCAGGAGTTTTCAGAGAAAAACAAGGTAATTTTCATCCCTTGTCCTCCCCTCCCACTTCAAAAGGAAATTATTGATGTGTTCAAAAAAAATCCATCTTTGAATGAGTTTATTGATGCGTGCATCAAGCCTTTTATGGTAGATTTACCCTCATCCAGATAGTATTCCAGGGAACTGTGCCGCTAATTTACATTTAACAGTGGTGTGAAAAAAATCATGAAAAGCGAGGAAATCTTAAACAGGTTCCAGGGCTCTCTCCTAGGCCTTGCAATTGGTGACGCACTGGGTGCAGCTGTTGAATTTAAGCGTCCAGGTACTTTCGAACCTGTAACAGGATATAGAAAAGGCGGACCATTCGGCCTTAATTCAGGTGAATGGACTGATGATACCTCCCTTGCACTCTGCCTTGCCGAGAGTCTTACCCTCAGTAAGGGTTTTTCTCCTGTTGACCAGCTGACGAGATACCTAAAATGGTATGATAAAGGATATCTTTCGGTAAACTGCCAATGTTTTGATATCGGAATTACTACGAGGGAAGCCCTTTTGCGTTTTAGGGAGACTGGAGATCCCTTTTCAGGCCCAACCGATAAACAGTCAACCGGAAATGGATCGCTTATGCGACTCTCCCCTGTCCCGCTTTTTTATTACCGGTGCCCTAAAGATGCTATCCGGTTATCAGGGGAGAGCAGCCGGACAACCCATGGAAATAAACTTGCAGTTGATGCCTGCAGGTATGCCGGTGGTATTATTGCAGGAGCAATGCAGGGGAAAGAAAAATCCGAATTGCTTTCTCCTTTGTTTTCCCCTATACCGGGATATTGGAAACAGAAACGGCTTCAACCTGAAATTGCAGAAATTGCAAATGGGTCGTTTCTTACGAGGGAACCACCAGAGATTAAAGGGTCCGGTTACGTAGTGAGGTCGCTTGAAGCTGCCCTTTGGGCATTTGCGAATGGTAAAGACTTTCGGGAATCAGTGCTCCTTGCAGTAAACCTTGGAGATGATGCTGATACGACGGGAGCTATTTGTGGCCAGATTGCCGGATCATATTATGGATTGACCGGGATTCCGGAAGAGTGGGTAGACGGTTTAAGCCACAATGAGATGATTAAGGAGATGGCAGAGAGGTTGTATGAGGTAAGTGAGGAGATGGTGGTGGAGGGGTGAAAGGAAAAATAGAAGATTAATTCGTGATTAATTCTACGTTAGAATTGTCTAATTTAATTCACTACTTTTATTTAGGCATTTTTTTGCTTCTAAAAATTCTTCAGTGGCTCTGGGGTTTTCATTTTTTTTATAGCGGGACCCTAAAGCAATATGTATCTGCCCTCTGTTCTGCCAGTATTCAGGGGAGTTTTCACAAAGTTTCTCGTGAAGTTTTAAAAAATCAAGAATAGTTTTATAGTGGTTCGATGGGTTTTCTATTTTTTCATCATAGCAAATACAGGCCAGGTTGTTGACTGATTTAATTTTGAGATCTTCATCATTTTTATTAGTGTTCTCAATAATTTGATAATAATATTCTTTTGCTTCTTTCATTACTCCAATGTCATTTGGGTCTGTTTTTGAAAGCACCCATGCGAGTGAATACTGGACCCTTATATCATTGGGATTTTCCTCTAATGCTTTCTCAAATGACTCTTTTGCTTTGAGATAATCGGCAAGTTTTACAAAACACATTCCTGAATTATAATAGATTAGTGGATTTTCTGAAAGGAAGTGCTCATTGTTTGTTTCAGTAATTTTTTTTAATTGCTGACATGCCTCACTGTATTTTTCCTCATTATAAAGTTCCAAAGCATAATTTGAAATTACGGCTTCATAATCTTTTTGAATCTTTGGATCAGATCCATCCAGACGATATGCCTCTTCTAAACAACGAATAGATTCTTCATATATTTTATTATCGTAATGAACCTGACCAGATTTGTGATAAAATGTTGCAGATTTTAAATCATCCGGAGGCTCTCCACCTGATTCAATAAGGAAATTTTCATAATTGTCCCTGATAGTCTGATTGTTAGAAGACAATTCAAGAGCTTTTTGATAGAGTTGTTCTGTATTATCACGTTCCTTGTTTCTCCAATGAGCAATGGCTTTGTTATTATAAAGTACTGAAAGAATTTGTAATCGACGACCAACTAACTCTTTGTTTTTTTCGTTATTAAGTAAAGAATCTGGAAAAAAATTGTTTAATAGATCCTCAGCATTCCGAAAGTACTTAATCGCCCTTGAATAGTCTCCACCTTTGTTTTCATCCAGTTCAGTGATATTTAATGAGCAAGTACCCAGGGAGATTAGATTTTCAGCCTTCTTCAGAATCGTTTCAAATTCAGTGACATCCACTCAGCTCTCACTCCTTTCCTGTTTCTTCAATTTTCTCTTTGAGAAGAAAAGGATTTTGGTTTTATTTCACTAGAACCTTTAAGATCGATTTATATGCTAAAACACTGATCGAAAGGCATAATATTGTTAAGAACCGGATTAACTATTAGTGCTCATAAATTTTTTTCTCCAACCAAAAGCTCCTCTGGGTGGAGAATGATCTCACCAGGATCATGTTCCAGTGATGAAAGTGAGAGTGGACTTATTCGTAGAGATAACCTTTTCTTACGTTCAGACCTGGAATCCTGGTCGAATATAAATATTTCAAATTCTTTATGGCAGGATACTGCCAAAAAAAATCAAATTAAATTTAAAAACAGTGAATACGAGACAATTTTCTCTGTCGATGGATTTTCCTTAGTCAGGGACCGGAATTCTCAAAAACTTTTTGTTTTTCCTCATAACCAAAGCCAGGTTCAAAGGCACTTTACAATTTCCTCTGATGAGTGTTTTCTTGCAATAGCTGATAGTAATTATTCAATTAAATGCTATGATATCGAATTAAAAGAGTGTGTCGGGTTATTGAAAGGTCATACTGACCTTATAACCGGAATTCAATATTCCAGAGAAGGAGACCTGATAATCTCCTCCTCGCTTGATGGAACACTTCGCTTTTGGCAGACTTCGACTCTTAATGAGATAGTATGCTGGCCTGTGTTTATAGATGGAGAGAGAAAGGGGATAACTTCTTTTGACATCACAAAAAACGGGGAGACAATTATTGCTTCGGGTTATAATGGGATTATTTCAGTATGGAATACAGGAAAACAGGATAATATTCTCACAATTGAAGCGCACGAATCACCAGTAACAGTCATAAAATTCTTTCCGGGTGAGGAATATTATGTCAGTGCTTCAGGGGATTCCTCAATAAAAATCTGGTCCCTCAATACGAATGAAGAAGTCCTGGGTTTTATTTGTGATACTATTCCTATTCTATCGCTTTCAATTTCATCAGATGCCAATTATATAGCTGCACTTTACGCTGATAATTCCATCAGGGTCTTTTCTGTAACATATGGTAATTGCGTATCAGTATTTAATCCACCACCAGCTCCAATGACAAGGGAATTTCCTTTGAAGGTTTCAACAATTGATCCCCCGTTGAAATCATATCCGGTTCAAACTCTGGATTTTCCTTCTCTTCCTTTTATTGAGTCCCAGATATGTGTTCCGACAATTAAAGAATTGGTATTGAAAGGATTAGATGACTTTGCATGTATCCAGGGTAATGATATCCTTTCTATTGAACCTCCAAGATCTCAGCCTA
>Ga0209083_1001807_pt1 | contig 22700 bp, 23 predicted proteins | sample AM7aDNAmetaG_FD_184132 | JGI IMG/M metagenome (GOLD analysis project Ga0209083, IMG submission 184132) | Freshwater microbial communities from Finland to study Microbial Dark Matter (Phase II) - AM7a DNA metaG (SPAdes) (version 3) | ecosystem: Environmental > Aquatic > Freshwater > Lake ...
TAAAGCACCCGATTTATTATTTTATGTTGTTGAGTATCGTTTCAAATTCATCATTAAGTTCAGATTCCATTGTGGCTGGTGTATCAAAAGCCAATTGCCAAGGCTTAATCTCTCTAAAATAAGCTAAATGGTTAAGATTGCGTTGAATGATGAGAACAGCGCACGTATCAAAATAGTCTGGTTGAATATAAATGCCTACCGAACGCCCAATATCGGCAATGTTCATGTCAAGGGTTTGCTTTATTTTATCGATAATAACGCGGTAGTACGTGTCGAAGAGGTCAATTATATCTGACATCGTATCGTTGTCGCTCCACATCGGGCTAGTCTCGCGAACACATACATCCCGCTTTCCGTAGCATAACCACGACAAAGGAAATTGTCTCCATTCCCGCGGAATGTCAGTTTCGTTAATGGGATCCGTTTTGAATCGTTCGCCAATAACTCTTTCTAAATCTTGGAGGAACACTCCATCATTCATATGCTACCTTTATCTTAAAGCTGGGTTCAAAGCATCTTTGATAGGCTAAGTTATTATGAATATTAAGCGATTAGCCGGTAGGAACCTCTTCCGGAAAATTCGAGATATCCTTTATCCCTCAGGACTTGTAACTGCTGGCGTATCTTTTCTTTGATGTGGCTATTGTCAGGATATTTATTCCGTAATTCAGGTTCGAATTTGTATATATCATTTAAAGTGAACTCATGTTGCAACAGCTTGTCGATGCATCCCATTATATCAATAAGCCAGCCTTTGGCTTTTTGATCTTTTTCGTCGCGCAAAAATAACGTTTTTTGCCAGCCAGCCAGGACAACGTCTTTCGGCTCAACAAAGCGGTTCTTTATTAGATGGATACGTCCGCTTTGTGGAATCCGTTCCAAGATGATGTTGCAACCAGTCCAACCCGCTCGACGGGCGGTAGGAGAGAGCGGCAGTCTTTGTTCGATAATGCTGGGAATAAAGAAGTGTTTTGGAACAACTAACAGGTTGAGAACTTCGAGGGTACTCCAGTTATAACTCAGCAGAAAAAGGTTGGGGTTATGACTGGCGCGTAACCTTTCAATCATTGTGCTGTAAGCGCCATCTACAATTTTCATGCCAAAAGCGGTTTTCTTGCTCTTTAACTCGTAATCCTCCCCACAAGTTGGGCAATAAAAATCAGCCACCGGGCGGCCATTGTTATATTTATCAATAGATAAATTGCCACAATTAGGACAATAAACCTGCGATTGAACCCAGTTTTCGCTCAGCACTCTGACTTTTTGCGTTGGGCTAGTGTATTTTTCAGCGACGATTCGGTTGAATATGGTTTGCATATGCTAATTTGCCCGATTAATGCGGTTGGCAAGTAAAACTCCCACTTGAAAGGAAGTAAGGAGGGTCGGCAAAAACCATATCAACGGAATTCTCTTCAATTTCTGCCAAAACAGCAAGACAGTCGGCGAGGTAGAGTTTAAATCTTGGTTTATCATAGTAGGGTTCAAACATTTTATAACTCTGATATTTGGATTTCGCTGTATTATATACTATTCCTAAAACTTTCCGTTCTATCGTTCAACATCAAAATTTTTTCAAAACGGTTGATCCTCATACTCGGACAGCGGATATGAAGCCGGGATAATACGGTTCTGTCACGATACCCGGGGGATTGGAGACGACATTGCCGTGTCGATTCGCTTCTCATAAAAACAATTTGCGCACTAAAAAATTCGGCGCTTGGGAGGAAAATCCCGTGCTCCGATCTTCGATAATGACGGTTTCTCGCCGCCGGCAGGAGGTTAACCCCCCGCAGTTTTTCTTCGCTATGCTTGGCATATTTCCCGGTAGGCTCTACCGCCATCTTTGGCCAGGATGCCTGCTGCGGCTGCCGCATCTTGCGGCAACATCAACTCGCAGGCAGCGCCGGGATACCGGGTATGTCCGCTAGAATAATCCGCCAGGGCGGACTATTCGGCGAAGAGTTCCATGACATCGATTAAACTAATCTCACCCTATACAAAATCATAAACCCCGGGGCATAAAATAGTCATAAAATCGGGGGCGGAATAGTTAAAAATTTGTAAAATCGTATGAGATTGAAGCTGTCACCTTTCAGCTATCAGCTATCAGCGGTCAGCTTTGGTAAAGACGGGACACGACGGGGGTGGGGAAGAACGCGATGAAGTTTATAGCTTTTTCGGGTACACGACCCTCCAAAGTAATGGAGCTGGATTCCGGTCCGCCCAGGCGGACGCCGGGATGACAGGGGGTGTGGGGGAGCAGACGATGACATTTATAGCCTTTTCGGGCAAAGCCCGAAAAGATTATGGAAATGGATTCCCGGGTCTCGACGTCCGGGAATGACAGAGAGGAGTTGGGGAGGGGAACCGAATGCGCCCCTCATTTTTCATCTTCTCCCCCGGTGGTATGGGGGAGAAGAAAGCCGACGAATAGATTCCGACTGGCGGCAGATGATGACGCTCAAGGCTTCGAGTGCTACAATTGATTTTGAAGCGTTTTGACCAATCGCGAATATACCCGGGAGAAAAAATCGGTGATCACAGAATATGTTTTAGAGGCTCTAAGCAGGGCAAAATTTCAAATCATCAAAGACGAGGAGTCTTATTACGGTGAGGTTCCCGAGTTAAAAGGTGTTTGGGCAACCGGTAAAACGCTGGAAGAATGCAGAAAATATTTTGGTGGAAGTGATAGACGGGTGGCTTGTTGTGAGATTACGGCGCGGGTTGCCTATACCGCCTCTCGGTAAATACCGCGTAAAGGAATTGAAAAGGTTAGAAGTAAGCGGTTAAACTGGCCCCTTTATCCTGGGCTTCGCTAGTAAGGAAATTACATTCGTTTGGTTTTGACGGCCCATTCCAGGGCGGCAAGCACCCGTTTATGATAAAAGATGACCTCGTTCTGACTCTCCCCAATCAACACCGGGAAATTATCTCCCCGGATTTGCTCTCCCGCATCATTAAACAAGCCGGGATCACGCGCGAAGATGGGTGGGTAAATAGCTAAACCTCGATTTTTACCAGTTCTTCTTCGTCTTTAACCTCTATTGGCGTGTTGAGCATATCTTCGGCTCCGATTTTAAGTGCTTCAAGAAGCGCTTTTCTGCACAAGAGCCGGAATTCAGGGAACGAGATTGCCGTCCGCCTGGGCGGACGGCAATCTCTGCAATGATAAACGAGGGCGAAGCCGCTAGAATTTGGCCTTTTCGGGTTTAGCGTTGATAGCCGGGTTCCAGAATTTGAGTTGTTCTATAAACCCGTCCCTGTCCTCGGGTGAGATGTAAGTGGTCCCCGTGATGTAATTTTTGCCGTGGCGCAATTCTATCATCTCGTTGGACAGGGCCATCGACGACATCATGCTTTTGAACTTGCGGGCCGACACTATCTTCGAATACGGGATCTTTTCGAAAAACGGCCCCATCTGCACCAGCAGGAAGTCATGTTTGAATTCGTAGAATGTGCCGAACCATATCCACAGGATAAACGCGATGGCCGCCAGGCTGCCGGCGACAACCGGAAGGCGGTATTGAGAAGGGACTATCACCATGGAGATCGCGAGGACGAGGATCACGCCCCAGACGAGCGCGGCAAATCCTAAGCTTTTAGCGGAAGAGTAACGCATAGTTTATCCTTGAGAGAAAAGTTGGTTCAGGTTGATTGTACAACATCAGGGGCGGGGGAGGCTATTGGAGGGGGTGGGGAACCGAATCGGCTCTGGATCCCTCGAGGACACGCTCGAGGACGAGAACCTCGGTGAACACCCCCGAGGCCCGGGTCGCGGCCCGGGATGACAATGAGGTTTTATGTATATGAACAACACCTGTCTGTCGATCGGTGAAGGGTTAAACACGCCATACCGTGCTGCGGTGTTGTTCTGGATTCGCAATTACGAAGAAGATACCGAATGCGCCCCTCAGTTTTCTTCTTCTCCCCCGGTGGCATGGGGGAGAAGAAAGCCGACGAATGGATTCTTGCGATCCGGATGCCCCCATATGGCATAACTCAAAATAAATGGCACATATTGATATATATGGTATAATTTAGCCGAGGTGGCATATGGGAGATGTTAAGACAACGATAGGAGAAGGCGGCAGGATAGTCATCCCGGCTGTGTTCCGCCAGGCACTTGACCTTAATCCCGGGGATGAAGTGGTGTTACAGCTGGAAGACCGCGGGATACGGATCCTGAGCGTGAACCAGGCTGTCAAGTATGCTCAGGAAAGCGTCAAACGATACAATAAAAATGGACGGAGCTTATCACAGGAACTGATCAGGGAACGCAGGGATGAGATAACCCGTGGCTAAAATCGTGGTGGACGCCTCGGCCCTGCTCGCATTGCTTAATTCGGAGCAAGGTGCGGAAGAAGTAGTCAAAGCGCTGACCGGGGCGGTGATCTGCTCGGTCAATCTATGCGAAGTTATCGGCAAACTGGCGGAAACGGGGATGAAACAGGAAGAGATAGGCAGAATACTTTTCCCGCTGGGGTTGACCGTCGAGACATTTGACGAAGATCAGGCTTACATTGCCGGAATATTACGCACTTCAACCAAAAGCGCCGGACTTTCTCTCGGTGACAGGGCATGTTTGGGACTGGCAAAAAAGCTCGGTGTGCCGGTACTGACCGCTGACAGAACCTGGCTGGACCTTTCGACCGGTGTTACAGTCAGGGCTATCCGCTGAAACAGCCGGCGATAAACGCGGGGGGAACTGCATCGACTCTGGATCCCTCGAAGGGACAGATCCGTTATTCTCGATCACTTGAGCCTCGAGGACATGAACCTCGGTGAACCGCCCGAGGCCCGGCTGTCACGCCGGGATGACCCTGCCTCCCCCACGTCATTGTCGGGCTTGACCCGACAATCCATTGGTAGTTAGCCACCCCAAAATAATGGACTCCTCGAGGACACGCTCGAGGACAAGAACACCCGAGCCTCGAGTGCGAGAACCTCGGGATGTTCCCCGAGGTTCTCGGGGAACATCCCGACTCGATTCGATACATTGGGCATGATTGCCAAGCACTCCGATCGTAGGGGCACGGCGCGCCGTGCCCCTACCCTGACAATCAAAAAGAGCCCCTGCCCGGATTTTGATAAATCGCTGGTCAGAGGACGAAAAAAATCCTCGAAGACGAGAACACCCGAGCCTCGGGTCGAGGCCCGGGATGACAGGGGGGAGTAGGGGTGGGAGCCACAGCTGAACGCTGAACGCTGAACGCTGACAGCCGCTAACTACTCCAACTCCACCACCTTGTTTTCGATGCCCGCCCCTTTCAATATCTTTTCGGCCCTGATGGCGATAGGGACGTCTTTGAAGGTAAAGATGCCGTCTTCCTTGAACTCGGGCTTATCGGTCGTGGTTAGGGCTCCACGACGTCTACAGCGGTATCCCACGACTGGTCGTCGGTTTCTTCGTCGTGATGGGCCTGTTCGCCATGGACCAGCGGGGGAAGGTTGTTCTTCTTGCGGTAATCATCGATGGCCAGGTGCAGGGCGTCGGCGCCCAGGTTGGAGCAATGGAACTTGACCTTGGGCAGGCCGCCCAGCTCGTCGGCGACGCCCTGGGGAGTGATGAGCATGGCTTCTTCCATGGTTTTGCCCATGCCCATCTCGCTGGTCATGCTGGAGACGGCGATGGCCGCCCCGCAGCCGAAGGTCTTGAACTTGATATCTTTCAGCCGGTCGCCTTCCACCTTGATGTAGAAGGTCATCATGTCCCCGCAAATGGGGTTGCCGACCTCGCCGACGCCGTCGGCGTTCTCTATCTCGCCCACGTTGCGCGGGTTCTTGAAATGGTCCATCACTTTATCGGAATATACGGGCATTAAACGACTCCTTTTAAGAATTTGGCGTAAGTCGGGGACATCTTCCTGAGTTTATCTACGATGCGGGGGAGCATCTCGAATACATAATCGACGTCTTCCTCGGTGTTTTTTATGCCGAGGGAAAATACCACGGAGCCTTGGGCCAGCGCCGTCTCCATGCCGGTAGCGAGTAAAACGTGGGAGGTTTTGAGGGCCTTCGAGGTGCAGGCCGAGACGCTCGAGGCGGCTATGCCGCTGTCGTCGAGCCAGAGCAGCATCCCCTCGCCCTCGATGAACCCGATGCAGAAGCTGGCGTGCCCCGGGAGGCGTTCGGAGGGGTGCCCCGTCTGCACCGTATGCGGTACGATGGACGGGATGATTTGTATCATCTTGTCGCGCAGGCCTTGCAGATAAACCAAGCGGTGCGGCATGTCGGCCAGCGCCAGTTCGGCGGCCTTGCCCATGCCGATGACGGCGGGGAAGTTCTCCAGCCCTGCGCGGCGGTTTTCTTCCTGGAAGCCCCCGTCCAAAAGGGGAGTGAGCCTGGTTCCCTGCCTGAGCCAGAGGGCCGCCGCCCCGGGAGGCCCGTAAAACTGGTTCGCGGAGAGGCTCAGGGCGTCCGCGCCCAGCGTTTTGACATTCACCGGGATATTGCCGGCCGAAGCCACGGCGTCGGTGTGGAAAAGAACGCCGCGTTCCTTCGTTACCTTAGAGATCTCGGCTATGGGTTCGATAGTGCCGATCTCGTTGTTGGCCTGCATGACCGATACCAGCACGGTGTCCGGCCTGATGCGTTTCTGCACGTCTTCGGGCGATACGCGGCCGAAGCGGTCAACGGGCACAAGTTCCGTCTCGAAGCCGACGCGTTTTAGTGCCTTAGCGGAACTCAGGACCGAGGTGTGCTCCACGGCGGAACAGAGGATGTGCCTGCCCTTCTTCTCGTTGGCGAGCGCCAGCCCCTTGACCGCCAGGTTGTTGGATTCGGTCCCGCAAGAAGTGAATATGATTTCGGACGGGTCAGCGCCGATGAGCGCGGCCACCTTTTCACGGGCGGCTTCCACGTCGTCCCGGGCGGCCTGGCCCCATTTATGAAGTGACGAAGGGTTGCCGACGCGCTCTCCCAGGTAAGGGAGCATGGCCTGCTGCACTTCCGGCAGGACAGGGTTGGCCGAGATATGGTCCATATAGATATCGGGCATCGTCGTAATCTCCGTTATTTATGACGTTCGGCGTAGTCTTTGAGGGCGGCCTGTATGAGTTCTGCCCCCAGATCAGCGCAATGGGATTTTGTCTCGGGCAGGCCCCCGAGCGCTTGATCGACGTCTTTGGGGGTGATGCCGGCGATCTCTTCGAGTTTCTTGCCCTTGACCATCTCGGTCACCACGGAACCTGAGGCGATAGTCGCCCCGCAGCCGAAAGATTTCGATTTTGCTTCGGTGACCATGCCGTCCTTGACCTTCAGGTAGAGGTCCGCGGCGATGCTGAATGACGGATTTCCGAAATGGCCGACTGCGTCGGCGTTCTCTATGACTCCCACATTGCGCGGGTTGCGGAAGTGGTCGAGGACCGTCTTGTTGTAGAAGCCCGAATTGCTCGCGCGCTCGAGCGGCACTTTACGCGAGATGGCGATGTTCTTCTCCTTCAGCAGGCGCTCGATCCCCTCGCTGTCGCTTGACAGTATCTCCAGCCCCAATGCGCAGCCGAGGCGGAACTCGGGCGGCGGCGCAACCAGTCGGGACCCGAACCCGGCCGCCTTAAGCGCTTTCTCGGCGTTTATCGCGAGGGGCACATCGTCGAAAGTGATGACGACATCTCCCTTAAAGCCCTTCGGATTAGACTTATCTTCCATATTTCTCCTACTTAGCGGCCTTCATCAGTGGCGACATGGCGCGCAGGCGCCCCACCGCTTCCGGCATGACGGTCAGCACGCGGTCGACTTCGTCTTCGGTGGTCCACTTGCCCAGCGTGAAGCGCAGGGAGCAGTGGGCCCTGGCGGGGTCGACGCGCATGGCGCGCAGTACGTGCGATGGTTCGGCGCTGGTGGAACTGCAGGCGGAGCCGGTGGAGACGCAGATGTCCTCCAGGTCGAGGTTAAGCAGCATCGATTCGCCTTCGACGTAGTCGATGCTGACGTTGACGTTGTTGGGAAGGCGTTTGGTCGGATGGCCGTTGACCTGCATGAGGTCGATGCGGTCGAACATCCCTTTTATCAGTTTGTCGCGCAGTGCGGTTATGCGTTTTCTTTCGCTGTCGAGTTCGGGCATGGCCAGCTCGACGGCTTTGGCCAGACCCACTATGCCGGCGACATTCTCGGTGCCGGCGCGGCGGCCTTTTTCCTGCGCACCGCCGTGGATGAAGGGTTCGATGCGGGTGCCGCGGCGCACGTAAAGCACGCCGACCCCCTTGGGGCCGTAGAGCTTGTGGGCCGCCAAGGAGAGCAGGTCTACGCCCAGGTCGTCCACGTTGACGGGGATATGCCCGACCGTCTGCACGGCGTCGGTGTGGAGATACACCCCGGCCTGCTTGGCGATGCGGCCGATCTCTTCGACGGGCTGGATGCTGCCGACCTCGTTATTGGCGTGCATGACCGAGATCAGGATGGTTTTAGGCGTGATGGCTTTCTTTATGTCATCCGGGGAAACGACCCCGAAGTTGTCTACCGGGACGTAGGTTGTCTCGACGCCCTCTTTGGCGAGCGCGGCGCAGGTTTCGAGGATGGCGTGGTGCTCGACGGTGGTGGTTATTATGTGGTTGCCCTTCTGCTTGTTGGCACGCGCCACGCCGGAGAGCGCGGTATTGTCGGCTTCAGTGCCGCCGCCGGTGAAGATGATCTCGTCGGCCCGCGCCCCGATGGCGCCGGCGACGGTATCACGGGCCTTGTCCAGCGCCTGTTTGTTCTCCTGTCCGTACGAGTACAGGCTGGAGGGGTTGCCGAAGGATTCCGTGAAATAGGGCAGCATGGCTTTCACCACCGCGGGGTCGGCGGGGGTGGTGGCGGCGTAGTCCATGTAGATTCTTTTCATGAGGGCCTCCTGGTTATTTTTAAAGGTCTTTTAAGATTGCTGGTTTGGTTCCTGAAAAAGCCAGGTGGAGAGATATCTCTCGCCTGTGTCGGGCAAGATAGCTACGATAAGTTTGCCCTTATTCTCCGGCCGCCTGGCGATTTCGAGCGCGCCCCAGACTGCGGCGCCCGATGAGATGCCGGCCAGGATGCCTTCCCGGCTTGCCAGTTTCCTGGCGGTGTCTCCGGCGTCTTCGTTAGCGACCCGGATTATCTCGTCGATGAGGTCTAACCTCAGCACGGACGGGACAAACCCCGCCCCGATGCCCTGGATCTTATGTTGGCCCGCTTTGCCGCCGGAAAGCACCGGAGAGCCTGCGGGTTCCACCGCGACGATCTTCAAACCGGGCTTCCTCGGCTTGAGGGCTTCGGCGATGCCGGTGATGGTGCCGCCCGTCCCCACGCCCGCCACGACGAAATCGACTTTGCCCTCGGTGTCGCGCCAGATCTCCTCGGCCGTAGTCAGGCGGTGTATCTCGGGGTTGGCGGGGTTTTTGAACTGCTGCGGCAGGTAATAATTGCTGTTCTCGGAGGCGAGTTCTTCGGCTTTTCTGATGGCCCCCGGCATGCCCTCTGCACCCGGCGTGAGCACCAGTTGGGCACCGAGCACCGCCAGCAGCTGGCGCCTTTCCATCGACATCGTTTCAGGCATGGTAAGGATGAGTTTGTAACCGCGGGCGGCGCAGACGAAAGCCAGGGCGATGCCGGTGTTGCCTGAGGTCGGTTCGACGAGCGTCGAGCCTGGGTGTATCAGTCCCTGTTCTTCCGCTCCGAGGACCATAGACACCCCGATGCGGTCCTTGACGCTCGAAAGCGGGTTGAAAGATTCCAGTTTGACCACCACGTCGGCCACCGCCCCGGCCGTTATATGGTTAAGGCGCACCAGCGGCGTATTGCCGATTATCTCGGTAGAGTCTTTGGCGATGCCCCGTGTCAGGCGGGGGATATCTATGCCCTTGAAGTGCAGGTAATCGATTTCGGCGTTCATATTATCCCGGTTCCTTTTTAAACCTCGTAATTTTCGCATTTGGACTGCCGGTCTTTGATCTCCTGGCGTTTCACCAGGTCTTCGAAGGTCGTCGATTCAAGTACCCCATACATGGCCTGCTTCATCTCGTCCCAGATGTCACGGGCGGCGCATGTGCGCGAGCGGTCGCAAGCTCCCGGGTTGGAGACACACTCTACCGGGAAGTTGTCCCCTTCCAGTATCCTCAGTGTTTCACTGAGCTTGATGTCTGCCGGCGGGCGCGCCAGCCAGACCCCGCCTTTGAACCCGCGCGTAGTTTTGACTATCCCGGCTTTGACCAGCGGGCTGATAAGATGCTCGAGGTATTGAAGGGAGATGTCCTGCTTTTCCGAGATGTCTTTAAGCAGGAGAGGGCCTTCGCCGTAGCGGCGGGCCATCTCCATCAGTGCCCTTGTTCCGTATCTCCCTTTCGTCGAAATCTTCACAGCTTCACCCCGCAACGGCAGATCGATCCGTATATGTTGATAATATCACTCAACAAATAAAGATGTCAAAGAGAGAAGTTGTCGGCAGTCGGCTGCCATCCCCGCCCCCTCCCCCATAAAATGGATCCCGGGTCACGGCCCGGGATGACAGGCGGGATCGAGGGCGAGAACGACCTATATACATTCTCCCCACACTTGTCATTGTCGGGCTTGACCCGACAATCCATTGGTGATTCGCCCTTCCCGCCCCACCATAAAATGGATCCCGGGTCACGGCCCGGGATGACAGGTGGGAGTAGGCGTTCCGCTTATTTCGGATCTGCCAAAAACAATATCAGCTTGATGGCCCTTACCAGTGTGCCGACGCACAACCCCAGGATAATCAGCCCGAATATGACGGGCAGCTGCCACCTGAGCATATCGGCGATGCCCGTGACCGGGATGGGGCTGAAATCGAACGGGAACAAGGTTATCATGGTCCCGAGCACCCAGATACCCATCACGTCGATCATTATCCTCAGAGTCTGCCGGACAGGGTAGGAATCCAAGACAATCATCACGACGTGGGCGACGATGGATATCGACAGCGCCGCGGTTGCCACCACCGCCCATTTTGAGAAATCCGAGGTTACCAGCGGGTACCTGGTCACGATCTCCGTCCCCGGTTCGACGTGGTAGTAGGCGATAAAGCCGCTGAAGAAATTAAAAAAGATGATCAGAACGAAGTCCCAGGCGATGGCGAACGAATAGCCGGTTATCCTGGCCCCCCTGTGCAGGCTGTCGCGCAACCCGGGATTCCGTGAATCATGGTGACGAGAGTTTTTCTGTGCGCCCTGCTGCTGCGCCGTTATGACAGGAGTACCGCATTCTTTGCAGAATTTGTCATTTTCCCCGAGCTTCAAGCCGCATTCAACGCAATGTGCCATACCGCCTCCATTATTCCGGCGGCATTATAACACGATTGCCATGAGGCGTTAAGATGCGTGCAAGCGTTATGTCAATTTCCTGCCCGGCACACCTCGCCCCCCAATAATAATGGATCCCGACTCGCCGGTCGGGATGACCCATCCCCCGTCATTGCCGGGCTTGACCCGGTAATCCATCGTTAAGGACACCCTCAAAAATAATGGACCCCTCGAAGACACGCTCGAGGACAAGAACCTCGGGGAACCGCCCGAGGCCCGGGTCTCGGCCCGGGGTGACAGGAGGGAGTGGGGGTTGGAACGACAAACCGATGCATGGGCATGCCCCACGTTGTCATTGCCGGGCGTCGAGCCCCGGCAATCCAGATTAATACTCTTGTCGGTATGTTATAATTCTCCAGTATTTGTCCTTGCGCCTGTAGCTCAGTGGATAGAGCATTGGTCTTCGAAACCAAGTGTCGTGGGTTCGACCCCCACCAGGCGCACCATCTGTTGGATCTAAAACCATCTGGCTATTACCGGATCATTTTTCTTTGTGCATCATAGACGCCGGTAAGATCGTGGACCGCCAGGAAACCAACCATTCGCTGCGGTTTGCCGTGTTCCACCACCGGCAAATGACTGATTTTATTCCTGGACATGCGGTTGAGGGCGTCATAAAGAGTCTCGTCGGCGTAGCCGACCACCAGTTCGGTCGTCATCTTATCCCCTACGTGCAGCTTGGGCCAGTCTTGTTCGGAAAGCCGGGCAACGTCCAGATTGGATATGATACCGACCAGTTTTCCGTGACTCACGACGGGAGCGGCGTCGATATTTTCTGCGGCCATCAGGGCCACGAAATCGCTGATGAACATATCAGGGGTGACGGTGGCCGGATTTTTAACCATTGCCTCGCGTAGCACTATCTTGTCCATGAGGGGAGTGGAGTACTCTGTGCGGTGGGCCGGTGAATCGGCCCGCGAGGCTACCTGGGCCTCGTAGATGAAGTTATCGCCGGTGAGAAAATAGGCGATCACGACCGCTACCATGCTCGGTACCAGCAGATTGTAGTTGCCTGTCATCTCACTTACCATGATGATGATTGCCAGGGGGGCCTTGGCGATACCCCCGAAAAGCGTCATCATGCCCAAAACGACATAGGGGGCGGGGTTGGAGGGCACGAACGCCGTGAGACCGTGCAGCGCCCACCAGGTGATGCCGCCCAGCATGCCGCCGATGACCAGCCCAGGCGCAAACTCGCCGCCGCTGCCCCCGGAACCTATAGAAAAACAGGTGGCGGCCAACTTCCCGAAAAGAACGGCTACCATGATGCCGATGGGCAGCGCCGCGGTGTTGCCGTTTATGGCGAATTGGAGCCAACCGTACCCGATGCCTAACACCTGAGGCAGGAACAGGCCTATGATTCCAACGGCCAACCCGCCGACGGCCGGTTTTACATATCCGGGGATTTTCCAGCGGGCAAAGAGGATGCGTACACCGTGAAAAGAGCGTCCATAGGCTATCCCGGCGACGCCGCAGAGAATGCCCAGCACTGCATAGCCCAGCAACTCGGCAGGACGGGTGAAGGTAAAAGTGCCGGTAAAGCTGAAGATGGGCGACCAGCCGTTCCATGAAGCAAAGATGCTGTACCCGACTATCGAAGCGATGAAGGCCGGCCAGAGGACTTCAAACTCGAAATCGCGGCGGTAGAGGATTTCGGCACCCAGGATGGCTCCGCCAAGCGGTGCTTTGAAGATAGCGCCCATCCCCGCCCCGACCCCGACAGCCAACGCTATCCGCCTGTCCCGGGTATCGAGCCTTAACAGGTCTGCCAGCGTTGATCCGAAACCACCGCCGATCAAAGCCGCCGGGCCCTCTCTCCCGGCGCTGCCGCCGGAACCTATAGTTATGGCAGAGGCCAGCATCTTGAAAAAAGGCACGCGTCGGCGGATAAGGCCGTCCTTGTTGTGGAAACTGTCGATGGCGGCGTCCGTGCCCGGGCCCATGGCCTCCGGGGTCAGCTTATACAAGACCAGCCCGCTTAATAAGCCCCCGAGGGTGCAGACAACCGGGATCATCCAGCGTCGTGTGATGGCGGAAACGACCGTCTGCCCTTCGCCGCCGGGGACGGGCGGCGTGTATCCGGCCAATTTGCCGAGCATCAGCGAGGTGGCGCCGTTGACCGCCCAGTAAAAGACGATGGCGCCCAACCCCGATGCCGCACCGATGAGCAAAGCGAGGACCAGCCATTTTTTGATGTAGCCGGTATCGATTATGCCGATCGTTTTAGAGAGCAGCGGTTTGATGCGTATAGACATTTCAATCGAAAAGATAGTGTAATGCATTTTGTCCAACAAAGCACTTTTAATATCGTACACTTCTATTTTGCCGTTCCTGGCCTGCGGCCGACAGGCGCTATTGTGCGTGATTAACTACTCTGGTATAGTTACGAAAAATGACCGATCACGGCTGATGGCGCCTATACTGACGGTCTTCGAAACCAGGTCTCGCGGATTCGCTCCCATCAGGCGCACCATCCATCGATAAGAGGTTAAAACAATGGCAGCCTGGCAAGACTTCATCAAAAGAGATGAGCCGCCCCCTGAATGGCCGTACCCGATCAAGTACGGCCATGAAACGAGGCTTGAAACCGATGTGCTGGTGCTTGGCGGGGGCATCGCAGGGTGCCATGCCGCGATCTCCGCAAGGCGCAGCGGCGCGAGGGTCGCCGTCCTCGAAAAAGGCGCCGCCAAGTGGAGCGGTTCCGGCGGCGCCGGGGTAGACCACTGGCTGGCCGCCTGTACCAACCCGTTGTCCGGCGTCACTCCCGAAGAATACACCGAAGTCGCCATGGCCAGCAGCGGCGGTTACGATTGCGGGCCGCTGAGGTACATCACCTGCCGTGAAAGCTGGGACGCCCTTCTCGACTGCGAGAAGATCGGTTTGAAGGCCCGCGACACGGAAGGCGAATTCGCAGGCGCGGATTTCAGGGACCCCGAGACCGGATTGCTTTTCGCTTACGACTATAAAAACAAGTCTGCCCTGCGCGTTTTCGGCCATAACATGAAACCTTTGCTTTATCGTGAGATGAAGCGTCTGGGCATTGAGATTTACGACAGGACCAGTGTTGCCGGCCTGCTTTCCCAAGACGGAAAACCGGGGGCCCGTGTCGTCGGCGCGACCGCGGTCAACGTCCGTACGGGTGAATTTTACGTTATCAAGGCAGGAGCGACCATCATCTCCACCGGCTTGCCCGGGCGCATCTGGACCTTTTCCACCGAACTGCGCAGCACGTTCCGTGATTTCAACAACACCGGGGACGGGTCTGCCGCCGCCTGGAAAGCCGGGGCGGCTTTTACCAAGATGGAATCTTCCTACGGCGACAGCGGGGCCTTCGGCTACATCTCGTATGCCATGGGCAACGCTCACAATACCTGGTACGGCTGCCCCATCGTCGACGCGAACGGCAAGGAAGTGCCCTGGTTTGACAGGGACGGAACCCGGCTGGAGACCGCCGCGGAGCGCTTTCAGCCCGCACCCGGGCAAAAAGTAATCATCGGCCTGGGGGAAAGGGTGCCCTCGAATTACGTGAACCAGGTCAGCGGTCTCGCCGCGGACCTGGCCGAACTCATCCGCAAGGGTGAATATAAGCTGCCCCTGTATGCCGACCTCACCCGCCTTCCTGAACAGGAAAGGCGCGCTATCTTCGGGCTTATGGTCGGCAACGAAGGCAAGACGCGCGTCGCCGTATACGACACCCTGACCAAAGCGGGTTTCGACCCGGACAAAGATATGCTGCAGGCCCCCATCATGCCCCCCGAAGCCTTCCGGAGCCCTAATTTCTGGGCCGGCGTGGACGTGCCGCAATGGAGGATATTCGGGTCAGGCGGGCTGGTGGTTGACTGGGACCTGAAAACCAGCCTGGACGGGCTTTATGCCGCGGGCGGCGCCATCTTCGGTACCGGGGCGCATTCAAGCGCCGCGGCCAGCGGGCGTTATGCCGGCAGGAAGGCGGCCGCCGCTGCGAAAGCCGGTCCTGAACGACCGTTGCCGGAACCCCAGGTAGAAGCCGAGAAAGCCAGGGTTTATGCCCCGCTCTGGCAGCACCGGCATAAGATCGGCTGGAAGGAACTCAACGCCGGCATCTGCCGCATCATGCAGGATTACTGCGGCGAGTACCGGAGCGAGGAAACCCTCAACGCCGGTATAAGACTGCTCGGGGAATTGCGCTGCTCGGAGGCTGCCCGGGCATACGCGTCGAATCCGCACGAACTGGGGCGGGTCCTCGAATGCGAGAGCATCATGACCGTCGGCGAGATGGCGCTGCAGGCTTCGCTGGCCAGGAAGGCCAGCAGTTCAGTGTTGAACCTGCAAAGGCTCGATTATCCCGAGGTCGACCCTCCCGCCTGGGCGAAAAACATAGTATTGAAAAAGGCTGGAGACGGCGTTGAAGCCGGCGAACTTCCCCTTGACTATCACCTGGCGGCGCCGTTCAAACCGTCGTATGCGGAGAACTACCGCCTGCACAGCGGCCTGACGCCGGAAAACGACAAGGCAAAGCCATGAAACAAAAAGTATATATGACGCCCAACCCCGCCGTTCCCAACGACCCAGTGGAGTTCGACGAAAAGATATGCAACGGGTGCAACCAGTGCGTCGAGGCGTGCCGCAACGACGTTTTGATGCCGAACCCGGAAAAGGGCAAGCCCCCGATAGTGCTCTACTCCGACGAATGCTGGTACTGCGGCTGCTGTGTGCAGGAGTGCAACAGGCAGGGCGCCATCAGCATGGTCCATCCCCTGAACCAGAGCCTGCCCGTGTCCTGGAAAAGGGCGGCAACCGGGGAGATTTTCAGGTTGGGTATGCTTTCGCCCCCGCCGCCGAACACCAGGCCGCCTTCCGGTTGAGGCGATGATGTTGAAGACTGCCAACCTGGTCGGTGCAATCACGGCAGTTGCCTATATGCTGCTCATCATCATGATGTTCATCGCCCGCATCATGGGGTGGCCGCAAGCCGGAAGATGGATAGGGATATCGTCATCTGCCGTTCTGATACCCCTGGTTTACTTGTTTGTCATGGGGCTTAACGCAAACCGAAGCCCGATCTATTTCGTATGGATTATCCTGATGGTCCTGTTCGCCCTTTTCGAATTGATATTCGATGACATCCTCAAAGTTGATCTGCGCAGCACGCGAGGGGCAGTGATACCCTATGTGATGTTTTTCTTTGCCGCGACCGGGGGGATGATAGGCATAGCAACCCAGGCAGGCAAGGGATGGTCTGTCACGGCTTTCGTTATCTTTTGGATAATGGCTATCCTGGCATTTATCCAGCGGGGAGTGACCGGCCTGTAGATAAATCAGCCCGGTGATACCCAATCCTGGTAAGATTAACCGCGCGGCCGCTTATCTCTTAAACCCGTACGACAGCACCCGGTTGGGGCATGCGTCCACGCACTGCCCGCACAGGATGCAGTCCAGCGATTTCACAAACCCCGCCTTGGCTTGTGCGTTGACGGGCACCCCCATGGGGCACTTGCCGTCGCAGGTCTTGCAGTCGGAGCATTTGGCCGGTTCCGACTTGATCCTTAACTGCGGCAGGCGCACAAGCCTTCCCGTGAGGTATCCGCCCACCATGAAGGGCGACATCCAGCAGATGCCGTGGCAGGCCCCTCTTTTGCCCAGCCAGAGGTTCAGGGCGAAGAATGTGAACAGGACCAGATAATAAGTGATGAATTTCATCGGTTCGTCAACCGAGACGAAATTCTCGGTGAGGTGCAGGGGGTTGAAGCCCTTGAGCCCGCCCGCCAGGATAAAACAGGTTAGCAGTATACCGAACCAGACCGCGAAAATAATATAGCGCACGATAGTAAGGCGGCGCACGTTGGCCGGTTTCTTGTTTATCTGGGCGCCGATCTCCGCCATGCCAGCCATAGGGCACAGCCATCCGCACCAGGCCCGCCCCAGGAACAGCCCGGAGACGAACATCCCTGCGAAAACCAGCACGCTGCCCGAGACCAGCCCGGTCATGGCCGCGTCGATCGAGACGTAGGGCGAAAAGAAGTTAAGGGTCACGGGGAACAGCAGCAGCGCCAGGTATACCAGTGCCAGACGGATCTTCTGTCTCATTTATTGCCCCTGCTTTCGAGAAATTTTAAGGCCTCACGGCTCCATTTAAGATAGGCTTCGTTGACCTTCAACCCGCAATCCACCACCTGAAGGATGTAAGGGTGGTTTGGGTCGTCGTTTACGATAGACCGCAATTCTTTGTCGGCCATCCTGAGCATCGCCAGGTCTTGCTCGTGCTTTTCCTGAAACAACCGCACTTGTCCGGCCATGACCTCTGCTTCGGTGAGGTGAGAGAAATAAAGTTTCATCAGGATCTCAAGCCGTACCGACTCGCGCTCCACCGGCCGGGCGAGCCACCCCTGCAGCGCCGCCAGCCCTTCCTGTTTGATTTTATAGGTCCTCTGGGCATGGCTGCGCTTGGTATCGGCACCCGTTTCTTCGATGAGCCCTGCGGCATGGAGAGATCTAAGGGCGGGGTAGAGCTGCCCGAAGCTCTCGCTCCAGAAGAAGCGGAAGCGCAGGTCGACGATCCGCTTGATCTGGTAGCCGGTCATGGGGCGTTCGCTCAGCAGCCCCAGGATAACGTAATCGGTCTGTCTCATGTTGTTACAATAATATATCTAAAAGATATATATGTCAAGGTGCTGTTCTGCAATTACCACCCCCGATTTTGAATGCAGGAGTGATTTTTGTTACAGTGTGCCCGTGCATCCGCCTGTATAGTTTTACGTGGATATGCTGATTTACTGATAAGGAAGATCTGATGGCGAAGATATATCGGAAGATAGTTATCATCGACGAAGAGAAATGCAACGGTTGCGGCTGGTGCATCGATGCCTGCGTGGAAGGGGCTTTGGCCATCGTTGGCGGCAAAGCCAAACTATTAAGCGAAACCCATTGCGACGGCCTGGGGGCTTGCCTGGGAGGGTGCCCTCAAGACGCGATAACCGTCGAGGAGCGTGAAGCCGCTTCTTTCGAGGGAGAGGCCTCCAAACACGAGGCACCGCGTGCCGCTCCCGCTCATTTTGCCGGCTGCCCCTCGGCGAGGGTGCTCGAATTTGATAAGGAAGGATTTTCAGAGAGTGCCGATGCCCCGGCACATTCCGCACTGCGTAACTGGCCGGTCCAGCTGGCTCTGATCCCCCCGACAGCGCCTTTTCTCAAGGATGCTGATCTTTTGCTCGCCGCTGATTGCGTGCCTTTCTCGATGGCCTCGTTTCACAGGCGCTTTCTGAGCGGCCGCATGCTGGCCGTGGCCTGTCCCAAGCTGGACGACACAGACGCCCACCTGGCAAAACTTACCGCCATCCTGAGCGCCGCCGGGGTGAAGAGCCTGCTTGTTGTGACAATGGAAGTGCCCTGCTGCAGCGGCCTGCTTTATATGGCAAAAGAAGCGCTTGAGGCGAGCGGGAGCAAAATACCGCTGGAACACGTGGTGGTCAGTATGCGCGGAGAGGTTATTTCTGGGCAGAAGCCCGAAGCAAATTGCTCGCATCCCGTGTCGTGACGGGCAATCCCCGCTTTATTCTGGATATTTCCTTCGTTGTCATTGCCGGGCGTCGACCTCGGGCTGTTCCCCGGGGTTCTTGTACTCGAGGCTCGAGTGGACCCGGCAATCCATTGGTGATTCGCCATTCCCCCCCTCCCCCCCAATAAAATGGATCCCGGCTCGTGGGCCGGGATGACAGTGTGGAGTAGGGGATTTCTATTAAGGATTTATTCTCATGGTTGTTATTGCCGGACTTGCTCCGGCAATCTATTGGTGATCTCCTCAAAAATAATGCAGATCTCCATCCACTGTTGCATTGTCGGGCTTGACCCGACAATCCATTCAGCCTAGCATGCGGGCATGAGCGTAAAGACCGAGAAACACTATTGTGTTTATATCATGGCGAATAAACGTAAAGGGACGATATATACGGGTGTCAGGAATGACCTGCTGCGCAGAGTCGATGAACACCGAAGAGATGCTTTCCCGGGGTTTACGAAACGTTATCAAACTCACATGCTCGTATATTTCGAAGAGACGTGCGACATCGATTCAGCTTTGAACTACGAAAAGCGTATCAAAAAGTGGACCAGAAAGTGGAAGATCAAGCTTATCCAGGTAAAGAATTATGAATGGGTAGATCTGTGGGACCAGATTAACGGCTGACTGCCACCCCCACTCCGCCGGATTAATGGATCCCGGGTCACGGCCCGGGATGACACTACACCGCGTTGTTCCGCCCAGGCGGATCGGACTTGCCTCGGGATGTTCCCCGAGGTTCTTGCACTCGAGGCTCGAGTGATCCGACAATCCATTGGTGATTCGCCCTTCCCGCCCCACCATAAAATGGATCCCGGGTCACGGTCCGGGATGACACTACACCGCGTTGTTCCGCCCAGGCGGATCGGACTTGCCTCGGGCTGTTCCCCGGGGTTCTTGTACTCGAGGCTCGAGTGGCCCCGGCAATCCAGATGCAATTCGCCCCGCTGGCTTACCAGGAGTGGGCCCCGACTCGCCGGTCAGTTACGCCTGACGGAGAACAGGGCATCTACCGGCTGAAATGCCTGACTGTAATGTCGGAAAACCGGGTCAAGTTTCCGGTTTATTTACTAAATAACCACCTGAATAATCGAAATCCTTTCGGTGCCTTGCCCCTTCTTTTATTGAGGGCCAGAGCCGCGGCCGCCGGATCCGGGGTGTTCACAGGCAGAGATACCGAAAATGAGCTTCCCCTATTTTCCTGGCTCTCAACTTTTATTTTTCCGCCATGGGCGACTGCGATTTGATGCCCTATCGCAAGTCCCAGGCCGGTGCCGCCATCCTCCCGAGCCCGGCTTTCATCGGCGCGGAAGAACGGCTCGAAGATATGTTCCATCGCCCCTGCGGCAATCCCGATCCCTGTATCGGCTACTTCAACCACTGCGGTTTTATCCTGCACGGACAGTGAGACTGTGATCGTGCCCTTGGGCGGCGTATACCTTATCGCATTTTCCAGGATGTTCAGAAATAGCTGGCGCAATCGGATTTCGTCCCCCAGAATTATTGGATTTTCGATCCTCTTCAACTCAAGTTTTTGTTTTTTACGCCGGGCAAGTACGGAAACATCCATGGTAAGGTCTTTTATAAAATCCCCCAGAGCCAGCGGTTCCATCACGAAATTTACTTTTCCGGCCTCGCTGCGCGCTAAAAACAACAGATCGTTGATTATGGATGACATGTGGGTCGTCTCTTGAGCGATCAGGCTGAGTGCTTTTTTGTAATCGTTCTTGGAACGGGTTTTTTCCAGTGTGAGCGTCGCCTCGGCTTCGATGATCGAGAGGGGCGTGCGAAGTTCGTGGGAAGCGTCGGAGGTGAAACGACGCTCGCGGATGAAAGCCGATTGCAGCCTGTCAAACATATTATTGAGCGTCAGCACCACGGCGCCGATCTCGTCGCCGTCAGTTAGCTCAATCCTCCGGCTCAAGTCGCCGTCTCCGATGACTTTGGCGGTTTCCGCGATATACCGCACGGGTTTCAGTGCGCGGCTTGTGATGAAGTATCCCCCTCCCCCTGCGAGAGCCGTGATCAATATCAAGGCTATGAGGGCCATGCTTTTATACGAGTCCAGCGTGACCGCGACGCCTCTTGTCTCCCGGCCAACCAATACGGCCCCGATGACGGACGCGTCGTGCAATACTGGAGAAACGAAGATGCGTATCTGATCGCCGCCTTGCGTTTTCGTTGTTGCGTAGGCGCTCTTCCCACGCAGGGCATCGCCGATCGCGAGTTTGATAAGTGAATCATCAAGATGAAGTCCGAGAGAAAGCAAAGGGACGGAATCGGTACCAAAAACTTGCGCCGTCTCATCCTGCTGTATCTGAAAATTCAATATCTCGTTGGTATCCAGTGTCAAGGTGCCGGAGGTGCCTGCTTCTGTAAGTATGGCCGAAAGATGCACAGACCTGAGTTTGATCCCTTCATCAAGCCGCTGGTTCAGGTTACTGGTCAGAAGTATGAAGACCACGATGCTGAAAGCCAGCAGCAATGAGGCCAGTACCAGCGTATACCACAAAGTCAGCCTTAGCCGTACGCTTTTTACAAGTTTCATCTGGATACCATGCGGTAACCCGCTCCCCTGGTCGTTTCGATAAGGCTTTCACGCCCCTTGATATCGATCTTGTTGCGTATACGCCGGATATACACATCGATCAGATTCGATTCACCATCGAATTCGTAATCCCAGGCATGCTGCTCCAGCATAGTCCGGGTGAGCAGCATGTTGGGGTGCCGCATGAAATACTCGAGCAGAGTGAACTCCTTGCTGGTTAAGGAGATCACTTTGTCCCCCTGCGTCACCTGTCTGGTTACTGGATCCATGACCAGGGTCCCGACGCTCATTTTGGGGGATTTATCCGTCATATCGCGTCGTAAAAGGGCGCGGATACGCGCCAACAGTTCGGGAAAGGCAAACGGTTTTGTCAGGTAGTCATCGGCTCCGCAATCCAATCCCTGTACACGATCTCCGACCTTGTCCCTGGCGGTCAGGATGATGATGGGAGTGGTGGCTTTTTTTGCGCGCAGTTCCCCGCATACCTGCAATCCGGTTTTTTTCGGCAGTAATATATCGAGCAGGATGAGGTCGTACGGAGTGGTTTCGGCCATATACTGCCCCTGGTCCCCGTCATAGGCGATGTCGACCGCATATCCCTGCTCACGCAGTCCGCGCTTGATGATGTCAGCCAGGTGTTTTTCATCTTCAACGACAAGGATCCTCAAGGTTCACCTCGAAAGTGCATCCTACTCAATATTATATTACGCCAAAATGAATTTGTAATGAACAAGGCTCAATGATGGGCATTCATCCTATGTTCATTTTGGGTTAATGGGCGATTCATTTTCGCATGTTAAAGTCAATATTGTAGCCATAAAAGGTCAATAAGCCCGGCTAATCTTGAAGAATCGTTTGTGAGGAGAAAATATAGTAATGAACAAGCTCAACAAAGTATTAGGGCCCGTGCTCGTAGGAGCGATCACTTATCTGCTGCTTGTCGCGGTTATTCTCGCCATAGGCCCCATGGGGTACAGCCCGATCAGCCTCCCCGTCGCTGCAGCCCCCATCCGGGCCGCGCAAGTATCAACCTTTCCAACAGCGACCCCGGGTATTTCGGTGTTCCCTGAGTCGACTTTGATACCCATGCCCACTATGCTTATCCCTGCTACGGTTACGGATCCCGTCGCGACTACCGCGCCTATCCCGGTTATAACTTCGCAGATACCTGGGCTGGCATCTGAACCCACTGCGGTTCCTCCTTCGCCTCGGATAACACTGACACCTACTCCCGTGGTTACACTCGAGGCTAACCCTGTTCAAGAGGCAACTCCCACTCCTACCCCTACACCTACTCCCACTCCTACTCCCACACCCACTCCTACGCCTACGCCCACTCCTA
>Ga0209083_1001811_pt1 | contig 22651 bp, 16 predicted proteins | sample AM7aDNAmetaG_FD_184132 | JGI IMG/M metagenome (GOLD analysis project Ga0209083, IMG submission 184132) | Freshwater microbial communities from Finland to study Microbial Dark Matter (Phase II) - AM7a DNA metaG (SPAdes) (version 3) | ecosystem: Environmental > Aquatic > Freshwater > Lake ...
CGACCCCGGCGACGCGGGCCTGCACTTCTCGCACTTCGCCGCCGAGGACGACTGCGTCCTGCTCTTCATGGCCGAGGGAGCGCCGGGGATCGCCAAGGCGACCGCTGAGGGCATCGCGGCCGTCGTCGCCGGCTTCCCCGAGTGCACCCCGGTCGACAGCGCCTACATCGAGACCTGGTTCAACGACCTCTGCTGGGACGCGAGCAAGATCACCGCCGAGGACGAGCGCATCCGCCAGACCCACAACGTGAACCGGACGACCGAGATCTCCGCCGACTGGAGCTCGATCAACGAGATCTACCAGGCGGCGAGGGCGCGCATCCTCGCCGAGATCCCGGACATCACGATGATGGGCGGGCACTCCTCGCACAGCTACATCAACGGCACCAACATGTACTTCAACTACTTCTTCAACGTCGTCGGCGTGGGGCCGGAGCACGAGACCGACAAGTACTACCTCCCCATCATCGGCATCATCTGCGAGGAGACGCTCAAGCGGGGCGGCTCTATCGTCCACCATCACGGGATGGGCAAGGCGCGGGCCCCGTGGGTCAAGGACGAGTACGGCTCCTCGTACTACATCCTCGAGACGCTGAAGCACGCCTTCGACCCGCACGCCATCATGAACAAGGGGACGATCATCCCCCAGTGAGCGCCCTGCGGATCCTGGTCTCCTTCAAGGTCACGCCCGACTTCGAGGCGCTGCGGGCGGCGGACTGGGCTGCCGCGGCAGCGGGCGATGGGGCGGATGGCGTGGAGACCCGCTACGTCCGCCGCGTCCTGAACTGCTTCGACGAGAGCGCTCTGGAAATGGCGCTGCGCCTGTCCGACGCGCGAGCGGAGCGCGGGGTCGCGACGGACCTCGGCGCGGTGTCCATCGGCGGCAGAGAGGCCGAGCCGTACCTGAAGACGCTTCTCGCGCTGGGCTATGAGCGGGCGGCCCGCGTGGAGCCCGAGGCCGCCCTGGACTTCGCCCCCGCCGTCGTCGCGGCACTGGTCGCCGGCTACGTGCGACAGGTGGAAAGCTGCGATCTGCTCCTTGTCGGCTGTCGTAGCGGCCCCGGAGACAGCGGCGCGGTCCCTTTCCTGGTCGCCGAGGCGCTGGGGTGGCCGTGCCTCACGCAGGTGATCGAGGTCGAGGCGCGGCCTGACGAGCGTCTGCGCGTGGCCTGCATGGTCGACGACGGACTCCTGCGCGTGACACCCCGCCTCCCCTGCGTGCTCGCCGTCGGCAATGCGGTCGTGTCCCAGCTTCGCGTGCCGACGCTGACCGAGCGGCTCGCCCGCAAGGACAAGGGAATCGGCGTCGTCGCCGGCGCCGATCTGGGCGTCGACATCGCGGGGGAGCTACGCCGCACGACCTGCGTGCTGACGCGCCTCGACGGCATCGAACGCGCCCGCGACGGCGTCATCGTCGGCGGGGCGACCCCGCACGACAAGGCGCGCGCCCTCTTCGACGACCATCTCAGGAACAGGATCGAGAGGCTATGAGATTCGCGGCGATCCTGGATGAGACGATGGGCAACGCCGCCCAGCAGGCCCACGCCCTCGGTCGTTTTCTTCGCGAGGGCCTGAGCGGCGATCTGGCCGGCGAGACGCTGGTCTTCTACCACGACGACCGTGACAAGACGCGGCTCGTGGAGCTGGCGCCGACCCGCGCCGTCCGGCTGATCAAGACGACGGCGCGGCGGCCCGGAAGGGCTGTCGAGCTGCTCACGGCATTCGTTCACGGCGAGGCAGTCCCGCTCTTCTTCTTCGCCGGCGGCTCAACGGGGATGGAACTGGCCACGCGCCTGGCGTTCCGTACCGGCGGCGCCTTCCTGACGGAAGCGCTGAGCGTCGCCGTCGAACCGGACCGGCTGCTGTGCCGGAGGAACGTCTACTCCGCTCACCTGGTGGGACACTTCGAGCTCTCTGCGCCTCCCTGGTGCGTCACGATCGACCCCAGCTGGAAGGACGGGCGTGAACCCACCGCCAGTCGCGAGCACGACGTCCTCTCCGATACGGACGAGTCAGGAGGGCCGGGCACGTCCCCGTTCGAGGACCTCGAACTCGTCGACCCGCCCTCAGCTGGTGATCTTGCGGAGAGCCGCTTCCTGGTGGTGGCGGGCCGCGGCGCTGGGAACCGCGAGGGCGTAGAGCGCATCGCGGAGGCGGCGCGGCGGATGGGAGCCGACTTCGGCGTCACTCGCCCCGTCGCCATGAACGCCTGGGCGCCCATGGACCGGCTCGTCGGCATCTCAGGGACACGGAGCGCTCCCGAGGTGTGCATCGTCGTGGGGGCCTCCGGAGCGCCAGCATTCTCCTGGGGCATCGAAAAGGCGGCGTTCATCGCGGCGATCGACCCGGACGAGCATGCCCCGATCGTCATGAATGCCGACGCGGCCGTCCTCGACGATGGCGTAGCCGTCGTCGAGGAGTTGGCGAACATCGTCACCGCGGAACGCGCGGACGACTGACGGGACGGCGCTGGGCTCCGGAGCCGCGGGCGGCTCGGCGACGCGCTACTTCTCTATTGGCGCGGCGGGCTCGGCCGCCGACTGCATCGCGAGCAGCTCGTCCGGCGGGATGTGGCACATGTACGTGTGCCCGGCGACCGCTTCCTGGAACGGGGGCACCTCGTTCACGCAGATGTCGCCGAGCACGCGATGGCAGCGTGTGTGAAAGCGGCAGCCGGTGGGCGGATCAGAGAGGCTGGGCATGCTGCCGCGGAGCGCCACGCGCTCGTGGGGATCGTCGAAATCGAGCGTGGGGATCGATGAGAGCAGAGCCTCGGTGTACGGGTGATGCGGCGGGTTGAAGACCTCTTCGGCAGAGCCGACCTCGATGAGCTCCGCCAGGTACATCACGCCGATGCGGTCGCTGATGTAGCGCACCACGGCGAGGTCGTGGCTGATGAAGATGTACGAGACCTGCTCGTTGGTCTGCAACTCGACCAGCAGGTTGAGGATGCTGGCCTGCACGGAGACGTCGAGCGCCGAGGCCGGTTCGTCGCAGACCACGAGGGTGGGGTCGCCAGCGAAAGCACGGGCGATGGCGATGCGCTGCTTCTGGCCGCCGGAGAGATCGCCGGGCTTCTGCAGCAGGAAGCGCGGCTCGACACGCACGTTGGCGGAGAGCTCGTCGACCTTGGCGCGCACGGAACCCGAGCGCGCGCCGGCCAGCTTGCGCACGGACCGCGTGAGGATGGCGCGCGTGCTCCAGGCCGGGTTGAGCGTCGAGTCGGGATTCTGGAAGACCATCTGGATGGCGCGCAGCGCGGCCTGCGAGCGGCGCCCGGCGGTGGCGCGCAGGAGCTTGCCCTCGAAGGTCACGCTGCCTGAGTCGGCGGCGATGAGGCCGGTCACGCACTTGGCAAGGGTGGTCTTGCCGCTGCCGGATTCGCCGACAAGGCCGAAGGTCTCGCCGCGCTTGAGGTCGAGAGAGACATGGTGCACCGCGGTGAGCCGCTTGCGGCCGTCCTTGAAGGCGCGACTCACGTCGCCGATCTCGAGCACGGCGCCCTCGGTGGCGCCTCGTGCCTCCAGGCTGGCGGCCAGGACCGGCGTCGTCGTCGGCATCTCGGCCACTTGTGCCGCGAAGTAGCAGCGCGCATGGCGCGCCCCTTCGCCGACGGGGTTGGCGTGGTGCGGCGAGTAGGCGGCGGGGTCAGCGGGCATGGCCTCGGCCTCGGCCTCGCCCCTCGTCCCGGCATCGCCGGGCCACGCATAGAGGTCGGGCTCGCGCCGCGAGCACACGGGCTTGGCCATGGGGCAGCGCGCCGAATACACGCAGCCCTCAAGCGGTTCGCCAAGCGCGGGCAGCGTGCCGGGGATGGTCTGCAGCGCCGCGTCGGTCTTGTTCATGCCGAAGCTCGGCACGCAGCGCAGCAAGCCCATGGTGTACGGATGCCGCGGGTCGGTGAAGATGTCGCGGGCGGGGCCCTCCTCGACGAGGCGCCCGGCGTACAACACGCCGACCCGTTCGCAGAGGCGCCTTACGAGGCCGAGGTTGTGCGTGATCAGCAGGATGGCCGCGTTGATGCGCCCGCGGAGCTCCTCGATGAGATCGAGGATCTCGGCCTCCACCGTGGCATCGAGGCCGGTGGTGGGTTCATCGAGGACGAGAAGGTGAGGGTTGACGGCGAGCGCCATGGCGATGACGACGCGCTGCTGCTGGCCGCCGGAAAGCTCGAAGGGGTAGCGGCGCAGGGTCGCGTCGGGGTCGGGGAGCGCCACGCGACGCAGACTCTCGCGGGCCTTCTCGAGCGCCTCGGCCTTGCCGAGGCCCTCGTGGTAGCGGAAGACCTCGGCGACCTGGTCGCCGATGCGCATCGCCGGGGACAGTGCCGTGGCGGGGTCCTGGTAGACCATGGCGATCTGCTCGCCGCGCCACTTGCGCACTGCCTCTTCGCTCAGCGTGCTCACGTCCTGACCGTCGACGAGCACCCTGCCGGCGTCGACCGTGCCGTTGGCCGCCAGGTAACGGAGGGCGGCCATGGCCAGCGTGGTCTTGCCACAGCCCGACTCGCCGACGAGACCGTAGGCCTCGCCGCGCTCGATGCGCAGGGTCACGCCCTTCAGCACCGGCAGGTCGCGGCCGCGGCGATGGAAGGTGACTTCGAGGTCGCGGACGTCGAGCGCCGCAGGCGCTGCATCCGGGGTATGTACGGGTTGCTCCACGGCACTCATTTCGAGAAGACCCTTCCCAAGCCGTCGGTGATGAGGTTCACGCCCACCACCAGAGAGGCGAGGGCGGCGGCGGGGAACAGCACCGTCCACGGGGCGATCTGCAAGAAGATCCTCTCCGTGGCGATGGTGAGGCCCCAGTCGGGCGAGGGCGGCGCGAGGCCGAAGCCGAGGAACGACAGGGTGGCCGCCGTGAACACGGCGTAGCCAAGGCGGATCGTGCCCTCGACGATGATCGGCTGCGTGATGTTGGGCAGGATCTCGCGCGCCATGACGAACGCCGAGCGCTCGCCGCGCAGGCGCGCCGCCATGACGTACTCGCGCTCGCGCTCGCCGATGACCGCCGAGCGGATGGTGCGGCTGACGACCGGTGTGAACAGCGCGCCGATGGCGATGATGATGATCGCCGTGCCCTTGCCCAGAAGAGAGAGGATGAGGATCGACGTGATGATGATCGGCAGCGCGAGCAGCACATCGATGAGCCGCATGATGATCTCGTCGGTGATGCCCCGGTAGAAGCCGGCGACAAGGCCGATGATGCCGCCCCAGAGGAGAGCCAGGAGGGTGGCCAGCGGCGCGATGACCAGCACGGACCGGGCGCCAGCCATGGTGCGGGCGAGCACATCGCGGCCGAGATCGTCGGTGCCGAACCAGTGCGCCGCGCTGGGTGGCGCCAGCGTGTGCATGGCGTCGACGGCCGTGGGGCTCTGCGTGACGAACTGCGAGAAGAGCGCCATGAAGACCCAGAACAGGACGACGATGAGGCCGGTCATGAAGGTCGGGCTGCGCAGCAGCGCCCTGACGAGATAGCGGCGCTGCCGGCGCTGCTCGAGCAAAGCGGCGGCGTTGGCCTGGGTCTCCTGTCCAGCGGGACCGGTCGCGGCCTCGGCGCGGAGCTCCAGCATCTCGGGATCCGCGCCCAGCTGCATGCCTTCGGCCTGCAGATCGGGATCCGGGCCGAGCGTGCTGCCGCGGTCGTCCACGTCAGCCTCCCATGCGGATTCGCGGATTGAGCAGAGCCACGATGATGTCGGCGATCAGATTGGCGACCATGTAGATGACGGCCACGACGAGGACCGCAGCCTCAAGCATGGGCACGTCGTGCGTCTGCGCGGCGTCGACCATGAGCTTGCCGATGCCGGGGTAGACGAACAGGGTCTCGATGACCACCAGTCCGCCGATGAGCCAGCCCACCTGGCTGCCGATCACTGTGACCGTCGGCACCATGGCGTTGCGCAGCACGTGGCCGAAGATGACCCGGCGGCGCGGCAGGCCTTTGAGGACGGCGGTGCGGATGTAGGGCATGGCCAGCACCTGCACGGTCCCGACGCGGGCCATGCGCGCGATATAGCCCAGCTCGAGGAACATCAGCGGGATCGCGGGGAGGATGAGGTAGTAGAAGCGGTCAAAGAAGTTCGATCCCTGTGGCGGCATCGCGGTGACCGGGAGCCACTTGAGCCACACTGCGAAGATGTACAGAAGCACGACGCCGCTCACGAATTCGGGGATGACTGTCATCGACAGCGTGGAGACCGTGATGGCCCGGTCGAGGGCGCTGTCTCGTCGCAGGCCCGAGAACACGCCGAGGACGATCGATATGGGCACGATGAGCAGGAGGGCGAAGCCTGCGAGCACCATCGAGTTGCCGAGCGCCTTCATGACGGTCGGTCGCACCGGAACCTTGAGGACCGGTGATTCGCCCCAATCGCCGGTCACGAAGTTGCCGGCCCACACGGCGTAGCGCTGGTAGAGCGGCTTGTCTGCGCCGAGCTTGTGGTTGAGGAGAGCGACTTGCTCCTGAGTGGCGTAGGGGCCCAGGATGGAGCGCCCCACGTCGCCGGGCAGCACCTCGGCGAGCGCGAAGATGAGGATCGACGCCAGAATCAGCGTCGGCACCATCAGCAGCAGCCGCCGCCCGATGAGGCGCAACATCCCGGGAACCCTACGTCAGCTCTTATCTACAGTCGGTCGGTCGCCTTACGCGGCCATGAACGCTTGGCTCATGTCGCAGTAGAACGAGCCGGGGCCCTGGATGCCGTACACGTTCTTCTTCTGCGTGCGCAGCTGCGTGATGTAGAAGGGCACCATGATGGGCGTGTCGTCCTGCTGGATCTGCGAAAGCTTGGTGGCGAGCTGCGTGCGCGTGGCCTCGTCGACCGTCGACTCGTACTGGTTGAAGGCGGTGACGAAGTCCGGGTTGTTCCAGTGCGACGAGCTCCAGACGGCCTTGGGAAGCAGCATGGCCGCGGCATAGATGCCGGGGGCCGGCCGGCTACCCCACTCGGTGATGTCCCAGGCCGCGTTGATCCACGGTGTCGTGCCGTAGTAGTCGCTGCTGCTGCCCGCGTAGTAGGCGGTGTAGCTCAGCTGGTTGATCGTGACGTTGATGCCGGCCGGCTTGCACTGGGCCTGGATGAGCTGCGCGAGCTGCGGGTTCTCGAGGTACTTGGCGACAGTCAGCGTGACGTCGAGCCCGGCGGACTTACCGCCGTCGGAGAGCAGCTGCTTGGCCTTGGTGTAGTCCTGGGCGCGCGGCGTCGAGGGCGGGCTGCCGGCGAAGACAGACGGCTCCCAGAAGGTGTCGTAGCCGAGGTTGCTGCGGCCGTCGTAGAGCGCCTTGTTGATGGCCGGCCGGTCGAGGCAGTAGGCGACAGCCTGGCGGAGGTTCTTGTCCTGCCACGGGGTCTTGGTCACGTTGAACGCGACCTCGCGGATGCCCGTGCCGGGGTAGATGTCCACGCGGAGGTTGGGGTCGGCAAACAGCGCCTGCGCGCCCTGGAACACGGTCTGCGGCTGAACATCGACGGCGCCGGACTGCAGCTGCAGGTTCTGCGCCGAGTTGTCCTCGACCATTGTGTACTCGAGGCCGTCCACATAGGGGAGCTGGTTGCCCGCCGCATCCTTGCCCCAGTAGGTCGGGTTCTTGACGAAGGAGGCGCTCTGCTTGGCCACGTAGTTCTTCATCATGAACGGGCCCGTGCCCACGGGGTTCTTGGTGTTGTTGCCGTTGTAGTTGCGCGGCAGGATGGCGGTGTTGTAGTTGCCGCCGGACACCATGTACGGGAAGTCGGCGAACGGCTTGTCGAGGTGGAACTCGACCGTGAGGTCGTCGACCTTCTTGGTGCCACCCGGAGACAGCACGCCGCCGAGCTGCGAGAGAGCACCCGAGCCGCTCTTGGGATTGAGGATACGCTCGAAGCTCGTGACCACGTCTTCCGCCCCGAACGGGCTGCCGTCGTTGAACGTGACGCCCGAGCGCAGCTTGAACGTCCAGACGTCGATCTTGTCGTTGGCCGTCCAGCTCTCGGCGAGCTTGGGCTTGAGGCCGTTCTTGTCGTCGAGGTCGATGAGGTACTCAAGGAACTGGTAGACAAGGACGATGCCGCCCTGGTCGTAGATGGTGACCGGGTCCGGCTCGGTGATCGGCGCCGGGCCGATCATCTTGATGGTGCCGCCCATGACCGGCGCCGGCATGGAGCTGCCGCTTGGCGCCGGCGACGCGGAGCTGCCGCCACTGCTGCTGCCGCCGCAGGCAGCCAGCAGGGAGCCGGCGGCCGTGGCGGAGAACCCAAAGACGGAGGCGCGGACGAGCAGCTGGCGCCGCGTCATCTGCCCTTTGTTGACCTGCTCGATGAGATGCTGTGCGTAGTCCCTGCGGTACTGGTCGTCACTCATGTTCGCTACTCCCCCTTGGCGTAGGCCTGCGAAACGACGTGGGCGGTCGCGACACCCCGCGCCGCATCACCGCCCCTAACGACATTTAGGGCACCATACTACCTCTGCCACGAGTTGGCAATAGAGATTGACCGGTTAATTAGCAGCGGCAGAGGACGAGAATGGCGAGTTGTTCTGTGGAGCAGCCATTGTCCAGCACGAAGTGCTGAGGTAGAGCGTCATCGCAGCTACATGTGCGACGAAGCACCACGTCGGCCCGGCCAGTGGCCATCGTTGCCGGCACACTGGTATGTACCACGGACGCCCATGGTATGCTTTCCGCGGACCGGGCGCAAGGTCTTTCGCGGTCCAGTCCCGGTACGTTGACTGTTTCGTGGCCTGGGAGCGTGATCTGGGTGGGGGGCAAACGGCGAACGCCTGCGCGATCGAGTCCCTTGTACCTCTGGCTCGCTTCGCTGCTGCGCGACCAGGTCGAGGCGGGGCAGCTGGACCCTCACGGATCGGTGCCCTCCGAGCGCGTCCTGAGCGAGCGGTACGGCGTCAGCCGCATGACCGCTCGTCACGCCCTGGAGACCCTCGTCCTCGAGGGCTACCTGTATCGCAGTCCCCGTCGAGGCACGTTTGTCGCCGAGCCGCGGCTGCGCTTCAGCGTGGGGAGCTTCACGCGCATGATGACCGAGGCGGACCACGTGCCCGGGACCCAGGTCCTGGCGGCCGGCACACTGGAGCCTGACCCGTTCGTCTCCAGGGTGCTGGGCATCCCTCCCGGTGGCCGCGTGCATCTCGTGCAGCGGCTGCGGACCGCGAAAGGCGAGCCGATCGCCATCGAGAACATCCACGTGTCGGCGGAACGCTTTCCCGACCTGCTGGAGCACGACCTCACGGGCTCGCTGTGGGAGCTGCTGCAGACCCACTACGGTGTACACCCGATGAAGGCGGATGCTCGAGTCGTGGCCGTCACCCTCGACCGCTTTGAGGCCGAGACCCTGGGAGTCAAGCCGGGGAGTCCCGCCATCGTCCTCAACCGGACGGTCTTCGGCGCCGACGACGAGATCGTGGAGCTCGCCCGGGACGTGTATCGGGGTGACCGCGCGGAGTTCTCCGTGACCGCGCCGGTCGACGGACTCGGCGTCCCCGCCGCGGGGGTCGCGTCACCGCCCGCGGGCGACGCTCACGCCTAGGGGGCTCTGCGGCCTCCGGGCCGCGGGCCGCGACGCGCGGCGCTTCAGAACAGCCGAACCCCTTGCCTCTTCAGCGCCGCCTGCACTCGCGCGACATCCACGAGTGCGGTCGTCACGCCCTCGCTGAAAGACACCGCGGCGGCCACGCCGGCGGCCTGCCCCGTGACGGCGCAGCACATCTGGCTGCGGGTCGCGGCGTGCGAGATCTTGTCGCCGGCCACGCAGCGCCCGGCGACCAGCAGGTTGTCGACGTTTCGAGGGACGAGGATCCCGTAGGGCACCTGGAAGTAGCGCCCGGTAGTGGGAAGGACGAGGAGGCCGTAGCCGTCGATGAATTCGGGGAAGATGCCCACGGCGTCCGCGAAGCGCGCCTCGCCGCGCACGTCGTGCTCGGTGAGATCGTAACGCCCGAGGATCTTGCGCGTGTCGCGCGTGCCAAGGGTCATGCCGAACGTGCGCAGGCGCGCGTCCTCGAACCCGGGCGCGAAGCGCCGCAGGGCCTCGATCGCCAGCAGCGCCTGACGGCGGCCTTCGATCTCGGCGCGCGTCAGGTCGCGCACGTCGGTGGCGTCGTAGCCCCGCATGTACACCAGATTGAGGTAGGTCGCCTCGCCGGCGTCTGACAGGCGACCCCAGGTGCCGCCGATGCTGGTGACATCCTCGGGGATGAGACCGGCGTTCCTGGCCTGCTCGAAAGGCTCCTGGAGATAGGGGCTGAAGAGGTCGTCCTCCTTGCCCGAGGTCTCGATTTGCCAGCCCGTCCTCCAGTCCTTATAGGTCGGGGACTCCGCCCTGACGTAGTCGAGGAAGCGCTGCCTGTCGAGGCCGGTGCACGAGAACGTGACCGTGACGCCCATCATCTCGGCGAGTGGCGTCGCGCGGCAGGGCGCCCCCGCGCGATGGGCGATGTCGGCGTCGCCGGTGGCGTCGATCACCCGCCCGGCAAGGATCGCCTGCCGGCCGGACTTGCTCTCGACGATCACGCCCTTGATCGCGCCGTCCTCCACGATGGCGTCCACCGCAAGGCAGTGCAGGAGCGGCTCCACGCCGGCCTCACGCACGAGCTCGTCGGCGACCACCTTGAAGAGCTCCGGGTCGAGGGCCTCGCTCTGTGACTGGGACTCACGCTCGGTGCCGCCCATCGCCTTGGCGCGCTGCTCGAACTCGATGCCCACGCCTTCCAGGTCGACGGTGCCTTCGTGCCTGTACCACGCGATGCTCTCGACGCCGACCTGAGTGATGACGCCGCCGAAGCACCCGTAGCGGTCGACGAGGGTCGTGTGCACACCCTCGCGGGCGGCGGCGACAGCGGCCGCGAGGCCGCCCGGGCCGCTGCCCAAGACGAGGACGTCGGTCTCGAGGAGCACCGGGGTGGCCCGGGGGTCTTCGGTGATGTGTCGCATGCAGACTCCTCTGGCCTTGACCGCGCCCCGGCGACTTTCTCTCTTCCCGCCGGGTTTGACAAAGCATAGCGCGAAGTGCATGGTACATACCAGTCACTTTGGTACATACCAGCAGAGGGCGACAGGAAGTCGGAGGCACAGAATGCGAATCGTCAGGCTCGCTGCGTCATGACCGACCCATCTCCCGCGCCACACGTCGAGGCCGGCGCTCCAGACCGCGGCCCCGATCACGGCCAAGCCACGACGCAGGAGAGCCGGAGACGAACGCTCGGCCGCCTGGCCGACGAGACCTTCGACGTCCTGGTCATCGGCGGCGGCGTGACCGGCTGCGGTGTCGCTCTCGACGCCGCCAGCCGCGGCCTCACGGTGGCTCTGGTCGAGAAGCGCGACTTCGCAGCCGGCACTTCGAGTCGCTCGAGCAAGCTCATCCATGGGGGCCTGCGCTATCTCGAGCGTATGGACATCGGTCTGGTGCGCGAAGCGCTGCGTGAGCGGAGGCTCCTTCTCGAGACGATCGCGCCCCACCTTGTGCACGCCACGCCGTTTCTCTTCCCGCTCAGGCGCCCCGCATGGGACCGTCTCGTGATGGGGTCCGGCCTGTTCATGTACGACGCGCTGGCCGGCGCGCACTCGGCCGTGCCACGCCACCGCCATCTCACGCGAGCCTCCTGCCTGCGCGACGTGCCATCGTTGCGCGCCGACGCCCTGTGCGGAGGCATCCGCTACTACGACGCGCAGGTGGACGACGCGCGCTTCGCGGTGATGCTCGCCTGCACGGCGAGCGCCTACGGAGCCGTGTGCGCGCCCGCCATCGACGTCGCCGACTTTCTCCATGACGGGGACAGAGTCTGCGGCATCCGCGTGCGCGATCTCGAATCCGGCGATGACTTCGACGTCCGCGCCCGAGCGATCGTCAACGCCACCGGGGTGTGGACGACAGAGGTGGAGCGTCTCGCCGGGGTCCGGGACCCCTTGGTGGTCCGACCCTCGAAGGGTGTGCATCTCGTCGTACCGAAAGCCTGCATCGACTCCGCCTACGCCCTCATCCTGCCCACCGAGAAGAGCGTCCTGTTCGTGCTGCCGTGGGGCGAAGAATGGATCGTCGGCACGACCGACACGGACTGGCGCTTCGGACTGGATCACCCTTCCGCCACACGCGGGGATATCCAGTATCTGCTCGACCATGTGAACGCGATCCTCAAACACCCGCTCACGTTCAATGACATCAACGGCGTGTACGTCGGCCTGCGACCTCTGGTCGGAAGCGCGGCGGGGGACACGACCAAGATGTCGCGGGAACATGCGGTGCGGCGCAGCGCGCCGGGACTCGTGAGCGTGGCCGGCGGCAAGTACACCACCTACCGGCCGATGGCCCAGGATGCGGTCGACATGGTGACGCGGGAGTTGCCGTTCGCGGTCGACGCGAGTCGCACGGCCGACATCCCGCTCCTCGGCGCTACCGGTCTGGCGGGCGCCGGGTACCGGCTGGGGATCCACCCCCGGGCGAGAGGCCTGGGTCCGGACCAGCTACAGCACCTCCTGAGGAGGTACGGGGCGCGGGCGACCAGCGTCCTCGATCTGGCGAACGACGAGCCGCGCCTCGCCGAGCCGCTCGAAGGGGCCGAAGAGTACCTGTCTGCGGAAGTCCGCTATGCCGCGCTGCACGAGGGCGCGCTGCACATCGACGATGTGCTCACGCGCCGCACGCACATCGCTTTCGAGGTACCCGACCGCGGTGAGCGGGCCGCCGGCCGGGTGGCCCGACTGATGGCCCCGGTGCTCGGATGGGACCAGAACGCCGTGGACCGTGAGATCGTCCACTACCGCCAGCGGCTCGACGCGGAGAGCGCCGCCCAATCGATGCTGGACGACGCGAGGTCCGATTCCGCGAGATCGCCAGTGCGCGACCTGCGGCTCTCCGCCCTGTGACCTCGCCGGGCCGGCTGCCGGCTCGGTACAGACCGCGCGGAAACGCCTCGCCTCAGCCTCCCGGCAGCGGCGGCACGAGGACGAAGTTGCCGGCGTGCCTCTTCTCGAGGAACTCGCGCTGCGCGTCGGCGATCCTCTCCAGCGGGAACGTCCCGGCGACGAGCGGCCTCACTTCTCCGTGCTCGACGTACGAAATGAGGTCCGGGAACACGGGCTCGTCCCACGCAGTGCAGCCGATCAAGGTGAGGTCCTTGAGGTAAAAGGCGCGCTTGTCGAACGTCACGATCGGGCCGGCGATGGCTCCGGACGAGACGTACCTGCCGCCCACCTTCAGCACGCTGAGAAGCCCGCCGAAGGCCGGCCCCGACACGTTGTCGACGACGACGTCGACCGAGCGCTCGCCGAGAGCGGCCACGATATCGGCGTCGCGGTCAACGACGTGGGCCGCGCCGAGGGCGCGCACCTGTTCCCACTTGGCACGCGCCGCCACGGCGGTGACGGTGGCGCCGCGTCGCTGCGCAAGTTGGACGGCGGCCGAACCGACGCCGCCCGAGGCGCCGGTGACGACCACGCGGTCGGCGTCGCTCACGCAGGCGCGCCGCAGCATGTTCTCGGCGGTCCCGTAGGCGCACGGCAGCGCGCCGAGCTCCGCGTCGCTGAGACCGGTGTCCACCGCGAAGACCTCCGACGCGGGCACCTTCACGAACTGCGCGAAGGCGCCGTCGAAGTCGGCGGCCATCCAGATGGTCTCCGGCGACGCGAAGCCGCGCGGGCGCATGCAGGGCCGCACGAGGACGCGGCGACCGACGATGCTTGCGTCGCCGCCCGCTGGGACTTCGACGACGCGCCCGCAGCAGTCCGTGCCCTGGATGAGGGGGAACGGCGTCGGCGCGCTCCACCCTCCATCGTCATTGGCGAGCGCTTCCCGTTCCCCGGCTTCGGCGGCGCTTTGCGTGTCGGCGCTCACGCTCGAGGAGTACCAGCCCAGGCGCGTGTTGATGTCGGTGGTGTTGACGCCGGCGGCGAGGACCTGCAGCAGGACCTCGCCGAATCCCGGCCTGGGCACGGGGACGTCACGGAACGCGAGCATGTCCAGTCCGCCGGAGCCAAGGGTGACGACCGCCTTCATCGTCGGCCCGTGGCCGGAGAGATCGAAGCGGTCGTCGCGAAGCGCCGTCTGCCTGCCGATCACGTCGTGCTCAGAGGCCATGACCCAGCTCGGCCAGCGACAGCCTGCTCAGCGTGTCACGGCTGGGGACGCCCTCGTCGTCCCACCCGCGCAGCCGGTAGTACTCGTCCAGCGACTCGCGGAACGCCGCGGCGCCGACCACCTTGCCGGCCGCCACCCCATCCGGATGGGGCACGTTAAGGATGCGCTCGGGGAGGCGGTCGTCGTCGCGGCCAAGGCCCTCCCGCAGATTGAGCAGCCGGCCGAGGTTCCAGATGCGGGCGCCGATGGTCATGAGCTCCTCGTGCGATGTCTCGCGACCCCAGAGGTGGCCGAAGTGGACGCCGAGGAAGTCGGTGTCGAGCGCCATGTTGGCGCACCACACACCGGTCCAGGCGACGGCGCTGAAGTCCTGCTGGTCGACGACGAGCCGTGCCTTGCCGGCGAGCGAGTCGGCGGCCCCATCGCCGCCGAGGATGTCGTCGCCGGCGGTGAAGGCGCGCATGTGGCAGGCGCCGCGATCGGAGGTGGCGTAGCCGAGGCCCATGCCGAAGGTCCCGCGCGGGTCGTAGGCCGGCATCTCCAAGCCCTTGACCTCGGACGCCAGATCAGGCCGGCCCTTGAGGGCAGCCAGGTCACGGGCGCCGAGTGCCAGCTCGGCGCCGAGGCCTTGGCGTGTCGCGATCAGCCGCGGGGCCTCAAGGTAGGCGTCGATGTCGCCGAAGCGCAGGCCGTAGGCGGCGGCGCCCTGCTCGCAGAGGTCCATGGCCAGGGCCACCACGGCGCCGGTGGACATCGTGTCGAGGCCGAGCTCGTCGCACTCGCGGTTGAAGGCGGCGATCGCCGCGAGATCGCTGATCCCGCAGTTGGAGCCGCAGAGGCCGAGCGTCTCGAACTCGGGACCTTCGCACACGTAGCCCTCGAACGCGTGCACCTGCCGGCAGGCCAGAGGGCACTGGGTGCAGGCGCGGATCTTGGTGCGGATGCGGAGCAGGGCCGCGGAGCCGATCGTCCCGGCGCCGTCGAACGCGCCCGTGCGCCAGTTGCGCGTGGGCAGGGCGCCGGCGCCGTTGACGGCTTCTACCAGAAACGGCGTGCCCTCCTCGTAGGTCCAGGCGTTGTCGGCGGTGAGCACGCGCTCGTTCTGCAGGGTCAGGATGTCGCGCGTGAAGGCCGCCGCGTCGCCGACCGTGACCGCGCCCGTGCCCCGCACGGCCACCGCCTTGAGGTTCTTGCTGCCCATCACGGCTCCGGCGCCGCCGCGTCCGGCCTTGTGGAACTGGTCGGTGGAGAGGCAGGCGAAAGGCACGAGGTTCTCGCCGGCCGGGCCGGTGGAGAGCACCTTGGCGCCCGGCCCCATCTCCTTGCGGATGAGCTCCTCGAGGGGAGCCGTCTCGAGACCCCAATAGCGGCCGGCGGCGGGCACGAACTCGACCTGATCGTCGGTGATGCGCACGAGGACGGGCTCGGGCGCACGGCCGGTGATGACCACGAGGTCGTAGCCGGCGAACTTGAGCTCGGGGGCGAACGAGCCGCCCACGTAGGAGTCGAGCAGTGCGCCGGTGGCGGGGCTCTTGCAGCCCACCGCCAGGCGGGAGCACGTGGCCGCCAGCGTGCCGGCGAACGGCCCCGTGGCCAGGATCAGCGGGTTCTCGGGGGCGAGCGCGTCGGCCCCCGGGACCAGCTCCTCGAACAGGTAGCGCAGGAGCAGGCCCTTGCCGCCCACGAACAGGCGCGCCCACTCCGCGTTGAGCGGCTCGACCGAAGCGCGAAGCGCCGAGAGGTCGAGTCTGAGCACGTTGCCGGTGTAGAAATCCATCTAGTCTCCTCCGCTCGCGCAGCGAGCGTACTCTCATCGCAGGCGGCCCGCGACCGCCCTGAGCGGCCTGCCTGCCGATCCAGTTGACCCGTCTGATACGATTGCCGACAGTGGCTAATCGACCGGTCAGTCAGTCGCTGATTGGATACTGGGGGAGAAGGCGATGTCAAGCGCGTCGGAGGCGGCCTCTCAACGTGTGAGAGCAGGCTCCGCGACGCCGCCCTCGGGCCGGGGGCACCTCGCCCCCGCCTTCGACGATCCTCTCTCCGCCCTGCCGGAGACTGCGCAGAAGCTGCTCGTCGCGGCCAAGGGCATCATCGCCAGCGAAGGATTCGACGCCCTCACGCTCAACTCGGTGTCCGCGGCGTCCGGCGAGAACAAGGCGATGATCTCCTACTACTTCGGCAACAAGGCCGGGCTCATCGCCGCGGTCCTGGATTCCGTGATCCACGACGAGTACATCGCCTCCCAGAACCGCATGAAGGACATCGATCCCAAGCGGAGGACGCAGGGACTCGTCGAGGAGATGCGCCGCATGGACGCCGCCGCCGAGGAGTTCCGCGTGTTCTTCGAGCTGCTGCCTCACGTACTCCGCGACGAGACCTTGCGGCGGCGCATCGCGTTGCTCTACAGGTGGTACTGGAGCGTGAAGCTCGAGTGGCTCGGCATCCGGAGCCCGTCGGACGCGCTTGACGACCCCGACCTCCTCGGCCTCACCCAGATCCTCTCCGCAGTCATCGATGGACTGGCCATCCAGGCAGCCATCGACCCCGAGCTCGACCTGACGCACCCCTATCGCGTGTTCAACAAGATGCTCGAAGGCTCGGGGTTCGCGCTCCCGGCCGGCGAGACCGGAGTCGTGGCGCCGGCCCGCTGAGCTCACCCCAGGCAGTAGGCGTCGAGCCGGCGGCGCACGACCGGGTCGAGGTCGTCCGGCGGGGTGTAGGCATCGAGTGACTCTTCGACGCGCTGCGCGGCGACCTGCGCCAGGTCGCGCCCTCCGAGTCCCCGCCATGTCTGGTACGGATCGCGGTTCATGATCGACGCGCGCCGGCCGTCGCGCGCGTGACGCCGTGTGTGTGCCTGGCTCAGCACCGTGCCGCCGGGCCCGCACGAGGCCATCACGTCCAGCGCCAGCGACTCATCGTCGAGGACGATCGGCTGCTGCGCGGTCCGCAGAGCGCTCAGCACCTCGTCGTCGATCACGAACTTCTCCGGCGAGAAGCAGTTGAACGACGAGAGGATGCCGGCGGCGTGCAGCACGAATTGCACGTCCATACGCAGCACCCGCTCTATGGCCAGGGCCGACTCGATGCCGGCCTGGGCGTCGGGGACGTGTGAATCGGTGAGCGAGCCACCGGCGCGGACGGGTACGCCCAGCCAATGACCAAGCTGAACGGTCGCCTCCATGAGCGCCCAGTACTCGGGGGCGCCGATCATCAGCGCGCCGCAATGCATCGAGGAGATGGACGAGGTGCCCCCGTAGATGAAGGGGCAGCCGGGACGCGCCAGCTGCGTCAGCACGAGGCCGACGAGCAGCTCGGCGTGCTGCACGGCGAGGAGGCCGGCGAGGGTGAGCGGCGCGGTGGTGCCGCCCATGGCGCACACCGCCACGCAGACCGGCTGGCCGAGCCGCGCCAGGCGCAGCAGCACCTGGGCGCCTTCGGCCGAGAACTGCAGCGGTGAGGTGCTGTTGATGATGCTCCACAGGCGCGGCTGCGCGTGCCACTCCGCGCCGAACACGATCTCGAGCACGTCCGTGGCGATCTGCAGCTCGAGGAGGGTGGTGACCGTGAACCGGTTCGCCTTGTCGCTGCCCGTGACGTGCGCGTGCGCGCTGAACCGCGCACGCACGTCCTCCGGCACGTCGGTGGGTTCGACGCTGTAGCCGAGCACCGCGATGTTGGACGAGAGGTGCGCCAGGGCGATGGCCGTGCGCAGGTCCGCAAGCGTGCCGGGACGCTGCCGGCCGCCGTCGAGCACAAAGGGCGGACCGGAGGCGCTGGCAAGCACCGGCGGAGCGTCCAGGGCCACGCGCAGGTCCAGCTCCGGCCGGCGACCGGCGACCGTGTAGCCGGCCGGCACTGTCGCCAGAGCCTGCGCGATGAGCTCCTCACTGAAGCGCACACACTCGCCGTCGACGACGGCCCCGTGTGCCTTCAGCAGCTCGAGCGCCTCGGGGTCGAACACCACGCAGCCGACGTCGCCCAGCAGCCGCAACGCGGCGCCGTGGATGCGCTCACACCCCTGCTCGTCAAGTGACGGTCTCGTCACGATGCCTCCCTGTATGCAGTCGTCCGCCAGTCATTTGTACCGGGTGACACGAGCCGCCCAACCTCTCGACGTCGGCGGGCACCTCTTCTGGATCTGCCCCGGTCGAGCATGACCGTGAAGGCGAGGACGCTCATGGCCACGGAATGGAGCTCCGCGCGATGCGCGTCGCTCGAGCTGCCGAAGCCCAGGCTACGCTTTCTGAGCATGCTCGGCCCCTTCTCCGTCAGAGCGGAAGGCGCACGCCGGCTCCGCGCTCGAGGGCGCGTTCGTAGACCACCTTCGCGGTGACCATGTCGTCGACGGCGATGCCCATGTTCATCGAGAAGATACGCTCGCCGTCGCTCTCGCGCCCGGGCTTGAGGCCCGCGGCCAGCTCGCCGAGATCGGCGCTGACGGCCGCGGGGATCCCGCCGAAGTACACCCCATGCTCTTTGGTCGCGAGGAGCTGATCGACGTCGTCCGAGCAGAACTTGTCGCAGGCCCGCATGGCCGCGCCGGTCCAGGCGGAGTCGTAGTCGAGCGCGACGGCCAGGCCGCCCTCCTTGAGCATGCCGGCGTCGAGGTCGGGCGTCGGGTCCACCACTATCGGGATGGCCGTGACCACGACGTCGGCGGGCCGCACGGCCTCGGGAGCCGTGGCGCACGTCACGAAGCGCAGCTCCGGGAACAGCGCCGCCATGTCGGCGATGAAGCGCTGCGTCGCCTCTGGGAGCAGGTCGTAGCAGCGGACCTCGGCGAGAGCCGGCAGCTCCTCGACGAAGGCCATCAGGCTGGTGCGTGCCTGGACGCCGCAACCGACGATGGCGACGGTGTCGCTGCCGCCGCGGGCCAGGTACCTGGCCGAGATGCCGGCGCTCGCGCCGGTGCGCATGGCCGTGACCCAGGCGCAGTCCATCACCGCCAGCGGTACCCCGGTCTCACAGTCGTTCAGGACAAGCAGCCCGGTGATGTACGGCAGGCCCTTGGCGGTGTTGGGAGGGTACCCGGAGACCCACTTGAGGCCGGCCACCTCGAGCTCCTTCACGTAGGCCGGCATGGCGTGGATGAAGCAGTCCGGCCGCGTGTGGATGCCGGGCTTGGGCGGCATCTCGGTGTTGCCCCGGCCCTTGGCCGCGAAGCCGCGGTCAAGGGCGTCGAGCACATCTCTCATGGACATGCCGAGGCCCCGGACGTCGGCCTGGCTCAAGTAGACGAGTTCCACCTCACGCCTCCTGCCTGTCGGTCTTGCCTCGCGGATGGACACGCACCGCACTGCGACGATATCAGTGACGCATCAGAGCCGCCTTCTGCGCCGCCGGCCGGGCAGACTCGTCTGCCCGGCCGGCGCTGGCCGCAGGTCACTGCGGCATGACGGCGAGCGACGGTGGGGGGGAAGGATGCCGTCGCCCCGCCGCGGGAGCATCGTGGTCGGGTCGTGAGCGGCGCTCAGCCCACCCCGAGGATGGTCTTGGCCGTGGCCACGGCCTCGATGGCGTCCTCGGCGTAGCCGTCGGCGCCGATCTCGTCGGCCCAGGCGCGGGTCGTGGGGGCGCCGCCGATCATGACCTTGACGCCCTCGCGCAGGCCGGCCACCTTGAGGGCCTCGATGGTCTTCTGCTGGTTGGGCATCGTCGTGGTCAGCAGGGCGGAGAGCAGGAGCAGGTCGCAGTCGGTCTCCTTGACCTTGGCGACGAAGGTCTCGACGGGCACGTCGCAGCCCACGTCGGTGACCGTGAAGCCCGCCGCGGACAACATCGAACAGACGATCGTCTTGCCGATCTCGTGGATGTCGCCGGCGACCGTGCCGGCGACCGCCACGCCGAGCGTCGTGCGGCCCCCGCCGGCGGCGTCGATGGCGGGCTGCAGGACGGCCACGGCGGCCTTCATGGCCTCGGCCCCCTGGACCAGCTCGGGGAGGAAGAACTCGCCCTTGCCGAAGAGGTCGCCGACCTCCTCGATGCCCTTGACGAAGCCCTTGTCGAGGATGTCGCCGGGGGGCAGGCCGGCGTCGAGACCCTGCTGGGCCAGAGCGGCGGCCTCTTCGGCCTCGCCGTCGATGACGGTCTGCTTCATCTGCGCGTACAGTTCGTCTGACACTGGATCCTCCTCAGGAAGAACGCGGATTCACTTGCCGGCCGCCACGAAGGCGTCGACCATGCCGTCGACCTTCGTCTTCATCTCGGCGGAGAGCGGCTCCGGCGTGTGGTTGGCCATGATGTCGAGGACCTTGCGGTTCGCCTTCTCGTTCAGGTCCGGCGAGCCGTCGGCCTCCCAGTTCGTCTGCGTACTCCGGTTGAGGATCGTGGGCTTCCACTGCAGAGCGCGCACGTGCCTCTTGGTGTGCTTGCTGCCGAGGAAGTCGCCGCCCGGACCCACCTGGGCGATCGTCTCGAGGCCGAGCGTCTCTTCGTTGACCTCGATACCCTCGAGCGTGCGACGGTTGAGAGAGATGACCTCGTCGGTGATCACGACGGACTCGGCCGCACCTGTGAGGCCGAAGTCGAGGTAGCCGATGTCGTGGTTGAGGTTGGAGCCGGCCTGCATGGAGAGCAGGGTGAGCTCGGCGATGTCCAGGCCCGCCTGGGCGTCCACGCACTGCGAGTCGCTGGTGCCGGCGTAGCCCCAGTTGGGGATGTCCATCCACTTCGCCATCTCGGTGATGCCGAGGTAGGTCGTGTAGTACTCGGCGGAGTTGTACAGAGCTTGCACGGTGTTCATGTCGAGCTTGACCGGGCCCATGCCCGTGAGCAGCGGCGCGCCCGGCTTGCGCAGCTGATGGATGACGACCCCGAACAGCGACTCGGCCACGGCCTGCACGATGTGGCCGGCGTGGGTCATCGGCGCGGTGGCACCGGCGATCGGGGCTGCCGAGTAGATGAGTGGGATGCCCCAGTCGGCGCAGAAGAGCAGCTTGTCGAGGACCTCAGGGGCGTGCTGCAGCGGGCTGACCGGCTCGCCGTACTGGATGAAGTACGGCTTGGCGCGCAACTCCTCGGCGCCGCCGCGGAACTCGCAGGCGATCTTCCACATGACTTCGAGGTCCTCGACGCCGGCCGCAGTCATGACCATCGGCTTGGTGGTGTTGCTCACCATGGCGCGGAAGCTCTCGAGATACGAGGCGTAGGCGTCGATGTCGTGCGGGTGCGCCGCCGACATGATGAAGTCGATATTGGGGAGGCCGTCGCAGAGGTGGGCCATGCGGGCGATGTCGGCGAGGACGCTCAAGCGCCGTTCTCTGGTCTCGAAGTCGTAGATGCTCATGAGGTCGGAGCCTGTACCGAAGTACGAGTTGAAGCCGCCCAGCTGCATGGCGAGCTCGCCGTTGCGGTCATACACGTGGATCATCTCGGGGACGGTGTCCCGGGCAGCGGCGACGGCATCGCGGGGGATCTTGACGACGTCGTTGGCCGCGACCGTGGCGCCGGCGCCGTTCACGAGGATGTCGCGGGACTCGGCGTGCGGCACGCTCATGCCGATGTCGGCGATGATGCTCAGAGCCGCGTCGTAGATCGCCTGGCACTTCTCGTCAGAGAGCAGCGTCAAGCGGCTGTTGAGTACCGAGGTGGGCAAGTCTTTCATCGTCGTTTCTCCTCCGGGGATCAGTTGTAGCTCTCGATGAACGCCTTGAGCTTGCCGAGGCCTTCCTGGATCTGCGCGGTGCCGACGCCCGAGTAGGCGAGGCGCAAGTAGAACTGGTCCTCGCCCTCAAGCGCGTGGCCGAAGTGGAGCCGCGTGCAGAAGGACACGCCGGTGCGGTCGAGGACAAGGCGACGGAAGCTCTCGTGGTCGGCGCAGCCCGTCAGCTTCACTGCGCCCGTGACGTTGGGGTACAGGTAGAACGTCGTCTCGGGCGTCAGGCAGTGGATGCCCGGCGTCGCGTTGAGGATCTCGAGGGCCACGTCGCGACGACCCTTGAGCGTCGCCATCATCTCGCGGGGGCCGCTCTGCTCGTCGGTGAGCGCCGCCACGGCGCCGTACTGCACGAAGTGGTTGGGGCACGACTCGATGTTGACGTTGAGCGTCGTGATGACGTCGATGATGGGCTGCGGCCCGATGGCGGCGCCGAGACGCCAGCCGGTCATCGCGTACTTCTTCGAGAAGGTGTAAAGGATGACGCAGCGTGCGCGCATGCCGGGCAAAGAGGCCAGCGAGCGGCTCTTGCCCGCGAAGCGCACGTCGAAGTAGGCCTCGTCGGCGAGCACGAGGAGATCGTGCTCGCGAACGAGCTCCGCGAGCCGCTCGAGCTCCTCGAGGGTGCACTCGGCGGCCGTGGGGTTGTGCAGGTCGTTGAGGATGAGAAGGCGCGTCCGCGGGGAGATCTGCCGCTCGATGCTCTCGAGGTCAAGGTGGAAGCGCTCGCGACCCTCGCGGTAGCCGTAGGGCACGGCCACGCCGCCGAGGAACTCGATCATGGAGCCGTAGATCGGGAAGCCCGGGTTGGGGTAGAGCACTTCGTCGCCGGGGTCCATGAGGGTGAGCAGGAACTTGGCGATCACCGGCTTGCCGCCGGGCTGCACGGAGACGTTCTCCGCCGTGTAGTCCAGGCCGCGAGCGCG
>Ga0209083_1001813_pt1 | contig 22598 bp, 33 predicted proteins | sample AM7aDNAmetaG_FD_184132 | JGI IMG/M metagenome (GOLD analysis project Ga0209083, IMG submission 184132) | Freshwater microbial communities from Finland to study Microbial Dark Matter (Phase II) - AM7a DNA metaG (SPAdes) (version 3) | ecosystem: Environmental > Aquatic > Freshwater > Lake ...
TGTACCACTAACATCATAATATTTACCGAAATAACTTTCTGATAATATTTGATTCAGATTTGAATCTTTTGCAATCGTTTCAAAAGGAGTTTCTCCTACTTCCGTAGAAAGGGACGGTAACAACTGAAAAATAGAAATATTATTAAAGATGTTTATACTTTCGTTACTAAATTTTTCAATATAGAAAAAATCACTGGTACCATAAATAGAACTACTGTTGGTATAAAAACTCCAAGATATTCCACTATCGAGTGAGTATAATATGGTGGGATTGTAACTTAAATCTTGCCCAGCAATCCAAAATTCGGAATCATTATATGATGATAAACCATAAGTGTTATTTAATGTTAGTCCTGAACTTTCTGTTAAATAATTCCAGTTTATACCATCGTCTATTGTTGTATAAATTCCATAAAGTCCCAACAAAACACCATAACCATTATTTAACATTTTAATACTACTAGTGTATCCACTAATAATGTTTCCCACTAAGTTAAATGTTAATCCTCGATTGGTACTCTTATAAACATCGGTGGATATACCTTTGTTTATTGATGTATAAATATTATTTCCTATAAAATCTGATGAATGATTAAACGGTGGTGATGGTAAAGTACCACCAGTACTTATCATAAATTTTTGTGTCCAAGAATTACCACCATCTAATGAATTGTAAGAGTAAACGGTGTATGTTATTCCTGATAGAGAAGTGACAATCATGGTTCCATAATCTTCATCATAAAAATGTAAACCTACTGTAGTCGATTCATCTACTATTCCAGTGTCTGTATAATTCCAAGATGTACCACCATCGATTGTTTTATAAATATAAAGACCATCACTAATTGTTTGATTTGCCATCCATCCTGTTTGTTCATCTATAAAAAATAAATCTCCCGAATTATATTGTAAAACCGGTGCGTCATCAATAACTGTATAAGTCCAAGAAAATCCTTTATCTTCAGTTTTTGCTATTCCGGATGTGGTACCAGAATAGTAAGAAATCCAACCAACACTTTCGTTTATAAAAAAACTTCTCCAAATCGTGATACCTGGTATATCTATTGATAAATCATAAATATCCCTAAAAACTTTATAGGTTGCTATATTTTCCTGATAATATTGTAAATTTCGAATTGTGTAAGTCATATCATCAATTGAAGTTCCGCTATAATCTTGTGTTATTATTGAAATCATATTGTCTGTTAAAGAATCTGTAACAGTTATGTAATCTGAACCAACCTCTTTGATAAAGGTTTGATATTTAATATAATTTGGTAAAGTATAATTACCTATTGATATATCAATATAATCACCAACACTTTTTTCAAATGTAGAATCAACATAAAATTTGGTATCTGTATTATAATTTAGACCGGATTGAGTTAGATTAGTAATTGCTCTAACACCATCGTTTACCCAATGTGTTGTTACACCACTTTCTGAATGAAATATATAATAAATATGATTATGATAATGTATTATCATGGATGGTGAGGGAGGAAAAGGTGTAAAACTATAATTCAGACAATCTTTAGCTGCACTTGTTGTGTGTCCTACCTGAGATACTATTAAATTGGTATTCGATTTACCATAACCTAAAGAATCAGATCCGGTTGTTTGTATGTTTTGAACGTTGCTCCACATATTTGGAGATAAATCTGTTTTAGAACATTCATAATAAGTATATGGATTTGTTATAGTATTTATATAAAAAATATATCCTTCGGCTGGACCTAAATCTCTTAAATTATAAACTGTGTTAGATTGAAAAGAACGAATCGGACGTATTTTACAGTTATTTGACTTATCAGTATAACCTAAATTAAATGAAGTCATGTCATAACTCCATGATTGTGTATTAAATCCATCATAACTTGTCCAATAGACATCATCAAGAATGTTTCCCAAACCATATAATTTAAGATTTTGATATACATAACTCAATTCTACAGGGCTTGGTAAAAACCAATCGGAATAAGTAAAACTAAATGCTAAATTGATATCTTTAAATTGTTGATAAGGTGATAAATTATTATTTTTAACTGTTTGTTTTCTAGCTAATTCATAATCAGAAAATAAAACTCTTTTTGAACTTACCGTTGTAGAAACATCATAATCAATAATATTTTTTAGAACATAAGCATGAGCTTCAAAGAATTCTTTTGTCTGACCAGTTGTTGGAAAAGTTTCTCCACTCGATCTTAAAAAGAATTGTTTATCAAAATAAGTACCACTTTTAACAATTGTGCCATATTTATATGATGAATTGGATGTTGATAAATCTCCAGAATTTTCTAAATAATAATTCGAATTGATAAAATAAATATCATTTTGTGTTGTGTCAGTTTGTCCAAATAATAGAACTCTATTATTTGGTTTTAAAACAACATTATCTAATGAATGATATGGTATTGTTAAATCAGTGTTTGAAGATAAACAGACATCCACGAAAGTCAAATTTTTTTTGTAAGATCTGATAGCATCATATTCGGAATAAAAATTAACAACACTATAACCATCACCTGTCTCTAAATCAAGTTTATAAACATCTTCTGTAGAATTAATATAATTAAAACAAACACCATCTAAACATTTTTTACTGGTAAAGTATATATCATCTAAATTTAAAATAGGATATAGAGGTTGTTTTTCATAAAAAATCCAGGTGTTACCAGATAATAACCAATCTCTGTTAAATCTCCAAATGTCTATCATTTAAACTTATTTTTTATTTTATATATAAAAAATAAGAATTCAAATTTTTATATATACCAAAAAATATAGAAAAATAAATGCAACATATCAAACGTCTAAATGAATCTCTAATCAGGAAAAATTCGTTGAAACAATTAACAGATATTGATAACTTGATGGATTTAGATGGTAACAAAAATGATATAGGAGAATTAACAACATATCAATATCCTGTACATCAAGATTCCAATCAATGTTATGACGATGAAGCTGATGAAGTATATGATAGAAGTAATGAGATAATCGGTACTTATGGATGGGGTCAAATGGGTGAATTTTTTGGAGATATGACTAATAGTGGAACTAATGCGAATGTTATCTATGCTAGAAATCCTTTACATAATGATTATATGGCAAATTATGAAGATTTTGGTACGAGTTCTAATTGGGGAGATTGGTGGAAAAATCGTCCTGGTAAAGAAGTTAAAAAAATGGATTTTCCTGATACAGATTTAGCAGATGGTATAGACGATGAATGGAATCAAGGTAAATTGACACAGAGACAAAGTATTAAACCTAGTAAAAATTGGCTATGGGATAGAAATGAGAATGAGTTAATACATAAATTTGATAAGTTTGATAAAATGACTCAAAAAATACCAGATCCAGTTATTCCCAAAGAACATAAGACTAAAGAGGAAGACGAAAAACCTAAGGGTACTAAAACTATAAAAACTGATGATCCGACTTGGGACACAAATAAAACTATTCAACACTTCGATCAATTTTCTAAAAAGAAAAAGGATTGAGTTTCTTATTGACTCTAATGATTTTTTTAATTTAAAATATTATAATATATTTGTTTAAAATATAATATTATGGCGATACTCAAAATTTTTAAACCATTTCTTAAATTGACAAGTGAATCTAAGAGACCTACAGACCTTGAATTAGATGAAATGATCGATAAGCTTAAATTTTATATGCCTGCGGTTAATCATTTAATATCTAAAATTGTTTGGAAACAATTCATAAGAACTTTTAAATACCGATGGAGACTTCTTATTGGTTGGAGTTTTATGATATGTGCTTTTGCAACTGTATCATATTTTGCAATTGAAAAATATGTACAACCTATTATTATAACACATGAGAAAATATCCAAAATAGAGATATATCGTAGAGATATGAAATCTTGGCAACAATTTATGAATGATGTTGGTATGAAAGAAGCTAGCGGTGATTGGGAAAATAGGAAAAATCCAACTCATCATGGTATGTTTCAATTTAGCAAAAAAACATTAGAAATTATTGGTATAAATGTGACTTTAGAAGAATTCTTAAAGAGTCCAGAATTACAGGTGGCTGCATTTAAACTTTATCTCAGAATTAATGCAAAAACTTATAGAAAATATATTTATCGTTGGGATGGTCGTAAAATTAATAATGTTAGAGGTACTGTAACCACATCAGGAATTTTAATGTCATTTTTTTTACTTGGTGATGATGCTAAAAAATTCTATGATAGTTATGGAAAAGATATACCTGCTGATGGAAATGGTACTAAAGTTAATGTATATATTGAAAAATTCTCAGGATATGAATTACCTAGTTATGTAACTGATGTTCTTGCGGAATAGCATATTCTAAATTTTCTATGTTATTATTTTTCTTATCATTATCTATATGATTACTAATATTCTTTTTATCTTTTGTAACAAAAGTTTCTAAAACTAATTTATGTACAAACATAGACTTACTAATATTATTTTTCCATAGAACTACTCTATAATAACCTCCTAAACCTATCGATTGTTTTAAGATTCTATTATATTTATCGTTTCTAATTCTACCTTTTGTGGATATAGAATAATTTTCATATCCTTTAATTTTTTTCCAATATTCTATTTCAGATTTATATAAACCTTTTCTATCTTTGTATGTAACTAACTTTTTATTGGTATCTATGAATTTTAAATTAAACATATTTTATTTGTGATAGGGGTTACCACTGCATGGTTTTATTTTTAAGTTTCCTTTAATATCAATATGTGTATCAAAAACATGCAGAATCATGATAAATAACTATAATATTATATATTTCCCCCTTTTTTTATTTGATATCTATAAATTGTTCAAATGATACTAAGTGTTCGAATTGTGGTTGTACTTTCTTTAAGAAGAAATTAACTTTAGTATTTTTAAATCTCATTCGTAATATTTCATCTGCACAACCATTTGGATCGTTGTTTTTAGAATAATTTTCTATAACAGTTTTAATACTTAAATTATTTTCAAAATCAAACATCTTATTTATAAAATTTTCGATATTATCTGATTTGATATTGTAAGGTTTTTCTACAATTTTCTTTTTGATGATTTCTTGAACTTGGTCAAAAAAACCTTCTTTAAATTGATCGTCAAAATAAAAACTTTGTCCTATTTCCATATTTCTATATATTAATTATTTTTTATCCTTTTTCAAACATTCTTATATATTAAAAATATAAACGATATGAAAGATTTCTAAATTAGAACAGTTAATAATAGGATCTGTGTTAGGTGACGGATCTTTGTTAAAAGAACATCATTCTAGATTATCAATTGGTCACTGTGTTAAACAAAAAGATTATTTAGATTTTAAATATGAAATATTAAAAGAATACGGATTAGAAACGAAAATATCACACTATAAATATAAAGATAAAAGATTTCAAAACAAATTTACGGAAGGATATCAAACAAGAAGTAAAACACATTCGTTTTTCGATGAGTATAGAGAAATATTTTATCCTAACAACAAAAAGATTATAGATTTTGATACCGTGAAAAGAATAAATCTATTCGGTTTATCCATTTGGTTTATGGATGATGGAGAAGTAACTAACTATTCGTTTAATATAAATACTATGTGTTTTACAAAAATTGAAGTTGATATGTTAAGATATATATTGGATGATAGTTTTAATATTAAAACTACATCTGTTAAAAGTTCTCATAATGAGAATCAATATAAAATATACATATTATCAGAATCGAGAAATCTTTTTATTGATTTATTGGAACCTTATATTATAGAATCGATGAAATATAAATTATCACCATATTATAGAACAAAAAATATATACTCAATTAGAAAAAATAAATTAAATGAGAGAGATATTTGTAAATAATATTAAAAGAAGATTGGTTTTTTAATTTGAATTTGATAAAGAGTACATGATAAAAATTTCATCATTTATCGATGAAATAAGAAAAGAAATTGAAATTTACCCGAATGATAATGATATTTTTAATATATACAAAATATGTTCGTTAAGAAATGTGAAAGTTTTGATTTTATCTCAAGATCCTTATCATACAACAGGTACAGCTCACGGTCTATCATTCTCCACTACACAAATAAAAAGACCTCCCTTACAAAACATTTTTAAAGAAATTGAAAAAGAACTCGGAGTTAAAAACTTTGAAACGAATGATTTAACGTACTGGTCTAAACAAGGAGTTTTTCTGTTAAATTCTACATTGACTGTTGAAAAGGGAAAACCAGGATCACATTCAAAAATAGGTTGGAATATTTTTACAAATAAAATAATAGAGTTAATTAATCAAAAAGAAAATTCTGTTGTTTTTATGTTATGGGGGAATCACGCCAAACAATATAAAGAATTGATAACAAATAAAAAACATTTAATATTAGAAACTTCACATCCATCACCTTTTTCAGTATATCAAGGATTTATGGGTTGTAATCATTTTATACAAGCTAATGAATTTTTAATTGAAAATTATGGTAAAAAGATTGATTGGAGTGTTAAGAAAATCGGCAAGCCCAGTACTTCTTAGACATTTTAGAATAAATTGTTTTACACCTTAATCTATTTTGATATTTCTTTGTTTCTTCAGATGTTAAATTTTTCTTACCAAAATTGATTAATTTTGTTTTATCACCATCTTTGGCTAGAACTCGATATTTAAAATTTTGTTTGCCGTCATATCTTTTAGGAATATTATATCCTGAAAATGTTTCGCCCCGATATGCCAATCCAGATTGTGTCGTTTTAATTTTATGTTTTTCTAGAATTAAACCTTCAAAATCACAATCGATATTTTCATCGACTCCATTAGGTTTAAATTCATCAAACTTTGTTATCATGTCAAAAATTTTATTTTAAGTATATATTAAATTTTTATCTCGAATTATTTTGATTTTTTGTTATAAATATAAATTTTTAAACTTTTAATTATATTTAAAATATATCTTTTATGGAATTATTAATTACTTACGAAGCTCTATATTCTTTTGGATCAAAAGGTCATTATAAAACTCAAGTTCAATTATCTATGCCTCACATCATCGAATTTCATGTTAAAGGTGATATTTATACCGTCGACGAATTTGATGACCAAATGGATTTTCTAAAAAAATTTTGGGATGATTTACAATATGTAACTTTTATATTAGAATATTCTGATAAAAATAAAACATTATATTATCATAATGTTAAAGAGATGAAATATCATTCGATGATAGAACCATCATATTGGGAAAAAATAATCGGTGATAATAAAAGTTATCAATTGAAAAATAGTATATATTGTATCGATGGTGAACAATATTCTAAAACAGAATTCTCTTTAAGAGATGATGTTAAAAGAGAAATATTGAAGAGTGATAGAAAAAATAAAGTTCAACAGATGTTCGATATTGAAGAGGAATTAGAACAAACTGAATTTGAACAAGGTGGAATTCCAGAAAAAGTAAGGAATTTATGAACGACATACAGAAGTCCATATCATTACATCATTCTTTAACAGACGAAGAATTATCTCTGTTTGAAATTAAAAATATCGCAATAAGTTTTATGAATTATGATAATACATCAAATTATCCTGTTCAGGCATTTTTTAGAATTTTAAAAGAAGATGATTCGGTATTTAAATTATCTTCCACTGAATTTGTATCATATATAATAAATAAAAGAAGAAAAATGAAGATTGAAAAAATCTATTCGAAATGAGAAAAAATTACGATACAATTTGTATAACAATAGTTACGGATGATGTTGTTGAAGGTCGAAAGAAACTTTTTCCTGCTATTCATTTTGATTTTATTATTTCAACAAAGAATAACAAACTTTTCTTGAATGAAAAGAAAACTCTATTCTATATCAATCATAAATTGAGGGAAATCGAATTCGATATTAGTTACATTAAATTTGATAAGAAAAATGAAAATGATTATGTTTATTTTAATTTAGGAAATATAGATGAGTTAAAAAATTATATAGGTAATATCGACGAAATAAGAATATCATATGGTTTTAAGAGAGTTACTTTTACAAAAGATAGAATATTTAAAGATAAGAAATACAATTTTGTACAACATAATTGTAATGATTTTTCTTCTATAATTTTAAAAAGAAACGATTTGCGAGATATAAAAATGATGGGATGTAGTTTTGAAATTAAACGTCATTTTTATCAAATAATAAAATTTAATAAAAACAGATCTGTTGAACTCATTCAGAATGCTGAATCTGTAAACTTATTTGATTTTCTTAACATGGATTCACTTAAAACTTATTTTAGACCCGATAAAATTAAAAGAATTTTTGGTCAATCAGAATGATGAACATACCAAACTTTACTTATTTTTCTTTTATACTTATCATAAAATCTTTCAAAATCCTTACTAAAAAATTTTAACATATAAAGAAAATCTTTATTTTTTAAATCTACAATTTTTGGATCTGGTATCTCTTTATGTTTTTTACAATTTTTTATATACATTTTCGAGAATATTTTTGGGTAATCATTTAACCAATCTACTATTTTTTCATTACTTTTATTTTTAAAAATAGATTCTTTAAATTCTTTAATTATTTCTTGATATTTTGATTCAATATTTTTAGAAAAATTCATCATATCATCAAATAATCCGGCCATTTCTTTTGCTTCTTCATAACTTGAAGCGTCTCTGGAACCAGATATTATAGCTGAAAATTCTTCTTTATTACATAAATATATGAAATAAAAGAAACTAGTCAGAGTATCCGAAGATGATGTTTCATCAGCGTCACTAAGATTACCAGCAACATTAATTATACTATAATTTCTGTCGAGCATAAATTTGGAACTTTTGTTAATTTCACCTTTACTTCCTTTAATTATAGCATTTTGAAAAGAGTGTTGTAATTCGTGGTTAATAGTTGATCTTAACCAACTCGATATCATTTCAACACCAAGTGATTTGGCTCTACTAGGAATCTCTAAATTAATTCTTATATTAACATGAATTGATTTATTAATTATATCACTTTTAGAATGTATCATATAACTATTTGGATAATCCATTTTAGAATTTAATTCTGAATTCCAAGGTTTTACAGGATAGTAGGTTCCATCAACACCAAACGAACGGACATTAGCAAGATTAATACCAAAATATATTGTTATTTCTTCGATTGGTAATTTTTTAAAATCATCTTTTTTTATAATATCTTTAATGTCGTCCCAATCGAATTCAATTTTAATATTATAGTTTGCCCATCCTTTTCTTGAGAAAAAATAAACAACTTCTTTTTGTAAAAAATCATAAACCAAATTAGAGTAGGGTCTAATCTCATTTGGATATCCAGCCTTTTCTGTAATAAAATTATTGAAATTCGTTTCCATCGGATATAGTTTTTTGTATATATAAAAAAATTAAACTTTATTTTTGTAAAGATATAAAAGTAAAAAATAATACAAAACACATGAGTGAAAAATATATAGAGAGAAAAATGAAAGGTATGCCAGGTGCACCAGAAGTCATGATATCTAATGATGATGGAACTTTCTATACCCTCTCAAATGGTTCAAAAGTAAATAAGAAAATTTTTGAAAACTATTATGAAAAATTAGAAATAATGGATGTTAATAATTTTTTTAAACCATCACTATCATCATCTAAATTAGTACAAGATTTAATGCAAATCGATACTGCTAGAGTACCAAATGATAATATGGCTGGAACTAGTATTAAAGTTTTAGAGAATTTCGATCACACAAAAAATCAAGCACCATTACCAGATTTGGGTACTTCTACAACTCCAAAATTTGTTGGTAATCAACAAATACCTGATAGGATGAGTAGTAATGATGTCTCACAATTTAGAGTTTTAGAAGATGATGAGGAAGAATCGGCAGTTGATAATTTTATACAAGGAACTAATCAACCACATGTTCAACAAAAAACAATACAACCTATTTCAGAATCAGTGTCCACTGGTTCATATACAAATAACTCAGTTGCGCCGATAATTCATAATCAACCACAACAGACTATAATTCAACACAATCCAGAAGAACTTCTATTCAAAATGTTTAAAAATAATTTTGATATTAAAATTAAATTAGAATTTGATAGAAAAATGGCGAGTCCGGATTTTATAAAAATGATGTCCGAAAATTTTGAAACAGATATTATCAGATATTATACTAAAAAGTTTTTAAATTCTATAATAAATGATTCGACAACTTTAGAGGATGTTATATACAAACAATTACAGAATATAATTTTTGAAGGAAAGAAGGAAAAAAAGAAAAAAATTGTGGAACCTTTGATAGAAGGTAATACAAAGAGTAATGTTAAACCTGGTAAAAAAACGACTTCACCATCAACACCTCCAACTAAAAAATACAAATCTAAAATTTCTGAATTAAAAACTGCGAAAGTTACACCAAAAAAGACAACGAAATAAATGCAAATTATATCACAAGATTATATAGATATTGCTATAAGAATAAGAAAGGATTATCTGAAACATTTAGAAACTATGAAGTTGAAAACTGAAGGATTAGAAACTTGTAAAGATAATTTAGAAAAATTAAGGAAAGATATCAATGATATCAATGTTAAAAATCCAAATTTGACTAATATCATGAACGAAAAAATGGTAGAGTTGGAAAAAAATATTAATAATATACAAGAACAAGTCGAACCGATATATTCTAAAATATCAGAATTATCTAAAGATGCTGATAGACTTTATGATGCAATTATCGAAAAATATCCTAATATAACACCACAAGAAATTAGAGTTCAGATGATACCACATTTAGAAAAAATATAAGAATAATTTTTTTATCACAACATATTTTCTTAAATTTGTATTCTAAAATAGAAAAAACTCTCTAAAAACTATAAATATATAATATAGTTCTTTGAAAAATATGGGCTTGAAAGGTTTTGACTATGGTGAAGTCAGAATTAATAAGCAAGTAGTGAATTCTAAAAATCACTTTAAAATTTTAGAAAAACGTAAATGGCAACATTTTCAAAGCCGCTAGTTTAATCGCTAGCTCAGTTATTACTAATGGTGTAACAACCGTAGCAGAAGAAGCTCAAGTAGTATTAGCCTAATCTCACCTCTCAGAGGGAAAGATTTAAAAAACAAAAATCTTCATCTATCAAATAATCGACATCTAAAGTTGATAGAATAAAAAGATGTTATCGAAAGTTGATTTTTAGTTAACTTTTTTATACTAATTCGATTAAATAAAAAGTGAAATAAACTTGTAGAAAATTAATTAGGAACACCGTAACACTCGGGGATCGGTTCCCGACAAGTCCACCAACAAAACTCGGATGATAATTCGAGTTTTTCTTTTTTCTTTCTTTTTTAACAATTTACAAAAAATGACTTTTTTCTTTTAATATATATTAAAAAATAATAAAAGAAAACTATGAAAACAATATTAAATTATAACCTTTTCGAAGCTAAAAAGAAAGCTAAGGAATGTAAAGATGAAAAAGAATGTAAAGATGGTAAAGAAGAAAAAAAAGTTTCTAAAGTTGGTTTAACACCAGGTCAGAAAAAACTTCCAGAAGCTTTACAAAAAGCTATTTTAGCTAAACAAAAAAAATCTAAGAAAAAAGTAAACGAAGATGTTGAATTTGAAGATGAAGAAAATTTGGAATTAGAAGCATCTGAAGTTATTTGTGATTTTTTAGGTACTGTTTTACCAGAAGAAGAAGATTGTGAAACTTTAGCTATGGAACTCATCGAAGAATTAGAGGAAAACGGATTTGAAATCTGTGAAAAAGAAGAGTCAGAAGAAATCGAAGAATTAGAAGATTTGGAAGAGTCAGACGAAGATGAAGATTCAACAATTCGTAAATTCGAAGAAGATTAATAACTTAATGAATATATTAAAAACATATAACGAAAAATTTGGCAACATAACTTTTAATTCTATCAACACTTCTGAAAATCTTACAGAAGATTTTGAACGTGTTGATAAGTTTTTGAAAGATGATGAAAAATGGAAAAATTTGAAAGAGGTAGAATTTTATGATTATGGTGTTAATAATTTTTATGATTATACGAATGACGCAGGTAAAGACCAAGCCAAATGGATAATCAACAAAGGTAAAGAATTTCTAGGAGAATCAACAAATGAAGAATTTTTATGGGACGCTTCGGATGAAAGAGTTGGTACTTGGAAAGAGATGAACAAAGAAGAAAGAATTGCATTTTTGATTAACAATTTTAGTATGGACCAACGAGAAGCTGAAGAGATTTACTCAGAAAAAATAAAAGAACTACCTGACGAAATAAAAAATTATTTCTACGATAAAGATTAAAAAAATAATTAAATAATATATGAAAAAATTTACAAATTTAAATGAATCTGTATCTTCACCTAAAAATCCTTTAACAATCAAGGATGCTATAATAGGATTAATTGATGAAACAATATCTGTAGAAACAACAGGAAAGGGTTCAGAAGATGTAACCTCTACTATTTCTGGTAAGGATGAATTGGTTACTCTTTTAGAAAAACTTGTTGATATTCAAAGAGTTAAACAAACTATCGCTGTTTTAGAAACTGTTAAATCACAGTCTTTACATCACTTAGATTTGAATTGGATTAATGAAGCTATAGAAATTGAACAGAAGAAAATTGACTAATTATGAATATAAAGAGATTTAATGAATCAAAATCAATTATTACTTTTCAACAGTTGTTAGATATGATTGATAAAAATGAAATCGATGTTGTTAATACTGACAAGGAGAGTCTTGAAGAATATTTAGAAAGATTGAGCAGATATAATAAAGGAAAAGATTTTTTCAAAGAACCTATAATGAATGTTAGGCAAAGAGATAATTTAATCGAAGTAGGAGAAGATTTTTGTATCGTATTAAACGAATCCGGTGAACCTATAGCTCTGATAGGAGAATATGAATTATGTAATTCTTTTATATTCAATAATGTTGTTATTTGTCCTGGACACGATTCTATAACTTGTTATGATTTAACCGATGGTTCCCACAAAACCACACATATAAGATAAAACTTTTTTATTTCTAAAATTTTCCTTACCTTTGTATATTAAATCATATACTATGCTTTATATACTATTCCCAAATTTTGAATTATATCCTAAAGAATGTGACCCTGCATTCGTGCCCGAATATCAAACAGCTGAAGTTCTGGGTATTAAAACTATGCTTATGGATCACAATAAGTTGTGTGCTCTTAAACCGGATTTTCTTAAACGTATAAATCATAATGGTGGAACTGTTGTCTATCGTGGATGGATGGTATCACCAAAACAATATGAATATATGTATAATCAAATAGTTCGTTTTGGTTTAAATATGTTAGTGAATCCTATCGCATACAAAGCTGCTCATTATTTCCCTATATCATATCCTTTTATATCAGAATTTACTCCTAAAGCGGTGTGGTCAACATCACCTCTTACTGATTCTAGAGATTTATATAGCTTCATACAAAGTTGTGGTAAAGTCGTCTTGAAAGATTTTGTAAAAACTGAAAAAGGTACAAAATTTCAATATATCGATGGTACTATATCAAGAGATAAGTTTAGAACTCTTTTAAAAGAATTTAAACAAATTAGAGGAGAACTCTATGCTGGTGGTATTGTTCTTAAAAAATATGTTCAACCAAAACCCTATATTCTATCATCATTGATTCAAAAGCCGATAGGTGATTCAACAGTAACTAGGACTAACGAATGGAGAGCATTTTTCCTAAATGGTAAATTACTTTCGTTTGACCAAAATTCTTTTTTAGATCCTTTAAGGGTCGATAAACCCCCAATAGAATTAGTGGAAAAAATAGGAAAGAATCTTTTTAATGTAACTCCTTTTTTCACTATGGATTTTATGGAATGTGTTGATGGTAATTGGATTGTTATCGAAGTTGGTGATGCTCAGGTTAGTGGTTTGTGTGGTAAACAAAGTAGAATACATTTTTTTACTGGTATACAAGAGAAATATTTAAATTATAAAAAAGAAAGTGTTACAGACGTTGATTATGAAGAAGTAAATATTAAAAATTTAAATAGAAATTAAAATGGCAAAAAATAAAACAGAATTTAGTAAATTTGACAGACAAAATTTGGCTTTAATTAGAGTAGATATTCAAAAAGCTCTTAATGAAGTGGCATTGAAGAATGGTCTTGCTGAGATTAGACTTGGTCCGATAAGTTTTACTGAATGTGATTTTACAACAAAATTATCTGCTAAAACTAATGATAGAACTAATTCTGTTGCTAACAAATATTTCGAGATAATGTTTGGAAAACCTCTATTAGGTGTATCTTTTAAATATAATAATCAACTATATACAATTAAAGATTTTAAGACAAGGGCTCGAAAATTTCCTATCGTATGTTCAGTAGAAGGGAAATTGGGTGAGGTTTCTTTTGCTGAAAGTCTTATTAAAGATATACTAAAAATAAAATAAAAATGATTATAACCAATGGTATATTTTTAATTGATTGTGAAAATAAAATTTTGATTTGTCATCCAACAGGTTCTGCTGAAGATGTTTGGTCTATTCCGAAAGGTTTGGCCGAAAACAATGAAGAACATTTCAACGCTGCTAAAAGAGAATTATTGGAAGAAACAGGAATAAATATCGAAAATTATGAATATATCTCTGAATATATCGGTGATTGTACTTATACTCATAACAGAAAAAAATTAAGAGCTACTGTTTGTAAAATTAAAGGTAAGATTAAGGAAATTCCGTTATGTGAAAGTATGGTAACCGATAGAAAAGGAAATAAATATCGAAAATTATGAATATATCGGTGATTGTACTTATACTCATAACAGAAAAAAATTAAGAGCTACTGTTTGTAAAATTAAAGGTAAGATTAAGGAAATTCCGTTATGTGAAAGTATGGTAACCGATAGAAAAGGAAATCCTTTGTTTCCGGAAATTGATAAATTTGCGTGGGTCAATATAGAAGATTCATTCGATAAAATACACGCCTCACAAAAAGAATTATTAAAAAAATATTATGTCAAAAATCGAATTAGTAATTAATCTCAATCAAGAATTGATGAATCTCATCCCTGAATCTCGTCATGAATTGATTCTTAAGAGACTCGCCGGAGAACTCGAAGATGTTATGACAAATTATCAAATTGAACACACCACTTATATCACACAATTGCCTGGTGATAAAAGGATTCGTGACCTTTTTATTGGTATCGAAATCCGTAAAACAGAATAAACTTTTCAAAAAAAATATCATAGAATTAGAAAAATAATGCTAATTAATGGCTAAAAAAGTTTTTCCAAAGATATCTCTTTCTTTTTCCAAAGAACAATTATCAGATTTTCTTCTTAAAATAAAAGAATTATCTAAAATAGATGATAAAATTGTTTTCAAGTTAACAAACAACAATCTCCTTTTATATTCAACTATCACCAAAGGTAAACAAATATACGCGTTCAAGAGCTTTATTTTTGAAACAAAATCTATTATGAGTTTACACGACGAATTGATATCAGAAGTCACCTTAATTATAAAAGATTCTAAAAAATTTGTATTAAATCTAGCAAATTATCTTGAATTTGATTTTGAAGTTGATGTTGAACTTTCCTATGGTGAAATTAATGGTCAAATTTTTAGTGATATGATAAAGTTTAGTAATGGTAAATTAAAAATTTCTCTTGCCGCAGGAGATCCTGTTAATATCAATACCTCTATAACAATTGAAAATATTTCTAAATTTAGTGATGTTAAAAATGCACTATTTAATTTCGAATTGAATGCTGAAACATATGCTAGAATAAAGAAAATGGGTACTATAAATTCACAAGCTAAAAAAACTACAACACCATCTGATATTGATCCTCTGATATTATCGGTTAGTGATAAAAAGTTATTGATAGGTGAAAATAAATGGAGTTTAGATATTGGTGAAATTGATAGAGAAGACGAATCTTTTTCTTTTCCTAAAAAATATTTTAACACGATGAACATACCTGATAAGGCGACGATTTATGTTTTTGATTCTTTCATTTTATCAAAAACGGAGAGTTCAGAATTGTTGATAACAATGGAGACCACTGTTTGATGAAAGAATATATTATAGAAATAGAGAAAGATAATGAAGAAGAATTTCTGATTTTAAAAAATATAATAAAAAAATTATATGAAAACAATTAAAGATTTTTTAGACAAAGGAATTTGTCAAAACAAAATTATAGAAATCAATTGTCCTTGTGTAACTTGGAGTTTATCTAAAAGAAGAATTGTAGGGCATACAGATTTTCTTGAACTTGTAACAGAAAATGGTGAAACAAGACTAACGACAGAGAATAATAGAAAGATTGTTGTTAATTCTTATTCGGATTTAACAACAGAATTGATAAATCAGATAAATAGTTCAGAAGGTATATTAGTATATCTGAAAGATTTTGATGGTAAAGGTTTTGAAGAATTTAGATTTAACTTCATTCCTGTTGAAGAAGAGAAATTAGATATACCAGATTATTCAACTCAAAAAGATATTTTATGAAAATAGGAATTACAGAACGCGGAGACGCAGCGATTGACCTTACTTGGGTTAAATGGGTTAACAAGGGTAAACCCGCAATACTGATTTCTAAAAATTTAGAAAAACTTTATAGAATTTTAGTAGATTTAGAAAATCCAAATATAATTGTTCATTGTAATATAACCGGTTATGGTGGTTCTGTATATGAACCCAATGTTCCTGTACCAGAAAATTCTCTAGCATTTTTAGAAAAAATTGTTGAAAAATTGGGTAAAGATAGAATTGTTCTTAGAATTGATCCTATTTTTACCGAGAAAGAATTTGTTAAAAAATCTTTGTATGTTAAAAATTGGGTGGATAAACATATACCTGGTTTGAGATGTAGAATATCTTTTGTAGATAACTATAAACATATTCAACAAAGATTTAAAGAATTGGGACTAAAAGAACTAGACTATAATTTTCATGAAAGTTTAGAAATTAGAAAACAGTTGTGGGAAGTTTTTGGAAAACCAGATACTTGTGGTGAACCAGGATTACCTTCTGTTGGTTGTATATCAGAGATTGATTGTAAAATTCTAGGAGTGGAACCCGAAACTGGAAGATCTGGACAGAGAAAAGAGTGCACTTGTTTGAGTAATAAAAAAGAACTGTTGCTTAACAGAAATCCTTGTATTCACAATTGTAGATATTGTTACTGGAAAGATAAGGATTAATAATTACCAAAAGGATTTCTACTTATTAAAGGTAGGTTCTTATTGAATGGATTTGGTGGTGCACCAGCACCTCTTTTATATATCTGACTATATCCGGTTTTGAAAACATTGAGATTTACTACAGATCCGTCGTTGATTTGATTATTAAATTCATCAAGTATATTTCTATAATCATTATCTAACACATGTTGTATATAAGTATCAACATAATCCTTATAAGCCGGTAAATTGAAAATAGAAGATACTTGTACAATAGACATAACCGTATCATCGTTACCAGTTTCAGATTGATAAGTTGTATCTCCACCAGGAGTTTCTTTTTTACTAAATACACCAAGTTCAGAAACGGAGATTCCTTCATGTATAATTAAATTCCCTTTTCTGATTGCTATTTGAAATTCTTTAATTAAAAGTTTTTTACTATTTTTACCTTCTGTGCCTCCTGTAATTCTAAGACCTATTTTAGGAATTTTATCTTCTGCTTTATGTTTATATCTGAAGAATATAGAGTTAGAATAATTATTTATACCATTGAAAATGTTTGGTAGGTGTGTTAAAAGTGATGCTCCATAAGTGTTATATTCAACAGCAACTTTAACTTTTTCAGGATCAAACAATTCAAAGAATATCATATAAAAAATTTGTGCAAGTTCTCCTGTTGAATGAACGTTGGATCTAAAAATTCCTATTTGTTCTAATTTAAAAAAGTCGTAGATATTTTGATATGTGTGTCTAAATCTTGTTATGGTATCTTTATCTTTCGGTATTAATCTAAATATATTTATAACGGAATAATCTTGCCCTAAACCTTCACTTAAATCGACACCAGCAATGATATGATACCCTTTAACTTTATCAATTTCAAATAGACTTGGATCGTCTATAAATTTTAAATTTTCATAAGAAAAAACTAATTTTTTATCAAATGATGGTATTGAATGATGTTTAAATTCTACTTGAGAACTAATCAGTTTTTCCAATTGAATATTATCTAGTAAAAGTTTATTACCTGTTATAAATTGTAAATCAAATTCTTGTGAAAAATTATCTTTACCTCCAATTAAAGTTGTTTGTTCTTCTTGCCAGTTAACAACAGTGCACAATTCGATTAATGGTATATGTGTATTTTCATCTTTAATATAAATAGTTTTTCTAATTTGCTCAATGTGTGTTTCCTCAAATTCTTCGTACCATTTGATTTTGTTATATATAATATTATTTTCTTTTTTCTGATAAAATTCGTAATTTAAGTCTTTTAGAAAAGTGATGACATCTTCGAATTCTATCTCATATTTTTTCAATTTATTTTTTAAAGGTATTAATTTTGTGTCTCTTCTTCCTTTAATAGCCCACCAATATACTTCCATACAATGAAATTGATTCCAATCCGGATCATCATGATCTCTCTTAGCATCTCTTATCAACTCATAGAAAAAATTAAAACCTTCTGGTGTAGATGAAACTATAATTTTAGAATTTTCAATAGAAGAAACTGTTGGTACTGCAGCTGTGTAATATGGTCTGATAATACTATCAGGTATTTTGGCGAATTCATCAAGATATAATAAATCTATAGAGTAACCTACGGCTGGATCTTTTGTTCTTCTAGACGTTTTAACTCTCGAACCATTTTCAAAAGTTATAGCAGTTTGATTCCAATTTAAACAACCTCTTTTTAAGAAAAATGGAAGATTTATATAAATTTTTTGAATTTTATCTGTTATTTCTTTTACTGTATCGCCACGATTGGCAACAATCATACTAGATTTATCTTCATGAAAAAGTGAAAACCAAAGTATATAAATACTAGTAACAATGGTCTTTCCAGATTGACGGCTGCAATTTAAAATAGAATATTTATTTTGATCAAAAAGATCCAACATCTTTTTTTGATAATCCCTTAAAAAAATCGGTCCGACAGTACCATCCTCTCGTTTAATCCAACAATAGTGTTCCGCAAAATAATGAACGGACATTTTACATTTTATATATTCGTCCACTTCATCATTGGTCATCGCAAAATTCATACTGGATTTTCTAACTCCAGGAATATTATTAAACCAGATTCGTTCATCCCTTTTAAGAGGCAATCCTAAATTAGATTTTTCTATGATTTCATTGATAGATTTAGTGGTAAAAATTTTTCCACCCTTATCATCTATATCTTTTTGAGTAATTTTCATTAACTTCTATATAAATTTTAATTATATATTAAAAAAGGTGGTTTCAAAAGTATTTAGACTACAGCGAAGACGATGTTATTTCCTGCTATAACAAAATTTAAATACATTTGATCTTGTTCAGACCCTTGATACATATCAATTGTTAAGGTATAACCCATAGAATCTAATTCTGGTATATAAGTTGTGATTTGTTTTCTGATATTATCTTCTATCATTGTTGAAGGAACATTTGTTTGCCATAAATAAAATTCCAGGTTACATCCCATATTCGGATCACCATAATTTTCTCCTGTATTAGTGAATAAAAGCATATTTAATTTTTGTACAACCACATTAACAGCGTCATCCTCAATAATCTGATTTGGATTATAATTAGGATAACCTGGCCATTTAATATTTATATCTCTGTAATCAGCCATGTTGAATTAATTTTTTAAACCCTTTTTTGATTATATATATTAAAAATTGAATCTCATAAAATGGAATCAAATATAAGTCTTTCGGTTATAGATTATATTCCTGAAATATCAAGAGGTGTAGCTCTGATATTGTCTTTAAAAATAGATTTAAATTTATATGAATTGATTTATTGGTTTGACCAAGAAAATAATGTGAAGATAATACCAGAAGAAAAATTTTTGGTCGATTTGGAAATCGATGATATTTATTCTGATCCAGGAATAGTTGGTTTTGTTGAGTATATAGAAAAAAATATCCCACCAAAGAGTGAAATTTTAAAACAATTTAAAAAAGTATAATTTTTTTATTCAAACATTTCTCCTTATAATTGAATTATAATAGTTTAAATATGAAGATTCAATATAAGTATAAAAAACTTCAAGCTACTTTTAGGACTTGGAAGCATGATAAGATGTATGAGAAGTTAGATGAGAATCAGAAATTATCTTACAATATTATCAAAGAATTGATTTCTGATAAACAATCAAATTTAAGAATAGCACCAATATCAGGTAATCTATATATCGAGAGAGATTCTTTTTTTGTCAAAATCGGATTTATTCGTAATGAAATTAAGATAGTTGATGGTAGATATTTATTTGATGTTTTTTTACCAAGAGAAGCTATTGATTATATCAGAAATCATTTTAATAAAAGAGCCGAATATAAACGAATTAAATTTGAAGAAGGTATATTTAGAAATATTAAAGTTAGTTTACAATTAATACATGATCATTTATTAGAAGATAGAGAATTGATAGATGTAAAAAAATCTATATCAAAAACCGAATTATCTTAAAAAAAATTCAACAAATCTATCAGATTTTTCTATAAGATAGAAAATAATTTGTTTTATGGGAAAATCAAAAAATCGTAAAGGTCATGATAAGAAGGTAAACGCTTATAAATTGAAGATGAAAAGTCAAAAAGAAACTATTCGTAAAAAATTTATAGATTCTTTTATGGCTCAACAACAACTAGAAGAATACAAAACCACACGAGAATCAGATGTAGATATTGATACTACAGGATTAGAATTAGAAGAAGTTAAAATAGAGGAAGATATTATTTCTGAATTACCAGATGGTGTAATTATTGAAGATAATTCAAATATTTAAAATACTAAAATTGTTCGTTTTAAACAAACAGAAGCAGAATTTATACCTCCTGAATAATTTAAATAATATGTTGTCGTTCCTGTTGGATATACATTGATAGATTCGCCATAACCTATAACATTACCATTACATTGATCATCGTACCAAGTCCATTGACAAGTTGAACCAGTGCTTACGGCATCTCCTAATTGTCCTCCAATAGCCTTCAATTCTAAATTAGTGCCCGATTGTACATATTTGTTTTCTATTATAGAAAATTTTGTATCGTTTTCATAAACGGAAATTGCAACAGGTGGAAAAGATAATTTTCCTGCGTTAGCAATATAATCATAATCAGATCTATTTGTCCAATTGTATGAAAATGCTTTATCTGGAATACCCCAATCGTTATTAGGATATAACATTGTGGTTAGAGTTCCATCATCTGTTATTTGTTTAATTTTCCAAAGATTTTCATCTTCTCCTGCTCCAGGCATTGCATATCCGATATATGTCACTCCTGTTAAAGATTCTACTCTAACTGCACCCTCATCATTCATCCAGAAAGATGTTCTGATTACGTCTCTATTATTTGCTCCGAAAAAACTATTTGTCATTTTGTATAATTATTTTTATCTTATATATTAAATTTTTTAAACCATTTTGTTTATTTTCTATATATTTTAAAAATAAATGTGTTTTATGAAAGTTTCTGTAATTATGGCAAGTTATCTTGAGAATTATCCAGGTAGTTCTACAAATAAAGAACCTAAATTTGTTCGTGCTGTTAAAAGTTTTCTTAATCAAACTTATGAAGATAAAGAACTAATTATTGTTGCTGATGGTTGTCAAAAAACTATGAAAATTTATGAACAATATTTTAAAGATAAAGAAAATATAAAAATAATTTTTTTACCAAAACATCCGTTATATTCTGGAGAAATTAGAAATGCTGGTTTAAGAAAAGCTTCTGGTAATATTATCGCTTATCTAGATAATGATGATTTATTTGGTAAAGAACATTTGAAAACTATTGTCGAGCAATTTACTGATGATGTTGATATGGTTTATTATGATGACTATATGGTTATGAATAAAGAATTAACAAAGTTTCAAATTCGTCATGTTTTACCAAGATGGGCGAGTATAGGAACAAGTTCCATTGCACATAGGAATCTACCTAGCCTTAGGGGGGTATGGTGTTCAGGTTATGGACATGATTTTTTAACCGTTATAAAAATGATAACAAATGGTATCTCGTTTAAAAAATTAGAGAAAATTCCTCAATATTTAGTAGCTCACTATAGTGGTGTGGATTTTTAATTCCAATTCAACCAATTACCATTCGGATGTTTTAATCTTATTTCGTCCTCTATTGGGTTTCCTCGAAAATAAAAATATTTTATAGTTTTTATTTCTGGAAACAATTCATCTATAAAATTTTTTTGTAAATATTTCTATTTATTTTGAGAAACATTTACAAAAAAATTAAAAATCTTGTTTAAAAATTCTAATTACAATTCAACAAATCGATCAAAAAATTATTTAAAATGTCATTTAATCTTTGTATGTAAATATAGAAAGAAATTACTTGTCGGTCAGTTAAAAGATGATATGAAACAATTATTT
>Ga0209083_1001814_pt1 | contig 22587 bp, 22 predicted proteins | sample AM7aDNAmetaG_FD_184132 | JGI IMG/M metagenome (GOLD analysis project Ga0209083, IMG submission 184132) | Freshwater microbial communities from Finland to study Microbial Dark Matter (Phase II) - AM7a DNA metaG (SPAdes) (version 3) | ecosystem: Environmental > Aquatic > Freshwater > Lake ...
CCTCTATCTCGCCGATCTCTCGACGCGCGCGGGTGTGCGGAATCTGGCGGCGCGCGTCCGTGGCGGGCACGCGCGCCTCGACGTGCTCGTGAACAACGCCGGCGTGTACTCCCGCACGCGTCGCGTCACCGGCGACGGCCTAGAGCTCACCTTCGCCGTCAACGTGCTCACCCCGTTCGTCCTCTCGTGGGAGCTGCTGCCGCTGCTGGACGCGGCCGCGCCGTCGCGCATCGTCAACCTGAGCTCGGCGTCGCACTGGACGGGCGAGATGCACTGGGACGACCTGCAGTTCGCCGACGACTACGACGGCATCGCCGCCTACGACCAGTCCAAGCTCGCTGTGAACCTCCTCACCTTCGAGCTGGCGCGCCGCCTCGCAGGCAGCGGCGTCACCGTCGTGTGCCTCGACCCCGGCGACGTCGACACGGAGATGCTCCGCACCGGCTGGCCCGACTTGACGGGCGTCGATGTCGCCGCGGGTGCGGCCACGAGCGTGTTCCTGGCGTCGTCGCCGGAGCTCGCGCGCGTCTCCGGCGTCTACTACGAGGAGGGACGCAAGACCAAGCCTCTGGAGGCGAGCCTCGACCGTGCGGCGCAGGCGCGCCTCTGGCGCATCCTCGAGGCGCCGACGGTCCCGGAGTGACCAGGCTCACGGCGGGTATACCCTGACAGACGCATCAGTCCGCGAGCCCCAGAGGTCACCGCCCATGAGAGCACCACCCGTCACCATCTACTCGCTCACCACGTGTGGCTGGAGTCGCAAGGCCAAGGCGTACTTCAAGGAACGCGGCGTGGACTTCCACGCCATCGAGTACGATATGGCCGGCCCGGAGCTGCAGCAGAAGATCTCCGCCGAGATGCGTCAGAACGGGGCCGAAGGGTTCCCTTACGTCAAGATCGGCGGGCACATCGTGAAAGGCTACGACCCGGCGCGTTACGAGCAGCTTCTCAAGCCCGCCTGACCCATTTGCGACGGAGGACCTCGATGACCGAGCAGACCAAGTCCGTGGAGCTGTACACCCTGAGCACCTGCCCCTGGTCCAGAAAGGCCTTGGCCTTTCTGGACGGCAAGGCTGTGGACTACTCGTACATCGACTACGACCTCGCCGACGAAGTGGTCCAGGGGCGCATCCAGAAGGAGATGCTGGCGCGTCACGCCGGCGCTTTCCCGTTTGCCAAGATCGGCGACGACTTCATCGTGGGCTACAACCCGGAGGCGTACACGCGTCTGCTCGGGCTGGAGTGAGGGCGGAGCGGCCTCCCGGCGCGATGCGCGGAGGACGAAGGTCTGGTCGGGGTGGGCGGATTTGAACCGCCGACCTCTCGGTCCCGAACCGAGCGCTCTACCAAGCTGAGCCACACCCCGACGCGGAGACGGATTCTACCGGATGACGCGCGGGCACGCTACCATCGGCGCGCGCGCGAAGCCCTGACGGGCCGCGCCTCCCGGCGCCACCCGTGCTTCGCCCGCCGCGCCGCCGCGCGCCGCGTGCGCCCGGCGTTCAGCAAAGGTCGTCGACGGCCGCGTCCGGGGGCAGGCCGGCAGTGACCGGCTCCGCCGGCGTGTGCCCGGCGCGCCGCGCCTGCGCGGCCCGCATAGCTTCGAGTGCGGCCGGGAAGGGCTGCAAGGCACGCTCGAAGATCCCCAGGCTGAAGGCGATCACGAGGCCGTAGTTGGTGATCGGCACGCCCTGCTGACGGCAGCGCAGGATGCGCCCCAGCATGGCGCGGCGGTTGAAGGTGCAGGCGCCGCAGTGGATCACGAGGTCCCAGGGCGAGAGGTCCTCCGGGAAGTCGTGGCCCTGCACGTGCTCGATGTTGAGCTTGCCGCCCACGTACTGCGTGAGCCAGCGCGGGATCTTGATGCGGCCGATGTCCTCGGCGATGGGGTGGTGGCTGCAGGCCTCGGCGATGAGGATGTGGGCGCCGCTCCTCAGGTCGTCCACCGCGAGCGTGCCTTCGACCTGACTGGTGAGGTCGCCTTTGAACCTGCTGAAGAGGATGCTGAAGCTCGTCAGCGGTACGTCCGGCGGCGTGTCGGCGGCCACCTTGAGGAAGGCCTGGGAGTCGGTGACGACCAGCTTGGGTGGCCGCTTGAGCCGGTCGATGGCGTTCTTCAGCTCGCGCTCCTTGACGACCAGCGCCATGGCGTCGCTGTCCATGAGGTCGCGGATGCTCTGCACCTGCGGCAGGATCAGGCGGCCGCGCGGCGCCTCCTTGTCGATGGGCACGACGAGCACCGCGAGGTCGCCGGAGCTCACGAGGTCGCCGAGGATCGTGGGATTGTCGATGAAATCGGGCGGCGCCGCGTCGAGCAGTGCCTGGCGGAAGTCGAGCACGCCGCGGCCTTCGCGGGCGGCGGTGAGCACAGGCGTGACGGCGAGGTCCTGAAGGCGCCTCACGGGCGCCGGCTTGCTCACGAGGTCGGCCTTGTTGAAGACGACCACGACCGGCGTCTTGCGCTCCTGGAGCTCGTCGAGGATGCCGTCTTCGTACTCGCCCCAGCTACCCGCCTCGGTGACGAGCACGCCGAGGTCGGTGCGCTCGAACACCTGCGTGGTCTTCTGCGCCCGCAGCTCGCCGAGCACGCCGACGTCGTCGATGCCGGCGGTGTCGATGAACAGCACGGGGCCCAGCGGCAGCAGCTCCATCGGTTTCTCCACCGGGTCGGTGGTGGTGCCGGCGAAGTCGCTGACGATGCTCACGTCCTGCCGCGTGATGGCGTTCAGCAGGCTGCTCTTGCCGACGTTGCGGCGGCCGAAGATGCCGATGTGCAGGCGCATGCCGCGCGGCGCGTCCATCATGCCCATGCCGGCATCCCTCAGTCCTCCACGGGGCGGCCCAGCGGCTGCGGCGTGCCGAGGCGGCAGACGGCCTCGGCCGAGAGCAGCTCCTCGTACTGGGCCGCAGTCAGGAGCCCCCTGGCGACGACGACGTCGCGGATCGTCGCGCCCTCCTCTTGGGCGGCGCGCACGACGTCGCAGGCCGCTTCGTAGCCGATCTCGGGCACCAGGGCGGTGGCGGCGGCGCTGGAAGCCCGCACGTGCGCCGCACACCGCTCCTCGTCGGCCTCGAGGCCCTCGACGCAGAAGCGGCGCAGGATCTCGTCGGCGCGCGCGAGCAGCGAGAGGCTCTGCAGCAGGCAATCGGCGACGAGCGGCAGAAAAGCGTTGAGCTCGAGGCTGCCGAGGCCGGCGGCGATGGCGATCGTGGCGTCGTAGCCCGCCACGAGCAGAGCCACCTGGCTCACGGCTTCGGGGATCACGGGGTTGACCTTGCCGGGCATGATGCTCGAGCCGGCCTGCCGCCGGGGCAGGCGGATCTCGCCAAGCCCGGCCTCCGGCCCCGAGCTCATCAGGCGCAGGTCGCCGCAGATCTTGAGCAGCGTCATGGCGTGCGCTTTGAGGATGCCCGAGACCTCGACGAACACGTCCGCGTTCTGGGTCGCCTCGGTGAGGTTCTCGGCGCGCGCGAAGCCGATGCTCGTGATCTCGCGCAGGGCGTCGACAACGCGAAAGATGTACTGCCGCGGCGCCGCAAAGCCGGTGCCGATGGCCGTGCCGCCGAGGTTCACGACGCGCAGGCGCTCCTCGCACTTGTAGATGCGCCAGCGGTCGCGGCTGAGGGCTTCGGCGTAGGCGCCCATCTCGCGGCCCAGCGTGGTGAGCACCGCATCCTGGTACTGGGTGCGGCCGACCTTGACCACGTGCGCGAAGGCCTGTTCCTTCTGCTGGAAGGCCTCCTGCAGGGTCACGACCTGCTCCTCGAGCCGCTGCAGCAGCGTGATCGCCGCGAGGCGCAGGGCGGTGGGGAAGGTATCGTTGGTGCTCTGGTGCAGGTTGACGTCGTCGAGCGGCGAGACGCGCGCGTAGGTGCCGGGCGGCTCGCCGAGGATCTGCAGGGCGCGGTTGGCCAGCACCTCGTTCACGTTCATGTTGGTGCTGGTGCCGGCGCCGCCCTGCAGGCGATCGACGACGATCTCTGCCGCGAGCTCGCCGGCGGCGAGCTCGCGGCAGGCGCGCTCGATGGCGTCCGCCTTGGCTTCGCCTTCGGGGCCGGCCCACGCGCCGAGCGCGCGGTTGGTGCGCGCGCAGGCGAGCTTGACCGTGCCGAAGGCACGCGCCAGCTCGCCGTGCACCGGCTCGCCGGCCAGCGGGAAGTTCTCGAGGGCGCGCTCGGTGTGGGCGCCGTGCAGGCCTGCGGCCGGCACGGCCACCTCGCCGAGCAGGTCACGCTCGATGCGCGTCTCGTCGCTCAGTGGCCGAACACCATCTTCTGGACCTGCACGCCCTCGACCTCGCTCAGCTTGGCCATCATCGCCGCGGCCTCGTCGGCGCTGCCGAAGAGCTCGATGAGCACCACGCCGCTCGGCGAGCACACATTGGCGTCCACGTCGTGCAGGCCGATGCGCGTCTTGATGTTGCAGCCGTATTCGGTAAAGACCTTCTGCACGTCAGCCGCGTTCTTCAGCCGGTTGGTGACGTGGATGCCGAGGATGATGTGGTCGTCGTTCACGTGCGGTCCTTTCTCGTCGGGGGTGGTCTTCAGCAGAGCACGTCGCGCCCGCCGGCGCGGACCTGGCTCAGCATCGTCTCGGTGTGGGCGCGGCGAATCTCGTCCATCTCATCCAGCTTGCGCGCGATGAGCGCCTCGCCGTCGGTGCGCGTGCGTGACGAACCGTAGTCGATGAGGTACTCGAGGAAGGTCGCCAGAGCGTTGGGGTCGCAATGGTGCTTGATCTCGCCGGGCTTGGCGAGGTCCATGAAGTCCATCCCGGTGCGTCCCAGCCGGTAGCAGGCGGTGCAGAACGAGGGCACGTAGCCGAGGGCGGCGACGTCGCGGATGACCTCGTCCAGGCCGCGGTGGTCGCCGAGCTGGAACTGCGCCGTGTCGAACTTCTCGTCCTCGGCGTAGCCGCCGGGATTGGTGCGGCTGCCGGCGGAGATCTGGCTGACGCCGAGGGCGAAGGTCTCGCGGCGGATGTTGGGCGTCTCGCGGGTGCTCATGATCATGCCGGTGTAGGGCACCGCAAGGCGCAGGATGGCGACGAGCTTGCGAAAGTCGACGTCGCTCACCGGGTACGGCGGCTCGTGGGCGACGTCGCTGCCGATGGCCGGCTCGAGGCGCGGCATGCTGATGGTGTGCGGGCCGACGCCGTAGGCGCGTTCCAGCTCGCGCACGTGCTGCATGATGGCGAGCACCTCGAAGCGCCAGTCGAAGAGGCCGAACAGCACGCCAATACCGACGTCGTCGATGCCGGCTTCCATGGCGCGATGCATGGCGGTCACGCGCCAGTCGTAGTCCTTCTTCTTGCCGCCCACGTGCACGGCGGCGTAGGTGCGCCGGTGATAGGTCTCCTGGAAGAGCTGGAAGGTCCCGATGCCGGTACCCTTGAGGGCCTTGAAGTCGTCCACGGAGAGCGGCGCCACGTTGACGTTGACGCGGCGGATCTCGCCGTTGCCGCGCTTGACCTCGTAGATGGTGGCGATGGAGTCGAGCACGTAGCCGAACCCCTGCTTGGGGTACGACTCGCCGGCCACGAGGAGGACGCGCTTGTGGCCCTGATCGACGAGCAGCTCGACCTCCCGGCGGATCTCGGCCTGCGTGAGGGCGCGCCGCTTGAGCTCGGTGTTTTTCACGCGAAAGGCACAGTACAGGCAGTCGTTGGTGCACAGGTTGGACACGTAGAGGGGCGCGAAGAGCACGAGGCGCGCGCCGTAGATGGCGTCCTTCACGTCGCGCGCCGCCGCGAACAGCTCGCCGAGCAACTCGGGATCGCTCACCGAGCTGAGCACGGCGACCTCGTCCATCGCGAGGCCGCCCAGCTCACGCGCCTTGGCGAGGATCTCGCGGACGCGGCCCGCGTCTTTGGTGGCGGCCGCGCGCAGGGCGTCGTCGATCGCCGGTTCGTCGATGAAGGTGCCTTTGTCTATCGCTCCCGCCGTCATGTGCCACTCCCTTGTTCAACAGCCGCCGGTGCCGCACAGTCCGGCGTCGCCGGTATCTCGAAACAGAACTCCGCCCACTCGCCCTGCTTGGACTCGGCGGTGATGCGACCTTTGTGGAGCTGGATGACGCGCCACGCGTTGTAGAGGCCCACGCCCGTGCCGCGGCGCGTCTTGAGGGCCGGGTCGTCGAGGCGCGAGAAACGCCGGAAGAGCTTGTTCTTCTCGCCCTGGCTGAAGCCCGGCCCTTCGTTGCGCACGGCCACCTTGAGCTTCGCCGAGCTGCCGCGCCGGGCCGGCGTGAGCTCGGCGCTCAGGCGGACCTCGCCGCCCTCGTTGCCGTACTTGACGGCGTTGTCGAGGAGGTTCACGAGGACGATGCGCAGCAGCGTCGCGTCGCAGCACATCTCGACCGGCTCCTTCGGCAGCTCGAGGATCAGGCTGAGCCCGTGCGCGTCGATCTGCGGGCGCACGAGGTCGACGGCCACGGCGATCACCTCCTCGCTCACGTTCACCCGCGAGCGCAGGTCGGTGTGCAGCTCGCCGCCTTCCACGCGCGCGAGGTCGAGGTACTCGTTGACGAGCCCGAGAAGGTACTTGCCCTTGCGGACGATGCCCTCGAGCTTGGCCTGCTGGGGCTCGCTGACGTCGCCCAGATAGCCCTGCGAGAGGAGCTGGGCGTCGGTGACCATCGACGCCACCGGGCTCTTGAGCTCGTGGCTGACGAAGCCGAGCATCTGCGTGTAGGCGTGGTTGAGCTCTTCGAGCTGCTCGATGCGCCACGCCTTCTCGACCGCCTGGCTGAGCCGCTCGGTGATGGCCATCTGCAGCTCGATGTGCCGCGGCCGGTACGCGTACGTGTGCCGCGAGCTGCGGAAGATGAAGCCGACCACGCGGCCCTCCACGCTCAGCGGGCACGCCAGGTTGGAGCGCACGCCCTCTTGCACGAGCCGCCTTGTGGAGCGGCTGCGCGGGCGCGCCTGGAGGTAGAACTCGAGGTTGCCGATGATGCGCGGCTGCCCGGTGCTCAGGACCTCCTGAAGCGAGGTCTGCTGCAGCGCCTCGGAGTAGTCCTTGTCGATGGCGAGAGGCTCGTAGCTGGCGCGGTTGTAGTAGCTCGTCACGCGCTCGCCGCGCTCGTCGATGAAGGCGAGGCCGATGCGGTCGCAGGGGATGAGGGCCTGGGTGTGGTCGAAGAGGTAGTCGACGATCGCGCGCAGGGAAGGCCGCGCCGCGATCTTCTGGTTCGTGGTGCGCAAAATGGTGCGCTCCTCGCCGCTGATCGGCGTGAGCGCTTGGGCGTCCCTGAACGGGTCGACGAAGTGCGCGGTGGACGGCGGTGGAGCCAGGTCTTCGCGTTTGCCCATGCACCTCGTTCCGGGACGGGGGTTTGTTACCCGGAGATAGTGTAATGCAAGCAGCGGCGGGGCGCTCGTGAGCGCCCCGCCGCTGCGTCCGCACTCGTGTGCTTTACTTCTGCGGGATGTACTTGCCGCGCGCCGTGTACGTGGTGTGCAGGAGCTCGTGGCTCTTGTGCCCGCAGGGTCCGTCGGTGAGAAACTCGGCGTAGGTCTGAGCCACGGCCGGGTTCTCGTAGGACTTGCGCACGCTGTAGGCCTTGTCTTCGCTGTAGATGGCCCTGGCGCGCGCGGCCCTGATCTCGGGGGTCGTGGGGATAGGCTGGCCGCCGCCGCCCAGGCAGCCGCCCGGGCAGGCCATAAACTCGATGAAGTGGCACTCGCTGAACTTGCCGCCGGCCTTGATGTCGTCCATGACCTTCTTGGCGTTGGCGGTGCCGTGGGCCACGGCGACCTTGACGGTGACGCCGTTCAGCCACTCCCAGTCGGGCACCAGGTGCGCGAGGATCTCGGGCACCGGGCCGACCGAGGGGATCGTGATCTCGGCGTACTTGACCCCTTCGAAGCCGCGCACGGGGATGATGTCGCCGTGCTCGTAGATGCTCTCGACCTTGAGGCCGGTGACCAGCTCGATGACCGTGCGCAGGGCGCTCTCCATGACGCCGCCGGTGGCGCCGAAGATCACGCCGGAGCCGGTGGCCGTGCCAAAGGGATCGTCGAAGTCGCTCTTCGGCAGGCTCGGCAAGTGAAGCCCGGCCTCCTTGAACATCTTACCGAGCTCGCGCGTGGTGAGCCCGAAGTCGACGTCCTTGAAGCCCGAGTCGTGCATCTCCGGGCGGTTGCACTCGAACTTCTTGGCCGAGCAGGGCATGAGCGCGCAGCTCACGATGCTCGCCGGGTCGATGCCGAGCTTGTCGGCGTAGTACGTCTTGATGAGCGCCCCGAACATCTGCTGCGGGCTCTTCGCCGACGAGGCGTTGGGCAGGTACTCGGGGTAGAAGTGCTCGAGGTACTTGACCCAGCCCGGCGAGCAGCTTGTGAACTGCGGCAGCGCGACGTCCTTGTCGCCGTTCACGAGGGCGCCGTAGAGCCTCTGGATGAGCTCGGTGCCCTCCTCGATGATCGTGAGGTCGGCGGTGAAGTTGGTGTCGAACACCATGTCGAAACCGGCGCGGCGCAGAGCGGTGTTCATCTCGAAGGTCACGGGCGTGCCGGGCTCGAGACCGAAGAGCTCGCCCATCGCCGAGCGTGGGGCAGGGGCGGTCTGGATGACGACGTGCTTGGCCGGATCGTCGAGGGCTGCCCACACGGCGTCGGTCTCGTCCTTTGCGTACAGGGCGCCGGTGGGGCAGCGGTTGACGCACTGCCCGCAGTTGATGCAGACGACCTCGCCCAAGGGGAGGTCCTCGAAGGTGGCGATCACGGTGTCGTCGCTGCGGTTGATCGCCTCGAGCACGCCGACCTCCTGGAGGTCGATGCAGGTGCGCACGCAGCGCCGGCAGCGGATGCACTTGTCCATGTCGCGCATCACGGAGTAGCTCGAGAAGTCCGGGTCGAACTGCGACTCCTGGGGGTGGCCGAAGGTGAACGAGCTGATGCCGTATTCCTCGGCCAGCGACTGCAGCTCGCAGTTGCCGTTGCGCACGCAGCTATAGCACTCTCCGTAGTGCTCGCTGAGGAGCAGCTCGAGCACGTGACGGCGGGCCTTGCGCACCTTGCGCGTGTGCGTGCTCACGGTGAGCGAATTGGTGATGGGGTAGACGCAGGCGGCCTGCAGCGTGCGCTGGCCCTCGATGTCGACGACGCACATGCGGCACACGCCGGCGACCTTGAGATCGGGGTGGTTGCAGAGCGTCGGGATGTCGACGCCCACGGTCTTGGCGGCGTCGAGGATGGTCATGCCGAACGGCACCCTGGTCTCGATGCCGTCGATGGTGACGGCCACGAGAGCGCCGATGGCCTCGGGATTGTCCGAGACCGGGACGGTGCTCCCGACCTGGCTGGTCGGGATGCGCGGGGCCTTCTCCTCGTTTCTGGGGGTGTCGGTCATGCTCCACTCCTCGCGGTCTCGGCTTGTGGGGTGCGGCTCATGATCTCGTCACCGAAATGCTCCAGGATGGACATGAAGGCGATGGAGCTGGTCTGGCCCAGGCCGCACTTGGAGGCGACCCCCATGGTGCCGCTCAGCTCGCGCAGCTCGGCGATGTGCTCGGCCGAGCAGGTCCCCTCTTTGAGCTGCTCGGCGGCCTCGAGCATCTTGGTGTTGCCGACGCGGCACGGGGTGCACTGGCCGCACGACTCGTCGACGAAGAACTCGAGAAAGTTGTGGGCCACGGCCAGCATGTCGCGCTGGGGGCCGAACACCATGACCGAGCCGCCCGTGGGGATGTCCTCGAAGGCCATCTGACGGGCGAACTGCGCGCGCGGCACGCAGATGCCCGACGCGCCGCCGATCTGCACGGCCTTGGCGTCGTCGCCACCGACCTCTTTGAGCAGGTCGGCGACGGTGATCCCGAAGGGGAACTCGTAGACGCCCGGCTTGGCGACGTCACCGCTGACGCTGAACAGCTTGAAGCCGGTGGAGCGGTCGGTGCCGAAGCTCTTGAACCAGTCGACGCCCTTGGCGAAGATGCAGGCCGCCGAGGCCAGCGTCTCCACGTTGTTGACGATCGTCGGCGCGTAGCGGTAGCCGGCGACCACAGGGAACGGCGGGCGGTTGCGGGGCTCGCCGCGAAAACCCTCGAGGGACTCGATGAGGGCGGTCTCCTCGCCGCAGACGTAGGCGCCGGCGCCGAGGGCGATGATGATGTCGAAGTTGAAGCCCTTGACGCCGCCGACGTCCTTGCCCAGCAGGCCGGCGGCGCGACGCTTCTTGATGACCGCGTTGAGCGGCGAGCGCAGGTACGTGTACTCGCCGCGCAGGTAGACGATGCCAAGGTCGGAGCCGATGGCGCGCCCGGCGAGGGTCATGCCGGCGAATACGAGGTCGGGGAACTCGGTGAGGATGACGCGGTCTTTGAACGTGCCCGGCTCGCCTTCGTCGGCGTTGCAGATGACGTACTTCTGGTCGCCTTTCTCAGAACCGGCGAAGTTCCACTTCATGCCGGTGGGGAAGCCGGCGCCGCCACGGCCCTTCATGCCCGAGTCGGAGACGGTGTCGATGATGTCGGCGCGCGACATGGCGAGAGCGGCCCTGAGGCCGGCGTCGGCGTCGATGGAAGCAAAGGTGAGGGTGTTGCCCTGCGTCTCGATGCTCATACGAGGTACCCCTCCTTGCGCTCGGCCGCGTGGCCGCTGTACGCGGCGCGGCACTCGGCGGCGATCTCGCGCACCGTCTCGGGCGTGACACGCGTGTACACGCGGTCGTTGACGAGCAGGGCCGGGCCCTGGTCGCACATGCCCATGCAGTTGGCCCACTCGAGCGTGAAGCGGCCGTCGTCGCTGGTCTCGCCGAAGGCGATGCCGAGCTCGGTCTCGAGCTGGCGGGCGATGGCGTCTTTGCCCGCCAGCTCGCACGACACAGTGCGGCACAGGCGCACGACGAACTCGCCCTGCGCGGCAGGGTTCAGAAAGGCGTAGAACGTGGCGACGCTGTAGACCTCCACCGGGTGGATGTCCAGCAGGTCGGCGACGATCTGCATGGCATCGGTGTCGATGCCGTGGTGGCGTCTCTTGACATCTTGCAGGATCGGTATGAGCGAGCTCCGGCCCGGACCCAGCTTGTCGACCAGGGCCGTGACGTCGGCGCGGAGCTGCTCCTGTTGCGTGACGAGCATCGGCGTCCTTCCTTACGGGAGCAGCTTCTTGACCTTGGCGATCAGCGTCTGTGGGTCGACCGGCTTGGGCTGGAACTCGTCGACGGGGACCATCTCTTCGTCCTTGTCGATGTTCAGGCCCATGGCGGCGTTGACGCTGGTGAGCATGATGATAGGCAGGGTGTGACCGGCCTTGCGGATCTCGCGCGCCATGCGGAGGCCGTCGTCGGGCTCCTCCATCATCACGTCCAGGATGAGCAGGTCGGGCTTGACCTCCTCAAGCCTCTTCGTGCCGGCGGCGCGGCTTGCCGCGCCCTCCACCTCGTAGCCCTCGCGCTCGAGGACCAGGCGACACGCATCGACGATGTCGGGGTCGTCGTCAACGATCAGGATCTTGGCCACCGCGCACTCCCTCTGTCGCTTGTCGTTCCCCATGGCGCCACCGGGTGGTGCGCCAGAGTGGTCGGGCCGCAGTCATCCTTCCGCCGCCGCCGTGGCCTGCCGGCGAGCGCCGGGCGGGTCGGTGACACGCGGGGGATGGACGAACGGTGCCGGCCACGCACTCCACTGGATCCACTTTGACTCAGCTTACGTCGGTCTCGAACGCAGTGCCCGGGCTTGTGCCCGGAGTCACGAACACGTCAGCGGGAGTATCTCACAGGTCGCGAAGACACGCGAAACCCCCCGAAGCATGGGGTTCGCCGGCGCCTGCGGACGGGCAGTCCGAGGGACGGCAGACGGATTCCGCAAAGCGTGGTGCCGGGGCGGCGTGGATCAACACGTTGGGGCCTGCTCTCCGGGAAATCCGACAATCGGTCGGCTGCGTCGAACGGCCCGACCATCCAGCGAACGGCGGCCTGAGCAGTCGCAGCGGCGCGCGCGGCGTGCAAAAGGCCGTCTCCATCGTCGTCGCCATCCCCGCGGCGCGGCTCATCAGCGAGGAGGATGTGCAGCGGAGCCGGCCGGTCGTCGACGCGCGATCGGCGACGAGGAGCTCGAGGGGAAGCACATCGAGATCGAGCGGTGGACCTGGGGGGGCGGGTAGGCGGCGGGGCCTGGGGCGAGCGGACTCCGCAGGCTCGCCCCCGCCTCGGTTTTCAGAATGCCAGTCTTCTGGCCGACATGACCATCCCTTCCGTCCGGTTGCGCGTTCAGCCTCTGGATCGACGAGCGGCGAGAAGGCGCACATGGTGCGCCGCGCGCGCCGCAGCCTCGGGAGCCGCCGCGGCGGGGTAGTGCTGTGAGGGAAGATAAGAAGAGTTGGCCGATCCTTGTCTTCCTCCCGGCGACCGAGCCTGTGGACGGCCGCGGACCAGGCGACAGTCAAGGAATCCTTGTCTTCCCCTTTCGCGTGTGCCCCGCGCCGCAGCCGCCCGCGCGCCCGCCGAGAGCGCTGCCGGCTACGCGCCCCCGCCGGGTGCCCCATTCGTGGCTCACCGGCGCCTGAGCGACGGGGATGGCTATGTCGCGCGATACGCGGTGGTCGGCCAGGAGTTCCTGCGTGTTGTGGACCTTGTCCGCAAGCGACACGCGCAGAGCCCCAACTCCGGGACCACGCGCCCGCTCTCTGGGAAATCCGACAGTCGGTCGGCCGCGTCGAACAGCCCGACCATCCAGCGAACGGCGGCGTCGCGATCTTCTTCAGCGATGTGCTGCGCGATCTCGTCAGCCCGGTCGAGCGCCAGGTCAGTCCAGTCGACTCTCACGAACGGAGCTTCGCGAGGGCGCGGGCCTTGGCCTCCTTATGAGGAGTGACGCGGCCGGCCGCTATCTGCGCTTCAGCGACAGAGATGTCCTCCAGCAACTCCATTCGCTCACGGATGGCCTCGAACTCATGGATGTCGACGAGCACGGCGACGCCGCGACCGTGCTGGGTAAGCACCAGGGGGCGGCGGGTCTCGTTGACCTGCCTCACGAAGGAGGCGACGCCGGCCCGGAACTCCGACAGCGGGCGGATGTCCTCGTCGACCTTCAAGGGACGCATGAATTGCCTCCTGGTACGCGGTATCGTACAATAAAGCGTACACCCTTGCTGAACGCATCGCAAGCGTCCAGTGGCGGGCGCCTCTTGGCTGCCGGCTCTCGCGGCTGGCCTCGGCCACCGATTCAAGTCCGCCGCCGCCCCGGGTAGGTGCCCGCGGGGGCGATCCGGCGCCGTGGGTGCCTCGCAATGGCAGACCTCCGTGGTCACCCCAGAAGCTCTCGGCGGCGACCACAATCCCGTCCTTCGTCGAGTGCGCATCCCTCAGGCCGCCGGCCAGAGCGGTCTTTCCAGCGCCTACAGCACGCCCAAGCGTCAGCAGGAAACCCTCCCCGCCACGGATCGTACGCCAGCGTCGCTGATGACAACATGCGCCCTCCACTCTTGAGCCAATGCCACCGAGAGGAGCGGCAGCGCCGAGCGTTGACCGCTCGATCTCAGGGCTGTGAGAACTGGCCTACGCCTCCACCAGTCGAGTCTCGCCTTCAGTCAATCCGTAGAGGTCATTGACGTACGCGTTCATCTCTCGCTCGGCCGTCTCGATCCTGGCATCCAAATCGACAACCTGAGCGTCGAGACCGAGAACCTGCTTGCGCAGAGCCTCGCTGTAGGTCGACCGCAGGCGCAGCAGCGACTTCACGAGCGACTTGGCTTGATACCTGTCCGTCACGTTCGTGGTACGGGCGAGCAGGCGCCATTGCGCGGACAGGAACGCCGCGTCGGCCTCATCCTCGTAGACCGTGACCACCGGCACACCATCTGCGAGAACGCGGACTTCTCCGGCGTCGCTGGCCACCGACAATCGGGCTCCCGGCCGAAGCATGGCGCCGACGCGCTCGATGTGCGCATCGAGGCGCGCGCCGTGCTCCGTGCGAGCCCAGGCAGCTCGCTCACGCCCGGTGAGCGCCGCTGGGGCCTCTGCTGCGAGCGAACCCGGTGAGCCGACGTCTGCCCAGAGCCACGAGGGCTCTCGCGCCTCGTCGACGCACTGGGCGCTCTCGAGCCGGCGCTGGAGATCGACTATCCGGTCGCGGTGCGCGGTGTGGAGGTCGTGGAGCAGCTTCGCTCGCTTGGCCACCTCTGCCTTCTGCGCGTGCGAGGCGTCCGGGATCGGCAACGGGGCGATGAACTGCTTGTTGGCCTCGAAGTAGCGCCCACTCTTCGGCTTCGCGATGCGCCGAAATGCGAAGTCTACGACCTTGGAGTTGAGGACGCCGAGCAGGAAGAACAGATCCGGTGGACTGGCGGGCAGGATCCCGTTCACGCGGACGTTGTTGAGGTAGAGCTCTCCGTCCGGGTCGGCAAACACGCGCATGCCGGGAACCGTCTGCGCCACCCCCAGCTTCGCGAGCTCCTGCTTGTCGGTGCTCTGGTTCCGACCGAAGCGGTACCACTGATCATCGTCAAATGGCCCGGACCGATCCTCAAGGGGCTCGGAGAACTTCTCCCGCGTGCGGAGGGTCGTCTCATGCTTGCGAAGGTACGCCCACGCGCGTGGGAAGTTTGCCGCCATCTCCACTTGCGTCAGCAGCCGCGACCTCTCCGCATCGATCATGTAGGGGAACACGATGTGCGTGTCGGTTGAGGGATGCTGATAGCGCTTCGCCTCCTCGCCCGAAACCAAAGGATGCATGATCCCGTCTTCGATTTCGTACTCGAACCCGTCGGCCTTGCGTCCCTGTTGACAGTAGCGGCCGGGCGCGATTCGCTTCAGGTGGTAGATGGAGTCTGCGCTGGTGATGAGCCCCTGGAAGATTTGCCGCGTGTTCGCCGCGTGTCCCAGCGGCCTGCACGTCGCCGCCAGACGCGTGACGAGAGCACGGTCCTCGGCGGGCATCAGATTCCACGCGTCGTCATCCGCCAGCGCGTCCCAGGCCACCGACTCGACTTCGGCGTCCCAATCGATCGACGCGGTCTCGCCATCATGCGCCAAGACGAACCTGACGGCCTCAGACGGCCGGCCGCGGAAGAACTGCAGCGCGGTGTAGGTGGTCCCTTCGTCGAAGACCTGGTAGCTCCCGAGATCGACCCAGCGATCGAGGCTCCTGTCGCGCTTCACCTTGCGCCGCAGGCCCAGCCCGTACTGGTTCTTGAGCCACAGGCTCGGCGCGATGAAGCCCATGTAGCCGCCGCAGTTGAGGACTGACAGGCCCTTCTCGATGAACAGCAGATAGAGGTCGAAGTTGCCCGTCTGCGCACTCTCGTACAGCGGAGTCGAGCCCTTCTGCTGCTCGATGTAGTAGTCGCTCTGGTCGGGTGCGAGCCTGCGGAAATGCTGGAGCTTGACGTAGGGTGGATTGCCGATCACGCTGTCGAACCCGCGAATCTCAGCCGGCAGGTTCGGGTCGAGCACCTCGGGAAACGCGGCCTCCCAGTCGAACGCGTTGACGTCCTCGAGCTCCTGTTCTCCGCGATCGGCGAACAAGGAGCCGGGATGCTTGCGTTGCCAGAAGTCGGCGAAGTCAGGGCCCACCAGACTGTTGCCGCAGCGGATGTGCGCGTCCAGGTGCCCGAGCGGCTTGCCCGGTGAGGCGGTGTTCAGCCACAGAGCCAGCTGGGTGATCTCGACTGATTCGGGGTTAATGTCCACGCCATAGAGGCTGTTCGCGAGAATCTCCCGTGCACTTGCCTCATCATCGAACAGGCCGGCGGCGCCGGTGATGCGCGCCCGCTCCTGGGCGATGGCGCTCCGTTCGGCCAAGAGGAATTGCAGAGCCTGGATCAGAAACGCCCCGGACCCGCAGGCCGGGTCGAGCACGCGCAGGTTCCCCAGCGCCGCCTCGTACTTGTCGAGCAAGCGAAGGTGGCGGGTGGCCGCGTTTTCTGGGGGCCGCCTCGCGAGTCTTGCCTGCGAGGTCCGGTAGGCCTGAACGTCGTCGTCGGGCAATTCGCGACCGTACTGAAAGCCGAGCTCGTGGCGGATGTCGGCGAGCCGCGCACCGAGGGTCTCTCGCACCAAGTTCGCCGTCACCCACTCGGGCGTGTAGTAGACGCCATCACGCTTGCGCTTTGTGAGCGAGGCGATCGATTCGCGCTCCTCCGCCTCGGCCTCCATGTACTCGAGGTCGGTGATCGACTGCTCGAAGATGCGGCCGAGAGTGTACAGCGTGATCGTCCGCAGATGCCCGACACCCTGCGCCCCGAAGTTGTAGTGCGCGGAGAAGTACAGCAGGGTGCCCTTGTCCGACGACAGCGACGCCGCGTCTCGGCCCTGGCCGCGCGCGCAGAACACGCGATTCGGGATGACCAGGCTCTCCAGCTCCGGCAGCTCCTCGAACAGACCGCCGTTGAACCTGTTGATCGTGTGAGAGGGAGGGAACGCGCCGCCGTCACGCATCGCACGAAACAGCCGCTTCAGCAGCGCCCAGATATCATCGCTGTCGGGATCGTAAAACGTGTCATTGCTGCGCTCGACGAGCATCGACCTGAGCAGATCTGTGGGGAACTCGAGCGCATGGCCCATGTCCTCGCAGAAGAGGATGAAGATGCAGCGGTCCAGGAGCCGCTGGGTGAGCTTGACGAGCTTGCCGCGGGTGCCGCTGAAGCCGGGGTTGGCGGCGACGATCGCGCGAAAGACGGCTTCACGGTACTGCTGATACTCCCGGTAGAACCCCCGCTCGAACTCTCGCTCCAGCACCCATTGGCCGTCCAGAACCCTGCCCAGACTGCTCTCGCCCGATGCGGCGAGCAGCATCTCGCGGCCGAAGAGCCTCGCGAACAGAAAGCGCTGGTAGGCGGCCTCGTCGCTGGAGTCGACCAGAGAAACGGCCCCCTCGAGAGACTTGAGCACGAAGCGCTGAGAGCGGGAATCGCCGACCCTGCGCGCGTAGAGGCGGAACTCGTTCATGTCCGTGACGATGCCCCACGAGGGCTTCACGCCGAGATGAACGTCCGCCTGATCGAACTCGTGCTTGAGGTAGTCGAAGCACTGCTTCACAGGTGAGCGGTCGTTGCCCTTGCGGTGCTGCGGCGCATCCAGGCCCGAGCGGATGTCCTTGAACTCGCAGAGCACCTGCGCGATCTCAGCCACCCCAGCGCGCCGCCACCAGCCCATCGCGAGGTCCGCGGCGCCGGTGCCTCCGCCCTGGCCCGCACCGGCCACGGCGTATTGGGGGTCGAGACAGAGGCCTTCGTCCACGTCTCGCTCGCCCGTACCCCAATAGCCCCAGATGCCTTTGAAGAAGACGTCGATGAACTGGCTCTGAAGCTGCGTCTCGGTGCGATCGCTGACGCGATCGTGCCAGCGAATCAGCCGGTCGCGCAGGTCGGCATCCGCGCCAGAATCTCGGTACTGGTCGAGCTCCCGTAGCCACAGCGAGAGCAGGTGGTCGTCAGAGAAGAGGGGCTGTGCATCCATGTGGCGCGGAGACTCCAGTCATTCTGTGGCCACAGCGGTCCTGCCCGTGCGAGGAGCTGCCGATGCCGGCCGCGATCGCCGGTTGGCCGCGCTCGGTCCAGGTCGGTCGGGCGCGGCCTCGACGTCAGGCTGCGTAGCGGATGACCTCGAGCTCCGCCGCCCCGGCGACGCCGGACAGGATCTCGTCCACGCGGCTCATGACCGCGTCCTCCAGAAGGTAGTCGCCGCAGTTGCCGCACTGCAGAACTGGGACGTCCTTGAGGATGGCGATCGTGTGGTCCGACGTCTTGAAGGGCAGGTCGCTTGCGACCTGCGTCATCCTGGCTCCGCAGACTCCACATTTCATCGTGAGACCCTCCTGGTCTTGAGATCGTCCATCCACTCGTCCGCACTTGGCCGGTAGGCGGTGACGACCCTGACATTGTCTCCCTCGACGTCCGCTGCAAACAAGACGTGGATCGCGTCGCCGAGAGGTCGAGCCAGGAACAGGTAGCTTGGCAGGTACTTGTCGTGCGGGTACGACTCGACGAGCTCATAGGAGTCGACGGCATCGAGGATAGGTTGGCGCGCGACGAACCGCCCTTCGAGGCGCATGTTCACGTGATACGTCCAGAGGATGCGCCGCTCGCGAACGCATGCGCGCACGAAGGCCACAGGATCGCCGGGCAGTCGTCTCTCGACGGTCTCCATGGAGGACACGCACTCCTTTCTCGCCTCTGCGTCCACAACCAGCATGCGGTTCGCATATGACGTTTGGGGCAGGCTGCTTCTCCCCGCGCCCGAGGGTATCACCATGCTCCCGGCGTGACGCCTGCAAAGGGGGGTGTCAAATGTGGCAGTCCGCGACCCGCAGCGGCAAGCCGCGCGCTCGGCGGTGCATCCGCGGACTCCTCGGCCCATCGCTGATCCTACTCCCTCTCACCGTCGCCCTGGCACATTGCCCGCCGGCGCCTGCGCCTTCGTCGCCCCTGTCGTCGGTGGCGCCACCTGGAGCAGGCAGACTGGCGGACGACGGCTGGCAGCGCTCCGCGATCACGGTGAGCGGTGGGACGCTGGCGCTGCACGGCATCGACATGGCGACGCGAACGTGGGCTGAGCGGCCCCGCCTGAAGTGGTGCTCAGTACGCGGCAGCCGTCGTGCTGATCGAGGACGGGGGGCAGACGTGGGATCGGGCGACGGTCGGCGTGCCGCCCGGTCGCCTCGGTGCCGTGGACTTCGCGGATGCGCGGAACGGCAGGGCCGTGGGCACCACGCCGGCGTCCTGCTGCGAGGGCGGGCCGCCGATCATGCACACGTCCGTCGGCTGCGAGGCCGAGATCCGGCTCGTCCCGGCTTTCCGCCCAGCAACGGCAGCCACCCACCAGTCGCTGCGTGGCTGCGGATGATGCCGGGGGCGTCGGGTCAGGACGACCCGATTGTCCCGCGACGGCCGGCCGAACCCACGGTTTGAGGGTGACCATGGCGGGAAGCGTCACGGCGAGTGCGTGGGCGCGGGACGCCCCGAAGTCGCCCGGCAAGGAGGACGTGACGTGGATTCGGATCCGAGGGTTGTAGCACTGGTCGGCAGCCCGCGTCGCCGTGGCAACACGGTGTTCGCGGTCGGCGTGGCCACGGAGGAGCTTGAGCGCCGCGGCGTGCGCTGCGAGACGGTCCTGCTCTGCGACCTGCCCATCAGCCTCACCGATCATGAGGCGGACCAGGGGGCGCGGACCAGCGCAGAGGAACAAGTGGAGGCGGCGCTCGACAGGGTGTGGGCGGCCGACGGCCTCATCTTGGCCACGCCCATCCATTTCTCCAATGTGAGCGCGCAGATGAAGGCGTTCATGGACGCCACCAACGATCGCTACATGAACGAGCAGTGGCTCACCCCGAGGACCGTCGGCCTCCTGGCCATCGGGGTGCACGTCTTCACCTCGACCATCGAGGCCATGCAGCGCTACCTCGACCTCATTGCGCCGAGCCACCCGCCCGTCGTCGTGGCCACCGGCCGTGCCGACGCCGTGGGAGAAGCGCAGAGCTCCCAGGCAGTCCGCGAGGCGGCTCTGACCATGGCCGCAGGCATGGCCGACGTCCTGCTGGGCTGAGCGGTCCTACGCGGGCAGCTCCGGGATGCGCCGGGTCAGCTCTGCCCAGTCGTCGCCGACTGCCCGCTTCACGAGCTGCGCGACTCCCGCGAAGGCTTCGGGCGGCGACACCATCTGCAGGATGCGCAGCATGTTCTCACGGTCGTCGTCGCCGATCAGCGGGAACAGCCAAGCGATGAATTCCGGCTGACGCTCCGGAGGCATCTCCGCGGCCATGATGCCGACCGCCTTGCCCTGGTCGGGCACGGGGATGCGCTCCTTGAAGATGCGGTACAGGTGCGTGTCCTCCTTGTAGAGGTGGACGTCGAGATGGAACTTGAAGGCGGCGGTGGCGCGGGCGGTCGCGAGGGCGTCGCCCGCGGACACCGCCTCGTTCAAGGCGTCGAACGCTGCATCGAGGCCGCGGTGGTCCTTCTCGTACGCTTCGGCGACCAAGGGCGCGACAGCTTCGACGGCGGGGAAGACGGCGATCTCCTCCCCGTGAGCGTGCACCACCAGCACTTCGTTGCAGAAGCGGAACCGCTCCAGCGCTGCCTCGAGCCCCGGCTGGCCGCGCGCAGCGCCGAGCGCCGCGGCGTCGATGCCCTCCATATCCTTGCGGAATGCGTTGTGCATCGCCGTTATTGCATCGATCGGACCTGTCATGATCGCCGTCCCCTTTCACTGCGTCGTGGTGCCATGTGCCTTGGTTGGCCCCCCTGAGCAGCAGCGAAACGGGCCGGCGGGCCGCTCTCACGAGTTCCTCCACGCCGGACCGCTCGCGGCCACGCGTGGTACGTCCGGCGGATCTCAGCCTCCCGCGCGAAGGCCTGGACGTCGCGGGACTCTCCCATTCTGACATGTCTGCCCGTGCGGCGATGAGCGTAGGCGTTTGCGGACGGGGGACCGCGCCGGGTCGCTCAGGGGCCCACGTGCGCACGCGCAGGTGTGGTCGCACCCGTCGGCTGGCCGGCACACCCGTCGATGCGCGCGACCTGTGGTTTGCGGCCACGCGCATCACGCACGTGCTCATGATGGTGACCGCGAACGCTCGGGAGCTCGAGAGGGTTCCTGGACTGCAGGTCGAGACGTGGAGTGGCGCGGGCTGACGCTTGGGGCCGTCCGCTCACTTGACTTCCGGCGTCTATGCGCGTACGCTTTCCCGTACGCACCAGGAGGTCAGCGATGACGACCATGAGCGCCACCGAAGCGCGCAAGCAGCTCTACAAGCTTCTCGACGACGTCTCGCAGTCGCACGAGCCCGTGCAGATCACCGGCAAGCGCGGCAATGCCGTGCTCGTCTCGGAGGACGACTGGCGGGCAGTGCAGGAGACGCTCTACCTGGTCTCGATCCCCGGCATGCGCGAGTCCATCCGCGAGGGCATGGCGACGCCGGCCGATGAGCTCGAGGACGAGCCCGACTGGTGAGCCGGCGGCTGCTGTACACGACGCAGGCGCGCAAGGACGCGAAGAAGCTCGCCGCGGCCGGGCTGAAGCCGCAGGCGCAGGAGTTGCTCGCCGTGCTTGCGGACGACCCGTTCCAGTCGCCGCCGCCGTTCGAGAAGCTGGTCGGCGACCTCAACGGGGCTTGCTCGCGGCGCATCAACATCCAGCACCGCCTCGTGTATCAGGTCCTCCCGGAGGAGCACGTGGTCAAGGTGCTGAGGATGTGGACCCACTACGAGTGAGGCGAACAGCGCGGGGTCACGCGCCACGTAGCGGGCTGACGTCATGACAAAGGTATCGGGGGAACGCATTGAAAGCGGTCGTTCAGAGCGAGTACGGCTCAGCGGAAGTCCTGGAGCTCACGGACATCGACAGGCCGGTGATCAAGGACGACGAGGTGCTCGTGCGGGTTCGCGCGGCCGCCGTGAATCCTCCCGACTGGGCCGGCGTTCACGGCATGCCGTATGTGGTGCGTCTGGCATTCGGGCTGCGCAGACCGAAGCAGGCGGTTCGCGGCACCGATGCAGCGGGCACTGTCGCGGCTGTCGGCGAGAGCGTGACGCGCCTCCGGGTCGGGGATGAGGTCTTCGGCGCCGGCCGCGGCACCTTCGCCGAGCTTGCGGTCGCCGCGGAAGAGCACCTGGCGCCCAAGCCGGCCAACATCACGTTCGAGCAGGCCGCGGCCGTGCCGATGGCCGGGCTCACTGCGCTGCAGGCGCTCCGCGACTCGGGCCGCATCCAGCCCGGGCAGAAGGTCCTCATCGTCGGCGCCGGCGGAGGCATCGGCACGTTCGCCGTGCAGATCGCGAAGTCGTTCGGCGCGCACGTGACGGGCGTGTGCAGCGCGGCGAAGCTGGACCTGGTCCGCTCGCTCGGCGCCGACCACGTCATCGACTACGCGCAGGAGGACTTCACCGAGGGTGAGGAGCGCTACGACCTCATCCTTGACAACGTGCTGCAGCACTCGTTGTCGCGCCTCCTGCGCGCGCTGAGCCGGAGCGGGACGCTCGTCCCCAACGGCGGCCAGTTCTACAAGCGCTGGTTTGGCAGCACGGGCGTTCTCCTCATCAAGGCGCCTCTGCTCTCGCTGCTCGTGCCGCAGCGGATCCGCGCGTGCACGGAGCGCCCGCAGCAGAAGGACCTGCTCGTCCTGAAGGGGCTCATGGAGTCCGGAAAGCTGACGCCGATCGTCGGCAGGACGTACCCTCTGAGCCGGACTCAGGAGGCCGTGTCCTCCTTCGGCGAGGGGCACGCTCAAGGCAAGGTCGTCATCACCGTGTGAGACCTGGATGAGCGACGCAAGCGCAACGCCAAGCCCCACGCCGCGCCGGCTGCTCGCGTCCCCAAGCCCGCGACGGCTACTCGGGCTGGTACAGGGCCAGCGTAGTGCCGTCCGGGTCCTTGACCCACGCCGACTTGCCGATGCCCGGACTGGTCATGACGTGAGCGACGAGCTTCATCTCTCCGAGCTCGAGCTCATCGAAGACGACCCCGCGAGCGACCAGTTCCTGAACGTCCGCTGCCGGCCACGAGGTCGGGGCGCTCCTGCAGGAGGACCGGCTCAAACGGCGTGCGACGGTGGGCTCCTGCTAGAGCTTCCCGCGCTCTCGGAGCAGCTTCTCGTACTCGTCGCGGGAGAGCGAGCACTCTACGAGGCCCACAAACTCGTCGCGCTTGAGGC
>Ga0209083_1001816_pt1 | contig 22552 bp, 14 predicted proteins | sample AM7aDNAmetaG_FD_184132 | JGI IMG/M metagenome (GOLD analysis project Ga0209083, IMG submission 184132) | Freshwater microbial communities from Finland to study Microbial Dark Matter (Phase II) - AM7a DNA metaG (SPAdes) (version 3) | ecosystem: Environmental > Aquatic > Freshwater > Lake ...
TCAGCGGGACATTCATACTGTGTTCATAAAGATCCTGTTTGCCTAATAGTCCGTGGCTTCCAATGGCCAATCCATTGTCGGAAGCATATACGATGATCGTATTGTCGAAAAGACCCTCCTTTTTTAAGGTTTCGATAATCTCACCGACTTTGGCGTCAAGGTGTGAGATCAAGGTGTAGTAGTCGGCCAACGATTCCTGGATAATTTCGGGTGTCCTCGGCCAAGGGGCTAGATTTTCGTCCCTGATATCCAATTGGTCAAATGCAAAAGGGTGGAGTGCTTTGAAGTTTCCAGGCAAAGGAATTGATTCCGGCGGGTACATCCCAATATAGTCTTTTCGTGGGGAACGTGGGTCGTGGGGCGCGGTAAAGGCGACATAACAAAAAAATGGGTGTTCCCTTTTGCTGTTTGCATATTCATTGATATACCCGATGGCTGCCTCCGCAAAAAGATCGGTGGAAAACCCTTTCTTGACCGGACTTGTAAGATGGTGGCCTGCACCCAAATCCTGACAGGGAACATTGTAATGGTCAGCCATCCCACCTATAAATACATTTTTACCTTTCTGGAACGAAGCCTCGAATGTTTTTGCGCCATTGTGCCATTTACCAGTCCCAAAGGTTTCATACCCATTTTCGGCGAAGTGCATCGGCATGGTATGGACACCCTCCAACTTGTCGTAAACATGGAACAGGCTTTTCCCGCTCATCAGCATGGCCCGGCTCGGCGCTGAAATTGCACCATGGTGGCCACCCATCACATAGCTGCTTGTAAAACGAACCCCGTTTTTTGCAAGGTTATCAATATTGGGGGTTTTGATGTAGGTATTGCCTGAAGCACCAATGGCATCTGCCCGCTGATCGTCGGCGAAAAGGAACAGGATATTGGGATGTTGGGCGTGACTTGTTAAAGAAAGTCCAGCCAATAAAAGTGCCGCATTAAAGTTTCTGTTTGGTGCCATGCTGAGAAATGATTAATGTTTACTTTTCAAGTTTTGCCATTTTTTTTGCAAACCGCTGCCCCAGTTCCCTTTGTGACGCCGCATCAAAATGAATTGTATCACCTTTATGTGTTAGTCCTTTGGAGGTAACCAGTGACATATTGGGATGGGCATTTGCAATATGTCGCAAAATATGATTGATCAACTTAGCTTCAGGGTTCTTTTCACAATAAAATTGCCCTAATTCACCAACAACAATGGGTAATTTTCCAATGTTGACCGATAGTTCTTTTCCCAGGTTAACAAGAAGTGAATCAAATCGTTGTTCGTAAAATGGTACCCTTTCCCTTGATGCATCCCCTTCACCTTGATGCCAAAGGATTCCTTTCAATTGTCCATGCTGCAACGCGATTTTTACACGTTTGATTGCATCGTCGAATGGATGAGTTTTGGTGACATTGTCATACCCATCTGGCATCCACATTCTTATATTTGTTCCACCTACTGCGCATGGAATTAGCCCAATTTTTTTATTGTTCTTTTTAGCCATCGTTTTTCCAAAGGTTAAACCTAAACCTGTCCCTGCAACAGACTTGTCAAAATGGAGGGGAGATCTTGCAAGTACCCATTTGTTTTCCTTGTTCAGCATATAGACGTTTGGATCTGTAATAGTGTCCTGTGGTTCAATCATTCCCCTGCCAGCCATATTTGATTGACCGATCAGCAGATAAAGGTCATATGTGAAATTGAAACTGTTTTCGGCATTTTGAGCCAGGCCCATATAACCAAAAGCAAAGAATATAAAGGATAAAAAGATGGAATAGAACTTATTCATTATCTTTAAATTAAACTAGTTTTTATTTGCGTAATGGAGAAAGTGTTACAGAAAGAGGTCGCATCAATTGATTTCCAATATATTGACCAGGGGTTAACCTTAATTCATGGATTCCAGGCCTCAGATTTACCTGACAAATATTGAGAGAAACCATAGGATTAAAAAATCTTTTTGAAGGATCACTTTCTGGAACGGAAGGCAAATAATCAACTTTATATTTTCGACCATCAATCTCAATGAAAACCACCCCTTTTTCATCATTTTTATCCGTATTGTATTTGAGACCAACAGCGAATTCTGTTGGTCTGTTTAACCTGAAATCCCAGCTTAAGTACTGATCCTTGTCTTTCCAGTTCGTCACAAATTCACTGTTCGGTTTTCCGTCTCCATATTTCAGGCCTTTTCCATGTTCTTTAGCATCAAATACTTGTAATGTATTGGTTTGATTTGAAGAAAGTAAACGAACCGGATTACTTTTCAAGGATCCGGTGAAGGAAAGTTTGATCACACTATTCAAGCTATCGGGACCAGCCTTAGGTAAGCTGATTGCTAAATCAGAATTATTTAATCGATTAAATAGCAAGGAATTATGTTTTGGATCTGCTAGCAGAAATACATTCTCCACTTTTGCAATAAGACCTCCCACAATTAGTTTCCAATCATTGGGCCATCTAAAAATATGGAGATATAAGGTATTCCCTTTTTGTGTGACTTCGCCCCATGATTGTATTGACAATGTGTTACGCGTTGTGCCATATATACTTTCACCATTGATTTTCATCCATTCCCCAATGGTTTTGAGGATTTTGACATCGACAGGATCCCATTTCCCGTTGCCCATCGGCCCAACATTGAGCATGATATTTCCGCCTTTTGCAGCAGCACTGGCCAATAAACGAACAAAGTGCCCCGGTGATTTATGCGAATGGTCGAACTTATTGTAACCATATGATTCATTGGTGGTTGGAATAGCTTCCCAATCTCCGGGTGTGGGCCAGAAAAAAGCAGCCCGATCACCCGTATTTGTGTAATCGCCAAAATTCAGGTCCTGAATTCCTGCTAATCGGCCATTTACAACAAGGTTGGGGTCGGTTTCCCTGATCACTTTCAGGATTTTTATGTTGAGGTAGAGTGGTAATTTATGGGGTGTATCAAACCACAGAATATCGGGATGATAATTGTGGATCAGCTCTTTAATCTGAGGGATTGACTTTTCTGTTACGTATTTTTCAGCATGTGGGAGAAATTGAGGGTAGTTTTCCCACCAGTTTGCCCCATGCAATAATTTATCACCACCTGGATTTTGATAATCCCAGTCGTTTCCCGGAGCATCTGGGTGTTCCCAGTCGAAAGCATGGGAATAATAAAATCCGAATTTTATCCCATATTTTGTAGCTGCATCGCGCAATTCCCGCATAGGGTCCCTTTTAAACGGGGTTAACCGGATATCATATGGATAGGCAATGGATGGGAACATAGCAAAACCATCGTGATGTTTGGCTGTGATGATAAAATACTTCATCCCTGTTGCCTTGACCGCCTTCATCCATTCTTCGGCATTGAAATCTACTGGGTTAAAAGTATAGACCAACTTCTCTTTATAAGTGGCCAAAGGGATTTGCCGTGACCGCATCAAATGTTCCGAATAACCAAGGCCTCCCTTTCCGTTCCACTCATTACCAGCTGGCGAAGAGACTCCCCAATGGATAAAACACCCAAATTTTGCATCGGTAAACCAAGCCACCCGTTGCTTATGTGATTGAACGTCTTTAGTCCACCAACCGTTGATGGCATCGGCAATGGCATCAGAATCTTGTTTTAGCACCAGGCCTTCAGGCATAGCCAATCCTTGTACGTCACCCTTTGAAGATTTGATCAATCCTGGTTTTTTAGTCGATTCCTGGGCAAAGGATGTTAGATGGCAGAAGAAAAAGACCAACAACAGGGGTACTAAGTTACGTATTTTAAGTAGCATTGAATTTCCATTTAGTGATTGTTGGTTACATCATTCAAACTTATAAGTCCAACCAGAAGTGAAACCTATTCAATTTGATTTAGCAAAACTGCATAAAAAAAGCCGTTCAACAAGATGTGAACGGCTTTTTTATTTGTGTATGAAGTTCATAAGGAGAACTGCAACAGATCTTATGCTACTCCAGCTTAAAGCTGATCGGAACAGTGTAAGATACCCTTACAGGCACACCCCTTTGTTTTCCTGGTTTCCATTTTGGAAGGGTGGAAACTACACGTAATGCTTCAGCGTCAACGGATGGGTCAACACCCCTAGCGATTTTGGCATTGGAGACAGAACCGTCCTTGTTCACAACAAAGTTCACAAAAACTTTTCCCTGTATTCCATTTTCCTGTGCAATTGTAGGATAAACAATGGCTTTGGCGATGTATTTACGAAGTGCCAACTCCCCCCCTGGGAATTCGGGCATCTCTTCTACAACCACAAAGACCTGTTCTTCCTTAACTTCCTCTACTTCTTCCTTTTTCTGTTCTACGACCTCAACCACCTCTTTGTTGACAGTTGTTGTAACCTGGTCGTCGGAGATCATCAATTTACTTTGATCTTCAACTTTAACAGAATCGACAACGACAGGGGCAACATATTTGACCACCTGAGTTTGTTCCGCTGGTGGCGGCGGAGGAGGAGGCGGTGGTGGTGGTGCTTCTTCTTTTTGCAGGTCGTTGGCCATCTCAGCGATGACATCCTTTGCATCCCTCAATTTATGGGCAGCATCACGACTTGCACGAATATAAGGGATAATGACCGCCGTAGAAATGATTAGAACACCTATCAGTAAAGCCAATAGAACAACGCGGTTGTACTTTTTACGCAACTGATACGCTCCGTATTCCTTGTTTCTATTTTCGAAGACTATGTCGTCGAAAGTAGGAGTGTATTGATATTCTTGTACCATACGTGTCTATCTTTATTTTTTAGCTGTAGGTTGAGAAGTTGCAGGCATTCCGAGGGCATGTTCAACCATACCTTCTTCTATCCAGTTGAGGTCGGTGACAATGTACCGTGCAATTCCTACAATAGACATCTCATCAATGATATCAACAAAATTTTTGTATTTCGCTTTTTTGTAGAATTTGATCAGTACAATTGGGCCGGTATCATCATCTTTTTTGAGTTGACGAATGGCTGACTGCAAAGAATCCTGTTTGATATTCAATTTACCAGTTATGACATCCTGTTGGAACTGTTCAATCTTTTTAAAGAGTGCCCTGTTTCTATCCAAAAGAACCTGCCTGATACCTGTTGCACTAAAGTTGGTTTCCTGTAGCGGAATTAATGCGGCAGGATCGGGTTTACCTGGGTACCAGTAGACTTTGTCGTTTGGACCAACAATGATGTTAAGGGTGCGGCTATCAGCAATCTTCGGAGGTTCAACTTTTTCGTTTTTCTTGATTTTCTCAGGTAAAACGATTTCCATTACCTTCGGTTTGCTAAAAGCAGTCGTAAGCATGAAGAACGTGATAAGCAGACACATAAGGTCAACCATCGGCGTCATGTCTATCGCGGTTGAATGTTTTTTAGGTTTTTTCTTCCCGCCCTTGTGTTTATCTTCTTGTATAATTTCTGCCATGGTACTACTTTTTAGCGTCTTTAGTGTCTACTACTTCAACCTTCTCAAGGCTCGTTATCAGGCTGAACCTGTTCACATTCTTATCCTGAAGAATATCAAGCACTTTTTTTACAAGCGGGTATTCTACACTGCCATCTCCTTTGATCAGAGCATTAACAGAAGGGTTAACCTCGCGGGAAAAGAGTACCCACAGTGCCATCTGGTTATCAGTTGAATCAATAGGGATCCCTTTTTGAAAACGGTCTCTTTCTTTGGAATCTTTAGCTGCAAGGTATGCTTTGAAATCTTTTATATTCACTCCAAATGGGGCAGAGTTCTTTTCAAAGTAACGCAGTTCTTCCGGGGTGAATACGATATTGTATCTCTTCCCCATTTCCTCCAGGATTTTGGGTCTGAAATGCAAGATAGTATCCGGGCCATTGTCCACATTGAAAAATACCCTGTTATCTGATGCAATTGTCACAGTCATAATATTGGCATCAGGAGTCTTTTTTTCAGATATAGAAAATGGCACATCGACTTTCGCCGGTTCAGCAGGCCTCATTGTAGCTGTCAACATAAAAAATGTCAGCAGCAACGAAAAAAGGTCCACCATCGGCGTCATGTCAACATGGGGCGATTTATGTGGTATTTTAATCTTTGGCATGCGATAAATTTAAATTTTTAATGAACCAAAAGAATTAAACCCAGACGATTATTTCCTGATTCTGGTTGCGAATGTCTGAGTTAGGCTGAAACCTGCCTCATCAATCTTGAAAGTAAAACCGTCAATCTGTGATGAGAAATAGTTGTAGAAAATGATGGCCAATGTAGAGCCTGTGATACCGAATGCCGTATTGATCAACGCTTCTGAAATACCGGTTGCCAATGCCAATGCATCAGGAGCACCAGCCTGGGCCAATGCCATGAAAGCACGGATCATACCAAGTACCGTACCGATAAGACCGATCAATACGGAGATGGAAGCAAGTGTAGAAAGAATAACCATGTTTTTTGACAACATTGGTAATTCAAGTGCAGATGCTTCTTCCAGAGCCTGCTTCATCGAAGTAATCTTCTGGTCTTTCTCCAATGTTGTGTCATTCTCAAGGTCCCTGTACCGGAGCAAACCAGCTTTAACAACATTTGCCAATGAACCTTGTTGAGCATCGCAAGCAGCGATTGCATCCTCAACTTTATCCTTGGAAGTTAAGGCCTGGATATTGGCAACAAATGAATCGAGACTGCCTTTGCCTTTTACCTTGTATAATGTTATAGCCCTTTCAAAAATAAAAATAATAAGGACAAGAATACAGGTCATCAAAACGGGAACAATAGGACCTCCTTTAAACAGCGTACCCATCAAGTTTCCAGGAAGCGGGGTACCTTTTGGATTTCCACCTTCAAAGTTAACTGGGCTACCCATGACATTAGTGTACAGGAAGTACGCTACTAAAAATGCAATTACGATAGCAGCAAAAGCAAAGATTGACTCAAACACTTGCTTAAATGATCTGGAATTTTTACTCATCTTTTTTAATTGTTTTCGTGGTTAAATAAAACTTGTTTTGAATCTTTATTATTTTTTTGTTGATTCCAATTTATTATTTCTTTAAAACAGCATTGTAAACTCGCGATTTTGTTACAGCTATCTCAATCGTAGCGTAATCTTTTGCACTGATTATAAGTGTTGTGGACTCTTCTGGCATTGTGAACCGGTATTCGCCTTTACCATTTGTCCAAGCCTCGGCTGCAGTGTCTTTAACCCTGACAGAAGCACCTGGAATTGGAGTACCGGATGCATCCTTAATAATACCTGAAATTTCGTTAAGAGGGGCTTTTGGTTTTGCTCCAGCCTGAAGAGCCGCAATATATTGTAACGAGGATTTGGCAGAAGTATTTCCAGGATCTAAAGCGAGAATTTTATTATAGACATCAGTAGCTTTGTTAAATTCATTGGTAGTCATATACAAAGCACTCATAGAACTATAGGCTTTCAAAACGAAATCCTTATTGTTGGGAGCAAGGTTGATCATCCTGTTGTAATATGATTTGGCCTGATCAAAATTGCCAGTTTGCATCGCACTGTAACCCAGATACCGAAGGGCATCAAAAATTTCAGTTGCATACTTCACAGAATCGGAGGCAGCCACCGCAATTAAGGCTGCAAACTTTTCTTTTGCAAGTCCTAATTTGGCATCAGGATCTTTTGCTGCTGCGTTATTGGCACTCCAAAGGTAGGCAGGTATATGTTCTGGGTGCTTATGGATCAATTGGTTGAAAACTGTATCAGCCCGATCAAAATCTCTTCCCTGATAATAAGCTTTGCCAATTTGCATGTAGTTGTCTTCGCTGTCTTTACCCCTTGGGATCATCCTGCGCCATGTTCCGGCAGCATCGTTAAATCGTCTATGTGAATAAAATAAATTCGCTTTTTCCTGCATCAGGTTCAAATCTTCTCCCTGGAAGGTGATTGCTTTTTCGTAAGCATCATATCCCTTGGTCAACTCAGCGGTACAAGCATCGATTCCAGTTTGAATTTCTTTGATTTTTGCAAGGTAAGGCTCTTCGCTCTCTTTGTCTTTTTCTTTAGCAGGTCCTTTTAATCCATCGTTTTTTTCTTTCACTTTAGCAAGTTCTGCATTTGCTTTTTCAAGATCGGCAACCAATTTAGGATAGTTTGCGTTTTTTTTCTGAATGATCCTAGCATAATAGATGTAGTCTTTTTTGAGAATCCTGTCTGGAGGAAGGTTCTGAAAGAGACGGTCCATATACACCAAAGCTTCAGGGTATTTGGCCATTTCGTAGGATGAATATCCTGCAATGCGGTTCAAATATGTCCTCGATTTGTCAACAGCAAAGATATCTTCAACATTCTTGATAACCTCAGCATAATTTTTTGAATAGAAAAGAGCATTGACATAACGGATCTTGGCCGGAATGTTCTGGTTTGTCAATGTCAGATAAGTTTCATAATTCTTCTTGGATTCAGGAAACCTGCCTGCCATTGAATAGAGCTGCCCCAATTCGCGATACGCTGGTGCAAAGTTTTTGTCCAAAGCAATTGCCTGCTCAAAATAGGGGATCGCAGCCATTAAGTTTCTCCCTTTAAAATAAATCGCACCGATTTTCATGTTTGCAAGTGGCGATTTAGGATCAAGATCCTGGGCTTTGTTGTAGTTCTTAATAGCAAGTGAGCCATTGTTAACCAAAAGATAGATATCGCCTGCAATAATATAAATTGCCCCGTTGGCTTCGTCAATTGTTAAGGCTTCACGCAGGTAAGGCATCGCCAAAGTAGTGTCAACCTTGTCAAATATGATAAACGACTCGGCTAATTTTGCCAATGTAAAGGCATATTCTTTTGGATTTGGGATTTTGGCAACCTTTTTGTACGGTAGCAAAAAGCTCTTGGCTTTTGCTCTCATCTGGCTAGCAGTCTGTTGATCACCAAGATAAGACGCAACTTTTGCAAGACCCACATAATTAAGTGGGTCGCTTGCGTTAAGCGCGATCCCTTTTTCAAATTGCCCTTTTGCTTCTGCTGCAACAACCTTTAGGGAGTTTGAGATCGAGTCGGAGAAGAAGTTTAACATGGTGTTCTCACCCAAACGATAATATACCTGACTGGTTGGGGCACTTTTTGCAATATTCTGAAGTATCTGGTCCGCTTTATCGTATTGTTCGTTGTTTGTTGCGGTGATGGCTTCATCAAGTGTTTGAGCTTTTAATCCAAAAACACTGCAAACAATCAGCAATGCCAGAATTAATGAAATTTTTCTTAGAAGTAGATTTATCATATATATTTATGTTAAAAATTATTTTTTTATCTGGATCAAACGAATAGGCATTGTCGCAGGAACCAGGCCTGATTTTAAAATAATTCGTTGCCCTTGTTCAGCAGCAACCCAATTGATAAAACCTGCGCCTAACCCTTTAAATGTTTCTCTCGAAACCATATTTACCTTTCTTGTAAAAGGGTAGGTCTTGTCATAAATGGAGCCTTGAAACGGCATGAAAAAAGATCCTGAATCCAATACCTTATCAGAGACTGCTGCAATTTTCACCTTATCTGAAAATGCACGGCTGGTGGAATCCTCCCTGTCGGCTATCCAGTTGACACTTACGAGACCAATTGCGCTTTTATTGGTCGTAACATAATTGATTACTTCTTCGTTGGTTTTGACTGAATAGAAATTAGAAGGCAATTGAGCATCAAGGTTGAATAACTCTTTGAAAAAGCGGATATTTGCCGACTTGTCATTGTCGAATATGGCAACTAATTTCCCTAATTTTGAAGTTGGGTTAATTTGCTTCCAATCTGTCAATTTTCCGGTAAATATATCATTGACATTCTGATAGGTTAGAAGCGAGTCTTTATTCTCTTTGTTGAGGACCAAGGCAATCGCATCGTAGGCAACAGTTGTTGTCCTAACGACGATCTGAGTATTGAATAATAACTCTTTTTGCTGTTCTGTGGGTTCCCAAGCTGAAACAATGATTTTTACCGAGTCGTTTAAAAATGCAGTGATCAAATCTTTTTCAGGAATATAGGTAGGTGTAATATGGGCATATTTATACAATGTAGTAAATGTGGAAATTTCAGCATCCACAATGGGTTGGAAGGAAGCATCGGCTGAGATACGGATATTTCCCCTTGTTGGGGTCTCCGTAATCTCAGGCGTTTTACTGCCCGAACATTGGGCTACTATCATCAGTATAATAACCATTCCACTGAAAAATAGGCCTTTCGACTTTATATTCCTATTTGTTAATAACAACTTCATAAATCAATTAGAAGGGGTTGAAATTTCATGCAATAATACTAAATCATATTTATTTAGAGGGCAACAATTTTTTATTTTTTTATTTTTTTGACGTTATTAGAATTATTCAAATTTAATCTTCATCTGTTTCAAAAAAGTTTTCTTTAATCTTTTGGTATGAAGTAACGATTCTATAACCGCCATAAATGATCAATGGAACAGCAAAAATCGTCCTGAAAGCGATATCAACATGACTGAATAGTGGCGAAAAAAGTATGATATATGCAAGTCCAATGTAAAAGAAGATCATCGTTGTCGAGAAGATCGTCATAACTTTATCGTAAAGGCTACTTCTGCTCATTGTTAATTGTTTTGTTCGTGGCAAATATAAACAAATTGTTGTAAATTTGATAACTAACAAAATACACGGTTTATTAAAAAACTTTAAAAAACATCATTGTGTTGACTGTCAAACCTCTTTAAGCAAATTCAGCAAGTCGATTGTCGAAAGGTGTGCGCTTTGGTCTGTACCTTCCAACAGGCTGTCAGCCAAGTCACGTTTGGTGGCATGGAGCCTGACGATCTTTTCCTCAATTGTATTCTTAGCGACTAAACGATAGATGGTTACAGGTCGTAACTGCCCGATACGGTGAGCACGGTCGCTGGCTTGATCTTCGATAGCAGGGTTCCACCATGGGTCAAGGTGCAGCACATAATCGGCTGCCGTTAAATTTAATCCCAGTCCCCCTGCTTTCAGGCTTATCAAAAATAGTTCGCCTTTACCGGATTGAAAAGCTTTTACCGCCAATTCGCGGTTTGGAATGGAGGTGGAGCCATCTAAATATTGATAAGGTATGCCTTGCCGATCGAGTTCGTTTCTGACAATGGTCAAATGGCCAACGAATTGACTGAATACCAAAGCCCTATGCCTGTTGGCCCTTAACTCTTCAACAATTTCAAAAAATGCTTCAAGCTTTGACGATGGTAATTGTATTTCCTTGTTTACCAATGCCGTATTGCAACATGCCAAGCGAAGTTTGGTCAATTCAGCAAGGGCTTGAAGATGTTGCATGCCATTTGTGCCATCGTTGTTTTCGATCAAGCTAATGGCCTCGCGCCTAAGTGCTTCATAAAAAGCCATTTCTTTGTCGCTTAAAGTTACTGTATATGTGATTTCTGTTTTTGGTGGCAATTCATCGAGCACTTTGTTCTTCGTTCTGCGCAATATAAAGGGGGTTATCAATTTTTTAAGATGGTTTTTCTGAGCGATTAAATCGTTTTTTACATACCGGTCGGTAAATTGGGTCAATGTTCCGAGTAATCCTGGATTGCAAAAATTGAACAAGTTCCAAAGTTCGCCCAAATGATTCTGGATCGGGGTTCCGGTAAGCACCAACTTGAAGTCGGACTTAATGTTCATCGCTGCTTTAGAAGACTTGGTCTGCGTATTTTTAATGGCATGGGCTTCGTCCAAAACCGCCATTGCCCAGTTTATTCCCGATATTTGTTCTATTTCAGATTGCAACAAGCCATAGGTAATTATCAAAATGTCGAATGCCGACAATGAAGCAAACGTCTCGTTACGGTTGCCCGGTTTTAGGTTTATTGCGTTCAGGGTGGGTGCAAATTTTTGCAATTCGTTGGCCCAGTTTGGGACTACCGAGGCAGGACACACAACCAGTAAAGGGCCTTTATCCGCAAGATGGAGCATCATGGCTATGGCCTGCACTGTTTTCCCAAGACCCATATCATCTGCAAGGCATGCACCGGCATCCCATGTTTTAAGGCGTGCCATCCACCGAAAACCTTCTTCCTGATAAGGGCGTAATTCGGCGTCAAGGGTAGCAGGAACGGTGGCATCTGTCCACGAAGTGCTTTGTATCCTTTTTTGAAATTCCTTCCACGACTTATCTGCTTTAAATGATGCCGCTTGGCTGGTTATTTCTTCCAATGCATGCGATGCAAACCGATTGACCAGGATACTGTTTTTATCGATAGTCGCAAAAGCTTCGAGTTCATCGATCTGCTTTTTAAGGTCTTCGGTAAGTGCAAGAAAATCACCTGATTTGAGTTCCACAAAACGGCCCTTGCTTTTTCGGGTCAGTGCCATTAATTCCTTTAAGGCAATAACAGTATCTTCATCAACATTAAGTTCACCGTCCAATTCGAACCATTGACCCTTCCCTTTAACGCGAAGGTTGAGGTTGGCAAAAGATGCCGATTTCTTCATCCTGAAGCGTTCTCCTTCTGGCCATTCCACCAATGCTATTGCTGTGTGTTTGCCAATAATTTCCAATAGGTTGAGACAATCATAAGGGTCAGTGAAGGTTATCGGTTCCTCCGACATATCTGTATTTAGAACTGTTGAAATATCAAGGTTCAATTTTTCGGAATTGTTTTTTTCTTCAACAAGGTTCCTGACGGCCTGGCATCGTTCTTTATCGACAGTACCATAAACGACTTTGCTTCCTTTTCCAGGCTTGACATATGGAGGTTCGGAACCCAAAGGTTTTACAAACAATTCGGCCCTAAGGCCATCGCCAAGGGGGATAATCTGCACCCTTAGGCGAGGATCGCATGGAATAGACTTAACTTCAATGCCATCGGTTATATCGGAATGAACCGTGATCACGCTACTCAGGTTGGATACCGTTTTCAGTAGTTTATCCTTCCCCCTTGCAGGTATGGTGACCCCCTTGTTGATCATTCTTATAATTGATTGTTGCTGAGGGCTTAATGAGATCAACTTAAAACGTGTTTGGGTCTCTTTGATCAACACGGTTTTCTTCTCAGGATCATCGATGTTGGTTTTCAGCCTGATCCCGTTCCTAATTGCTTCTGTAAATATTTCAGGTTGGGCTTTAACCAGTTCGACTGAAACAGAAGGGTTAGAATTCAAAAACAACAGGGGATGGCCGCATAATTCAACCACAGCTTTACTGAAATCGAATTCGTATTCTGTTGCCCCATAATATCCGGCACTGTATGTTACTGCATGTGCTATCCGGCGGTCCTGTTCGGTCATTCCTTCGACCGACATCTCTTTTAGCCGTTTCAATGCAATATTCCTGCCGGGGCTCCAGGCACCTTTGGAGTTAAGTGTTTGTAAGATAGGCTGAATAAACCCCCCATCTTCCAGGTTTACAAAATAACAAACCCTGGAACCAACAGCTTCTTTTTTGGATGGATCGGATTTCCCCATTGTAAGGTTCAACAACCCGTCGAGAAGCTGTTCCCATTTCTCCTGAACAACAAGGTGGCTTAACAGGCACGGGTGGCCACCTGAAACCCTGTCCATTGGTGTCTCCAAAAGCTTAACATCAAGTTGTGACCTCTCGATCATAAAGTTTAGTTCGCGCAACATTAGCCAACGCTTATTGTCATAAAGCAACTGGCTCAATAAATTGGCTTGAATGGCCATTTTGCCGGTCAGCTCACCGTAAATGACAAATTGGACCAATAAATAAAAGAACGATTCAAAGCCGCTGTAATTCATTGCATATCTTTCAGGTATCAACTTCATTTTGCCTTCGGCAAGAACCGTGTCTTTTTTTATAAAATACAAAAGCGCAAGCAGTATATTTTCTCCGAATGTTTGGTTTTTTTCCTTTTTCCTGATTACAACATCAATTTTTTTCACATCCAGTGCTTCGGGATAAAAAATGAAATTTAACCAATAAAAAAATTCATAGTAAAGATGGAAGTCTATTTTGCTTATTTTCAATCCTTCCCCATCGGTAACACGCGACTGTTCAAAATTGAAAATCGAGCGGGCAAATTGACCTTTGAACAGTTCTGATTGGGCTTTTAACAATAAACTATCTCCATTGTAAACATCGTCAATTAGTTGAGATGCCTCATCAAGTTTTCCTGCTTGAAGTAAAATTTCCCCTTTCAGGATTCTAAACCGGTCATCCCCATCTTCAAAATCCCTATTACGGTCAATGAATTGATTGATAGGCTCAAAAGTCAGATTTAGCATAATGGCTTGTAGTTGCAGTTTGTCTATTATGCGCCAAAAGAGTATTGGTGAATCCATCAAAGCTTTGTCATAAGCTGGATAATTCAACAGTTTCGAGAAAGTGGGTATTGCTGGTTGAATGTCGGTTATCAATTTTAGGACCGAACTTTCTGTTAATTTGTTTTTTTCAACAAAAGAGCCAAAAAGGTATTCCCGGATATGCTGGTTTGTTGGAATAATCCAGAATGACTTTGGTTCCACCTGCATTTTCCTGATAAGGTTTATATATTTGGGCTGTCTTATCAACGCGGCGAATAACTCAACTTTTAAAACTTCCTTAGTATCATAATTCGAAACATCACTGGTGATCAGCCCTTTATCGATCAGGTCTTTTACAATAGCGGTGTACTCTTTCTGAGGGCGGCTTGGGTCAATATGTTCTTGCAGGTACCTGATGCAAATGTATTTGTCAATGCCAGAAAATGCCACCACGAACACGTTAACAACATTCTTGCTGGCTTCAGGCAAATTTAAATAGACCTTCAACATTTCAGAAATAATCAATTCCATCCAAATAGTATTTTAATTTAATGATTATCAATTATTTGCTAAGGATAGGCGTAATATAGTTTTTGTCAATTTCCATCACTGCTTTATCATTAACTGTAATAAAATTTACTGTACTGATGTACATTTGTCGTGGATGGATCTGGCTTGTGCTGTAATGTGCGTGAAACACGATCCGGAGCTTGCCTTCTTTGTCGGTAAATAGGGCACTATGACCAATTCCAACTAAATTACCAGGTTTTTGGAAGACCGGATTGTTATCATATTTTACATAAACAGCAATCCCATCTGGTGACTGAGTGCCATATGCGTAATACTTACCCTCCCAAAGAAGGATAAAAGGGTCGCCTAATGGAACTCCGGTTGGTTTTGAGTCCAGATTTTCAGATAATTGAATTTCAGGCAATTGAGATGAATACAGGGGTGTCGATAGAAATAATGAAACGATCAGCAGAAATAACAACTTCATTTTCGCTTTTAGAAATAAATTGAAATATTTGGGAATAAATTGAATCCAGTCTTACCTTTGCCCTAACATGGGGAAAGCTGAGATCCGCAAACGTGCTGCTCCCATCGGGATCAGGACGATGCTCTCAATGGGTTGGTCTGTTGTTGCTGGATACAATGGTAGCACACCCACGAGCCCGAATTTATCGATTTTCCATGACGGGATCCGGCGGCCTTTGGCTTTCAATTCAATCGGGACATTCTCAGCCGAGAATGGATAATTGTCTTTGGGCCAGGCTTTACGAACCAATGTAAACGATTGTAAAACAGGTTGTTTATTGATGACCAACCCATAATTCCAGGGGGTTTTGTAGGCAATTTCAAACGCGGGCCATTTTTCGGGATCGGCACCTTCCTGCCATTTTGAATCGGCAATTGCTGTTTTAATGCTGTTCAGTTTTTTGTATTCTTCCTTGATTTTTAAAGAGAAGGTAAGTGGACCGTAATCGACCGATACACTGTTTTGATTGGCCTGCCATGTACGGATCGAGATTTCCATCGGCAATGTCAGCTTGATCTGGTCAGCGTTGCACCATTCACGGTCAATCCTGATGTAGGAACCGGCAACTGTGACAACTTTAACAGGTTGATTGTTAATTGTAAGCGAGGCTTTCTTTGCCCAACCGGGTATTCTTAGATAAAATGGAAAGGTTACTTTTTTGTCCATATTGAAAGTAAACTTTATGGACTCTTCAAAAGGATAGTTGGTTTCCTCCGTCAACCGGACTTTGGAACCATCACCTACCTTTGCCAGGGTGACACAGGAATTGTACATACTGGCTGCCAGTCCATTATCGTTGCTTGCCAATACAAGGTTCTGCAAATAATAGGGTAGGGCATGGCCATGGTTGTGCTGGCAACAGCGGCTGCTGAAGGGATTCATCGTCAGGAATGGCCCTTGGTTGTCGATACCTGGTGCATGGTTTTCACCGTCAGCGATTACACCATTCGGAGAGGTGATGTAGCGGAGTGCTTTCATGTCGGGAGTAAAGGCAGTAGGGAAACTGTTAAAAAGAACATCCTCGCAATTGTCGGCCCATAGCGGGTCTCCTGTAATCCGCGTCAAAATCCCATCAGAGGTCATTTGTTCTGCAAAACCACAGGTTTCAGTTCCCTGACGTGGGTCGATATATCCCATTCTGGCATTTTCATCGGCTCCGAACATTCCTCCGGGTACCTGGCCAAAAGTGCGGCGGATCAGGTAGTAGTCATTATATGTAGCATACAAATGGGAAGAATCGTGCGACTGCATATAATAGGTGGCAGGTTCGCGGAAACACTGGGCAATATTGACATTGTGCCAGTTAGGAAGGGTCGATTGCTGCATCCAGTTCGCAGTGCAACTGTGTATTTTATCGGCCAACTCAAGTAACCAGCTTTTTCCTGTGATGTTGTACAACCAATAAATACTGTATAGGTTATCACCTCCCCTGCTTTTTTCCCAGTAACTTGTGAGCAACTCATTCTTCGGCACTTTTAATTCAAACTGAAAATATTTCTCCATGAAATTAAGTATCCGCTGATCACCTGTGTATTCGTAATAATTCTGTAAAGTAAACAATACCAGCATATTTGGCCAGTAATCGAGCTGTTTAGTGTCCCTTGACCTGACTTCCGGTCCAAACCATCCGCTCTCTTTCTGGCTTTTCAGGATCGCCTCAATCCAGACCATTGCCTCTTTTTTCATTTGGGGATCATCAAAAATAAACGCCATATCGGAATAGCCCCGAAGCCAGTAGGGAACCTCTTCCCAGCCGTGTTCACCACCCACTGTCAGCCAGGCATTGTTCTTTTTATCGAGCCATGCACTGATTTCCCCCAGATGACCTGACAATCCATCCTTCTGTAATTCAAGCATTTTCAAAATCCAACCTTTTGGTTGGACACTTCCAAGTGGCAATTTGATGAAATTTGAAGGTTGCAAAGGAACCCTGTTCCCAGCGTACCAACTGTTTTGCCCATTTTGGTCAGGGCGCATGATATTGGTTATCTTCCCTGAATTCTGACAACAACCGTCACTTAGTCCGATTAGAAAAACAACAACGAATAGGATGGAAAATAATTTGATAAGCTTCATTTCTTTTGATATTAAGGGGTCGATAGTTTCATAACAACAAAATTAAACGTTATGGAATAATTTCTTAAGGATTTTGTAAAACGGGCAAAAGGATATTGCTTGGGTGTTTTTCGTCGTGAAAAATCTGGATTGTTGCCTTCTGGAAATCGTTGTTATTTGCTTGATAGATGTTTACAAACTTTTGTGGATTTCTGTCAACCAACGGGAACCAGCTACTCTGGATCTGGACCATTACCCGATGCCCCCTTTTAAAGGTGTGGGCCACGTCGCCAACTTGCAAATTTACCTTAGTGATCTGATTGGGAACAAAGGGTTCAGGCTTTTCGTAACTGTTCCTATATCGTCCCCTCATTATTTCACCATGGACCAACATTTCATATCCGCCCATTGGATAGACATTTTTGCTGTCCGTCTCCGAATAGATGTCAATATCGTTGTATGATAATGTATCAGGGAAAACATCAATAATTTTAACGACAAAATCGGCATCCGTAGTCGAAACAGAGGCAAAAAGAGTGGCATTAATAACACCAGTAAGCGTAAGGTCATTTTGCAAAACATCAGATTTAAAGGCAATTACATCGGGACGTCTTTCCGCGAAGCGTTGGTCGTCAGTCATATAATTTCTTGTCCGGTTGAAATGGACTGCCTCTGCATAGGGTACAGGTTTGGCCGGGTCGCTGATATAAACCGTGGAACTTGTTTTTGCAACAGGTTGTTTCCAATCCAATTTACCACCGGTTTGAAGGTAAAGGTTTTTGTCCAACTTTTCGGCTGGTGGCCATTGTGCGAATTGTCTCCATTCGTTTTTACCAGAAATGAATATGGTCGCTTCCGCAAGATTTGTAAGATCACCCTTGTTTTTTAGGAACTTGTTGAAAAATGGGATTTCGATGTTTTGCTGGTACCATGTAGCCGTATTGCTGCCAAATTGAATATTGCCAAGATGTGTGCCTTTGCGACTTGCCCACTGGCCATGATACCATGGACCCATCACAATTTTGTTAAAGGTTTTGCCGGGATTGTTCGATTCTGCCGCTTTATAGGAGTTCCATGCCCCCCAGTTATCTTCGGCATCGTACAACCCTCCCACCCATAACATGGCAGGTTTTAGATTTTTTGTTGCATTTCTGGCATCACGGGCCTTCCACCATTCATCATAGTTGGGATGGGCATACAAATCTTTCCAAAATGCAACACTATCGCCTGTCAGCCTGGCAAAATTGGGAAGTGCCCCTGTTTCGAGATAGAATTTGTAATTGTCATGGTCGGGGAACCCTACACTGATAGGATTTAAAGTTGTGGGTTTGGGATGGGGCAATCCAAATCCCCATCCAAGAGGTGAATAGAAATTAAACGCATCCATGATGAATAAAGCTCCATTGTGGTGAAAATCGTCACCGATAAACCAATTGGTTACGGGTGCCTGCGGACTAACAGCCACAACAGCAGGATGGTTGCTCGCAGCTGCCATGGTCGAGTAGAACCCGGGATATGAAATCCCATACACGCCAACTTTGCCATTGTTATGGGCAATATTTTTGATCAGCCAATCGACAGTATCATACGTGTCGCTCGATTCGTCGATATCGGTGTTGGTTTTTTTGTTGGGATTGAATGGCCTGACATCCACAAAATCTCCTTCGCTCATATTTCTCCCCCTGACATCTTGCGTTACAAGAATATAACCTTCTCTTAGATAGGCCATTGTATAGGAATACCAAAAATATTGAAATTCTTTTTCACCATACGGGGCACAAGAGTATGGGGTGCGGGTCATCAGAAAAGGATGGTCTTCCTGATTGTCTTTTGGTATGTAGATGGAAGTAAACAGTTTAATCCCATCCCTCATTTCAATCTGCCTTTCAATTTTTGTGTAGTTGTTCATGACCCAAAGGCTGTCCTGATTTTGGGAATAGGCGACCAGAAGGAATTGATAAAATGCAATAACGAGAATCAGCTTTTTCATATATTGTTTTTTTGCTTATTGCAAATTTAGCAATTGATTTATTAATCTTTATGAAGCCAATACTTATTAAAATTTTATTTGATTGGTATCCAGACCTTCATTTCGTTGATCCCCCTGTTGTTCCATAAGAAATAGGGTATTGCCTTAAAAGAATGTAGCGTTTTATCTCCTGGGATAAGTGCATCTCCAGTAATCGTCAACAATCCATTTAAAACTCCGATATCAAAGTTGACCTTTAAATTCGGGTTTTCAGGCAAAATAAAGCGGCTCATATCTTTGCCATTATCGGTTTCTTCAATGCAAAATACGAATGGCCCACGTTCGATTGCTATTTTTCCTGCATCTTCCGTTACTTTGGGATTTGCCTTAACAACATGGATATCCATCGGAATTGCGAATCTCACCACATCTCCTTTTTTCCATTCCCTTTCTGCAACCGCATAGCCCTTTTCCTCTTTGTAAATGAAAGGCTCATTGTTGACCATCATCACAGGTTTGAACTTTTCTGGGCCAGAATATGTGTATAATCCACCCGGAACAGGGTGGTTATTGGCCCATCCCGGAATTCGCAAGCGCAATGCAAACCGGCTTGGCTTCTCAGGTTCAACATTTATAATAACTCTACCGTCCCATGGATAGATGGTTGTTTGTGCAAGATCGACAGATATTTTTTTATTCAATTGAATAACTGTCTTACTCTGGGCATAAAGGTTGACATAGATACTTTTTTGGTCCTGGGCATAGATATATCCAGGTACTGAAGGGAGGAACCGGCACAAATTGGTGGGACAACAGGAGCAGTCGAACCAGGGTTGACGGTCCAATTTTCCGCCACTGTTGAACAAGAATTTGCCATCACATTCCAAAGGATTTGCATAGAAAAAGGTTTTCCCATCCAATGAAACACCCGTGATCACACCATTGTAAAGGCTTCTTTCCAGGACATCGATGTATTTTGAATCGCCATGAAGAAGGAACATACGGTAATTCCAGTAAACATTGGCAATTGCAGCACAGGTTTCATTGTAGGCCGTCAGGTTGGGCAACTCGTAATTGTCTCCAAATGCTTCACCCTGATGGCGGGAGCCAATTCCACCAGTCAGGTAAAGTTTCTTTGAAACGATGTTGTCCCAGATTTTATCAACTGCCCTTTCGTATGCGGAATCTTTGTAAAGTGCAGCAATATCGGTCATTCCCGAATACATATATCCGGCACGGACAGCATGTCCCACTGCTTCCTCCTGTTTCACAACGGGTTGATGGTCCTGGTTGTAGGGACCCCAGATTTTCCGTTTGGTACTGTCACCCCTGTAATCCAGAAAATGACGTGCCAGTTTTAGATACTCCTCTTTCCCGGTTGCCTGGTAAAGTTTGATCAATCCTGTTTCGACAATCTGATGGCCCGGAACCTGCGGGTTTTTCCCCTCCCCGAACACACGAACCAACAGGTCAGCATTCTTTGTTGCAATATCCAGGAAGTTCTTTTTCCCAGTGGCACGGAAATGGGCAACCGCAGCTTCAAAAAGATGTCCGCTGTTGTAAAGTTCATGACTGCAATTCAAGTTTTTCCAACGGCCACCAGGTGGGCACCAGGATGCGGGTGTATAAGTGGAATCTATTGTTTTATAGGTTGTTAAATATCCATCCTTTTCCTGTCCGATTTTGATGATGCTGATCACCGAATCAAGATAAGCATCCAATTTGGGATCAGGAGTTGTGGTCAGGGAGTAGGAGGCCCCTTCAATTGTTTTGTAAATATCGGTATCATCAAAGGGCATCTTCCCTTTTACAGGACCCTTCATCTTTCCACCTGCAATCAGGAAATTGTCCATTCTTCCCATCTCCTCACATTTCGCAAATGAGGCAGGGATCGTAACTGTCCGGTTGGTTTCAATTTTGTTTGACCAGAACTGGTCGTCGATCTTTACTTTATTGAATGGAATTCCCTGGATTGGATAATCGGTCTTTGGGGATTCGGAATTACAGGCAAAAAGCAATCCGAGCAAAAGGAATGATGGTGTAAGTTTTCGCTTCATGTGGATTAGTATTTCTTTGTTTTTGTCCTGATGACAGTAAATGAATTGGCTGGCAGTTCATTATTAAATCTTTGATTAATAGTGCATTCAGAAACTTCTGGTTTTGAAGAAATTTCGTCAGGGTCACCGGTCAAAACAGTTTTGATAGCTTTTGAACCCACGGGTTTTATGCCATTGAGCTTAAATGTGACGTTCACCGATTTGGCTAAATTATTGACCATCTTGATGATCACATCGCCACTTTTACTCTCTTTCACAACAGATACTGGCACTTGATTCGCCAAAGCTTTGGTATCTCCCGATAGGGAAACGTTACTAAATAGCGATTCATCACCTGAATTCTGCCCATAAAGTTGCTGGACATAATAATTTACAGTAGGTCTGATTGTTGTGTTACTGAAGTAGATCATGTCAGGAGTCCATTGTGTGTTTCCGTACTTTGCGAGAAGTGGGGCATAGGAAGCCATTTTGACGATATCGCCATTGCGTTCAAGAGAGGTCATGCAGGCTGCTTCGGCCAGAGCCGAACGAAGGGTGTTCCTTCGTTTCACATCGTGGGCAGCAAATTCGCCAACATACACACCTGAAGTTTTGCGGTTATAACTGTCGTATCGGTTCAGGTTTTCGAAAAACCATTTCGGATCCTTATAATAATGTTCATCAACCACTTGCACCTTATTTTCGTTGGCGAACTTCCAACCAAGGTCAAAATCTTCACCATCGGGTGCAGGACCGACTGTTCCTACAATTGTGATTTCCGGATGTTTTACTTTTAAAGCGTCAGCAATCATCTTATACCGTTCCCTGAATTCTGGAGTTTGTTTGTCTTCGTTCCCAATTCCCACATATTCAAGGTTGAACGGTTGAGGATGCCCTGCCGCCGCCCTTTTTGCCCCCCAAGTTGAAGTGACCGGACCATTTGCAAATTCAACCAGGTCTAGTACTTCCTGGATGTACTCTTTCATTTCATCCATTGGCAAGCCGCGCTGTCCAGTACCACCAATACTCCAGGTGCCTCCCGAATTCTGGCAGCTCACAGCAGCCGGCAGGACTGGAAGTGGCTTTGAACCAATGTCTTCGCAATATTGGAAAAATTCAAAATAGCCAAGACCGACAGACTGGTGATAATTCCAGATATTTTTTTGCTCAACACGCTGTTCTATTGGACCAATGGTGTTTTTCCAGCGATACATGTTCCCTAGTCCATCTCCATGGACAAGACAACCGCCTGGAAATCTTATGAATTTAGGGCGCAAATCTGAAATGGTCTGAGCAAGGTCTTCCCTGAGTCCGTTGGGACGGTTTTTAAAGGT
>Ga0209083_1001818_pt1 | contig 22535 bp, 19 predicted proteins | sample AM7aDNAmetaG_FD_184132 | JGI IMG/M metagenome (GOLD analysis project Ga0209083, IMG submission 184132) | Freshwater microbial communities from Finland to study Microbial Dark Matter (Phase II) - AM7a DNA metaG (SPAdes) (version 3) | ecosystem: Environmental > Aquatic > Freshwater > Lake ...
CGTATAAATCAATAAAAAAAGGACTGAAACCGTAGTTTCAATCCTAAATTTAGACCATTGGTACAAAAACAGGTACAAAATCAATCATAACTGTTTAACTACCAATTTGGGTAAGTCGGGATGACAATAATAACAGGTCAGTAAATAGGACTTAAAATCAGGTGTTTAAATAAAAGTTATGTAATGACTTAAACTGATTTTAATTAATGGGTCTGACCCCTGATTAACTGTCATTTAGTTGATGTAATTCGACCGACACCCATTTATACGTGATTATTTATGGTACGACTAAAGGTCTATTCTTTCAAATGATTTTTTATCCATTACCTTTTTCATATAGTTTTGAAGTGTCTGAATCTTTCGATGTCCTGTTGATAACATTAACGAGTTTAACGGAACATTGTTACTGATACCAAGTGTTACAAAGGTTCTTCGACAAGAATGTGATGAAATTAATTTTCTTCGTGGTACTTCAAAGTCTTCAATAGTTCGGTTTACCCGTCTTTTTTTTATAACGGTATCTGAGAACAAGTCGTACTCTTCAAATATGTTTTTTATTTCCCTGTTGAAGTATGGTTGTGATAGTTTCGGTAAATTGAAATCATACCTTTTTAGTATTTCCAAAGATGTTTTTTGTACGGGAATTTGGACGTTAAACCCCGTCTTCTTATTTTCTTTAAACAAAATGTAGTCACCATCATCATCAATAAAGAAATCAGTTTTTTTAAGTGTTGAAAGGTCGGAATACCTTAAACCTAAGAAACAATTACAGACAAAGACATCAATGATTCTTTTCCAATTTGGATTGTCAATTTTTAGGTCGATAAGTTTCCGTAAATCGTCTTTTTCCATAACAACAATGTTGTTGTCGTACTTTGGTGATTTGAAAGAAAGTACACTTTTTTTGAATTGGTAGATTTCTTTATTTTCAACCCACAGGAAAAAAGTCTTCAGACCTGAAAATCTTTTGTTGACAGTATTGTCGTTTAAACCCCCACTTGTCAGAAACCTTTTACCCCTTTTCAATGATAAAAAGTTCCTGTATTTAATCATAAAATCTAAAGTGTCAAGACTTTCAAAGGTCAGTTCCACATTATAGTATTTTTGATAATCGGTTAATGAATTTACTAAGGTAAGGTATTCTTTATAAGATGGTCTGTTATTCAATTCGTCTTTTTTGAACTGATAAAACTTGTTCAGTAAATCAGAAATTGATTGGGGGTTATGGTAGTTTGTTCTTTTTGTTGAATCAGGTAATCCACCCTGAAGATATTTTAAACATTCATTTTGGGAAATCGTATTTAAACATTCGTCATCAATTTTGAATCTGATATACTTATCTACTTGTTGTTTAAGTTTGGTCGTTGTATCATTGATTTCAAGGTAGTTTACCATTTTTTTATTGAATGATAAATCTTTGTTCATATACTTTGGAACAACTTTATTTCCTGTGTTTATCCTTATTATTTTACCCTGATACTTAAAATAAATGTAGATGTATTTGTACTTCCCTTGACTAACCTGTTTTAAAGTCGATTGATAATTCATTTTTCGGATTATTTTTTTGTACTTTTTTTGTACCATAAATAATCACGTATAAATGGGTGTCGGTCGAATTACATCAACTAAATGACAGTTAATCAGGGGTCAGACCCATTAATTAAAATCAGTTTAAGTCATTACATAACTTTTATTTAAACACCTGATTTTAAGTCCTATTTACTGACCTGTTATTATTGTCATCCCGACTGCTGAAAATGAAAGACTTACATGAGAGTGTGAGTCTTTTTTATTTTATACTCAAGCTTAATTCTAACATTTTAATAAAATAAAAAATCTCTTCAAACTCATTACAGAAAGGCTCTTTGTACGTCTTGAGTAACGAATAGTAATTGAAAATTTACATGCAAAAACGTTTTTCTGGCGTGGTGGTGCCTATGATAACTCCACTGAATACTGATTTCACAGTTGATATAAAGGCTGTAGAAAGTATAATGCGTTTATTCAGCAAACAGGGTATTAATCCCTTGGTACTTGGAACTACAGGCGAATCAAGTTCAATAAGTGATATGGAAAGTTGTCGGTTGGTTGAAGCTGCAGTCCGTTCAAAAGCTGAAAATCAGTGTGTCTATGCAGGATTAGTCGGGAATGAGGTGCAAGGCTTGATTGAGCGTGCTAATAAATACATTCAGTTGGGTGCCGACTGCGTGGTTGCAACGCTACCCTCCTACTATATTCTCACACCGGCTCAAATGACTGTTTTTTACACACAACTTGCTGATAAAATTTCAGGTCCAGTGATAATGTATAATATCAAAGCTACCACTCAAATGACTATTCCGTTGGATGTGGTTAAAAAACTGAGCATACATCCGAATATTTATGGTCTAAAAGATTCGGAGCGTGATGCTGAGCGTATGCAAACCTGTATCGAAACCTATAAAAATAATCCTGAATTCTCCTATTTCTGCGGCTGGGGTGCGAAAAGTTTTGGGAGCTTACTACTTGGAGCTGATGGAATTGTGCCAAGCACCGGAAATATTGTTCCCGAAATGTATGGAAAGCTTTATTCTGCTGCTTTGAATGGAGACTGGGCTGAATGCGAAAAATGGCAGGAAGCAACTGATAAGGTAGCGGTTATTTATCAAAAAGACAGAACCTTGGGCGAATCGTTAGCTGCGTTGAAAGTCCTAATGAACGGAGTAGGAATCTGCAATATTACCATGCTGCCTCCGTTGACGGAACTATCTGAATCGCAAGTGAGTGATGCGGAAACTAATTTTGCTGAATTAATGAGAAAACTAGGATAAACATATGCAAACAAACCCCATTCACTGGATTGATACAGTCATCGTAATTGTTTCTGTATTATTTACTATCGCCACCGGTTTTTATTTCTCGCGTCGCCAAAAAAGTTCCGATCGTTATTTTTCGGGAAGCAAAACCATCCCTTCGTGGGCCATTGGTATTTCCATTTTTGCCACTTTATTAAGTAGCGTTACTTTCCTGGCATACCCTGCGGCTGCCTACAAATCGAACTGGATTTTACTCGTTCAGGGCTTAATGGTTCCCATTGTTTTGGTCGGAGTTATTGGCTTTATCGTACCTTTGTTCCGCAAAGTGATCCGACTCAGCACCTACGAATATTTCGAGCGACGTTTTGGCGTTTTTGCACGAATTTATAGTTCGTTGGCGTTTATGCTGACTCACTTTTCCAAAATGGGAACGGTATTGTATCTGGTTAGCATTGCGTTAAGCAGCTTTACCCATTTTCCGGTGTTGGCTATCATGCTGTGTTTGAGTATTGCCATTATCACACTAACCATGTTGGGTGGAATGGAAGCTGTAATCTGGATGGATGTAGTGCAAGGTGCTTTGCTTGTTGGCGGTGGTTTGGTTTGTCTTGGAATATTGCTTTTCAAACCCGAAGGTGGCGCCATGGTTACTATGCATCAGGCTTTTAGCATGGGTAAAATTGATGTTGGTCCTTATAATTTCAGCCTGACTGATCTCACTGTTTGGGTAATGATTATCAACGGAGCTTTCTATGCTATACAAAAATACGGTACTGACCAAACCATTGTGCAGCGTTATTTGGCAGCAAAATCCGATAAAGATGCCAAACGGGCAGCCTATATTGGTGTTTTCGCAAGCGTTTCAGTTTGGACACTGTTTATGCTGATTGGTGCTTTACTTTTCGTGTTCTATCATACCGGAACGGATATTTTGCCAAAAAATATTACTGCCGATAAAGTTTTCCCATATTTTATCAGCACGCAATTGCCGGTTGGAGTTTTGGGTTTGGTCCTTTCGGCTTTGGTGGCGGCTGCCCTGGCCAGTTTACAATCTGATTTGAACTGTCTTTCGGCCATTGGTGTTGAAGATTATTATCAACGACTAAAGCCGGATTGTACTGATAAACAACGATTAAATATGGGACGTATTCTGGTATTTGTTGCCGGTTGTGTTATGATGTCAGTTGCCTATTTATACGTTCATTGGGAAGGTGAAGGCGTTCTGGGTATAGTATTCGGACTATATGCCATTTTCTCTGCCGGTATTGTAGGAATTTTCTTACTGGGTTTGTTATCTCGTAAAGCAAATAAACAAGGTTTATATGTTGGAATTGCTGCTTGCGTGTTTTTCACGGCTTATGCAGTGCTAACAACAACAAAAGTCGGTGATAGTTTGATACTGGATATGGGTACATTCAATTTTCCACATCACAAATATATGTTGGGTGTGTATAGTCACGTAATTGTTTTTGTAGTGGGGTATGTGGCCAGTTTATTCTTTAAATCAGAACCTGCTGATATTCAGCTAACTATTTATGGATATTTTAAGGAAAAAAGCAGGTAGCAGTGGGCAGTTGACAGTTGACAGTGTCTAGTTATAATCTGTATTATGAGCTATACAACTTTATGAACTTTAAAAACTGTCAAACATCAAACCTATTATCGAAATAATTAATTCACTAATAATGCGAATCAGGAGTTGAAAACTCCATAATTCAATTGTTTTTAATGTGTTGATTATTAGTAAATTAAATATATAATTTGTCTTAAAATATTTTAGTATTTCTCTGGAAATCAGTATCTTAGAAGAAAATTACCCCTAATTTTCATCGAATATGATCTCCAGAGAAAAAGAACACAAACTAATTGCTATCTATCTGTATATCTGTGACTTATATGATTCTGCATTAAAGTTTGAGTGTCAACGCTTTAGCAATAATGCTAAGCCGGATTTTACAGATCAAGAATTAATGACAATTTATCTTTTTGCCGGATACGAACAACGGTATTTTCAGATTAATGAAATTCATTCATTTACAAAAGATTATCTTTTGGATTGGTTTCCTAAATTACCATCGTATCAAACGTTTTCGTATAGATTAAATTTAATGACAGGTGCTTTTCAGGCACTTGCAAATATACTTATTAGTTCATTTAAACCAGAGGGTTGCAGTGATTTGTTCTCGATAGTCGATTCAATGCCTGTCATTACTAGTGGTAGTAAAAACAGAACAGGGAAAGTGGCATCTGAGATTACTGCTAAAGGTTTTTGCTCAACTAAAAACTTGTATTATTATGGTTGTAAAATCCATACAATGGCAAGTGTGAGAGTTGGTACAATTCCTTTTCCAGAAAGTATGATTATTACACCAGCCGAAGACTACGATTTAACTGTTTTCAAACAAGCATGGGGTGATAAAATCTTTTCAAAAGTAATACTTGGCGACAAAGCTTACTCTGATAAAGAATACTTTAACTGTAATAAAAGAAAAACTCAAGATATTGAAATGCTAACTCCTATAAAAGGAATTAAGGGGCAGACAGATGAAATTAAACAAAGGGATAAAGCATTTAATGACTTATTCTCGAGTGCTGTTTCAAGAGTCAGACAACCAATTGAGTCTTTCTTTAACTGGTTAAATGAAAAAACAAAAATTCAAAGAGCGATGAAAGTTAGATCAACTGCCGGATTACTTATTCATTTATTTGGCAAAATCTCTATTGCTTTCATTAATCTAATTTTTTAAATACTGATTCGCATTAATAATTAAACATGAATTCAATAACTTTACAACAACCCGGAAGAATAGTTTTCGGGGAAAATAGTTTTCAACAAATCATTGATGATAATCTGATAAGTTCTTCAGAACGGATTTTATTTCTGGTTGCTATGCCACTGTTGGATGCTTCACAATTAGTTTGCGAAAAGATCTCGGAACAAGGGAAGAAAGTAGTTATTATAGAATATAATTTTCCGGGTGAACCTACTTTTATTCAGTTTGATATGTTGCTCAATAAATCGGAATATTTCAATCCGGATTGTGTGGTTGGAGTTGGGGGAGGAAGTGTACTTGATTGTGCCAAATTATTGGCGGCAATGACCCGTAATGATCAACAATACGCAGATGTAATTGGTGTTGGTTTATTGAAGAAACGCATGAAAAAGTTGATTTGTGTGTCGACAACTTCGGGTACAGGAAGCGAAGTTTCTCCTATAGCCATTTTGCTGAATGAAAAAACGGAGGCAAAGAGTGGTATAGTGAGTTCGGCATTGTTGGCAGATGCTGCTTATATTGACCCGGTTTTAACGGTTGGTTTGCCCCCAAAAATCACTGCCGAAACAGGTATGGACGCTTTATGTCACTGCATCGAAGCATACACCAATAAATTTGCTCATCCGGCTGTTGATACGTATGCCCTGAAAGGAATTCAGCTAATCGCAAATAATCTTTTGAAAGCCTATAAAAATGGAAATGACCTTGAAGCCCGTGCAGGTTTGGCATTGGGTTCGATGTATGGCGGATTTTGTCTCGGACCTGTAAATACCCATGCTGTGCATTGTCTTTCGTACGGATTGGGTGGTAAATTTCATATTTCACACGGATTGGCAAATGCCATTTTACTGCCTGCAGTACTCCGTTTTAATCTGTCAGCAACGCCCGAAAGACATGCTAAAGTCGCATTGGCATTGGGTGTTGAAAAACGAAAAGACGCTTTATCAACCGCATTGGCAGGTATTGAACTGATTGAAGAGTTGTCTCGTAATTGTGGCATCCCAACAAGCATTACAGCCTTGGGAATAGCTGAAACGGATTTACCGGAATTGGCAGATATAGCTATGAACGTTACCCGTTTGCTTAAAAATAATCCAAGAGAACTTAACAAACAGGATGCAATAGAAATTTATAAAACCTTGCTATAAGTTTATTATTGGCAATCGAATTAATTAATAAATCACCAATGAACCAACAAAAACCAATTATAGGAATTTCGATGGGCGATCCGGCTGGAATCGGTCCCGAAATATGTATCAAAGCCTTGTCAGAAGCCCATGTTTACGAGGGCTGCCAACCTATTGTGGTGGGTGATGCGCAAGTGTTAGCACAAGCTGCAAACTTACTGCATTCCGATATCAAAATTAATGCAGTTCAATCTGTGAAAGCAGCTCTTTTTCAATTAGGTACCGTCGATGTGCTTGATTTGAAGAATGTAAAAATGTCAGAACTGAAATTTGGAGAGGTTTCGGCAATGGCTGGAAATGCTGCTTTCGAAGCAGTGCACAAAGTCATTGATTTGGCTTTGGCGAAAGAGCTTGATGCTACAGTTACTGCACCAATTAATAAAGAATCTATTCACAAAGCCGGTCATAAATTCTCTGGTCATACTGAAATTTACGCACATTTTAGCAAAACAGCTAAATTTGCGATGTTGTTGGTGGACGATAATTTGCGGGTTATTCATGCTACAACACATGTTTCACTCCGTCGCGCTTGCGATTTGTGTAAAAAAGAACGCGTGTTGGAAGTAATTTCATTATTGAATGATGCTTGTGTGCAGTTCGGAATTGCCAAACCCCGTATAGCAGTGGCTGGATTGAATCCGCATGCAGGCGAAAACGGTTTATTTGGTGATGAAGAAATCAATGAAATTATTCCGGCAATCAATGAAGCAAATGCGCTTGGATTTACAGTCGAAGGACCTGTCCCACCCGATACTATGTTTGTAAAGGCTGTTCAGGGAAAATACGATGGGTGTGTAGCCATGTATCATGATCAGGGACACATTCCGTTTAAGCTGGAAGGATTCAAGTGGGACAATGAAAAACAAACTATGAAAAGTGTAAAAGGTGTAAATATTACGCTTGGCTTGCCAATTATCCGCACTTCGGTAGATCATGGAACAGCATTCGAAATAGCAGGACGTGGCATTGCTTCAGCCGATGCCATGCTTGTGGCAATTGAATATGCAATTATCATAGCTAAACATAGAAAAGCCCCCTAAATCCCTCATTAGGGGACTTTTGAAATTAGTTCCGTATTCTAAATTTCTGCTTTCGGGTGTATAAAAAAACATATTGTCAGCAATATAATTAACATTGAATAAAGATAAAATACAAAATAAGACTAACAATAAGTCCCCCTATCGGGGGGATTTAGGAGGGCTTGTAATTGTTATTGCTGATGATATTACCGGAGCTGCCGAAATTGCAGGAGTTTGTCTGCGGTATGGTTTGACAGTTTCTTTCGGAATTGATACGATTCCCAAAGATGAAGCTGATGTCAGAATTATCGCTACCGACAGTCGTTCAGCATCTGAATCCGAAGCATATCTGATTCATTCTAACTTAGCTAAGGTAATTTATTCTCAATTACCAACACTCGTTTTCAAGAAGTGTGATTCGGTATTGCGAGGCTATATTCTGACTGAACTTTCAGCTATGCTTGAAGTTTGTAAGCTGAGAAATGTATTACTACAACCTGCAAATCCGGCAACAGGAAGATGTATCATAGATGGTACTTATTATGTTGGAGATGAAAAAATTGAGAATACAGGCTTTTCAATCGATCCTGATTTTCCGGCTCACGATTCTTCGGTACTAAACCTTCTCTTACAACGTTCAAAAAAAAACGAAGCCATCTATCCTTTGCATACTGGTATCATCAAAAAACTAAACGGACAGGGCCTTTATATTCCTGATTGCAAATCGGTAGCTGATCTCCGGGAAAGCTCAAAAATGTCTTCCGAAAAAACCTTGGTTTGTGGCAGTGCAGCTTTCTTTGAACAAATATTAGTTGAAAAAGGGATTGCAAAAACGATTATTAAGAGTACAGATAAGGGTTTATGGCTAAAGAGTTTTCTTTTAATTACAGGAACTACACACCCTGAAAGCCAGTGTTTCGCTGAAAAACTAAAAAAAAATGGTTGTTCGGTTGAAAAATTTCCTGAACATCTTTTAGAAGCAGAATTGAATGAGACTGACTTTGCAGATTGGTTAATGGAACTTAAAAGCAAATGCAGTGAAAATAAAAGACTTTCCATTGCTATTTCTGATAAACCGATAATTTTTCCCAATAGTCAAACTGAGCTTAAATCACGATTAAACAGAGTGGTTGCTTATTTACTGCAGAATTGTAAGGTTTCTGATTTATTAATTGAAGGTGGAGCTACCACATACAGTATTTTAAAATCACTTTCGTTCAACAGTCTCAATCCCGGGACAGAAATTGGTCCCGGCGTTCTCCGAATGAAAGTGAATAATACTGATAATCTGTGGCTTACCATCAAACCCGGAAGTTATCCCTGGCCGGAAAGACTAATTTATGGTACTTGAATAATTTTCATGTTCATTAGCTCTTCATAATTGCCATCATGGACGATAATCCTCCACCGTTTGTAATGTTTGTGAAACCCAACTGCATCAATTGGCGTTGTGCATAAGCCGAACGTCCACCCGAAGCGCAATAAACCACAATATCCCGATTCAAATCAGAGCCCAGTTCTTCGCGCCTGCGCATCAAATCATCCAAGGGAATATTGACGGCCGAAGGATAAGCACCTGATCTGAATTCCGCTACTGTGCGAACGTCTACAATAAGTTGTGCATGTTGGTCAGCAACTTTTGTTTCGGTAAGTTCTTCTTTTTCAGTCAACTCCTCTCCTATTGTTTTCTTTTCAACAGCTAAAAGTTCTACGCTAATATTCTTAAACCCAATGGCACGGGCATGACGTTGTAATGAAGTATGTCCTCCGGAAATGTTAGTGACATCTGCAAAACCTGCTCCGATTAATGTGCGAAGTGCCTGATGACCTTTTTTTCCGGTTTCGTCGTACACAATAACCGGACGATTGGTTAGAACAGAGTTGATTTGTTGCAATAACAGTTCCAACGGAATGTGAATAGCCCCGGCAATATGACTTTTCTTAAATGCAAACACATCGCGTACATCCACAAAAACCGGATTTTTTCCTTCAATAAATGCATCCAGTTCAGTTACCGTTACCGAAGGACTAAATCCGGACATTCTGTTTTCGGCAGTATAAGCAGCCATATTGATAGCATCGTTAGCTGTTCCGATAGGTGGCGAATAAGCCAGATCAATATCTGCCAAATCGTGAATAGTAAGTTTAGCCGCAGCAGCTGTTGCTATTACATCTAAGCGTTTGTCTGCACCTTTGTAACCGGCAGTTTGTCCACCCAGTATTATACCTGTTTCACGGTCATAAACAATCATGGCACTTACGGTTTCAGCACCCGGAAAATAGGAAGTATGATGCTCTTTATGAACCGCCACAGCATCGGCATCAATGCCTAATGAGCGAGCCTGTTTCAACGAAAAACCGGTAATTCCTGCAACAGCTTCAAATACACGTACTACGGAAGTTCCCAGCGCACCTTTATAACTATGATTTCCACCCAAAACATTTTCGGCAGCAATACGTCCCTGACGGTTAGCCGGTCCAGCCAATGGAATGCGTACTTTCTTGCCATTTACGCGATGTTCAATTTCTACCATATCGCCAGCTGCAAAAATATCAGGATCGCTGGTTTGAAGTTGTGTGTTTACCAATAAACCACCAGCTGCACCTATTTCAAGTCCGGCTTCTTTAGCCAGTTGTAAGGTTGGACGAACACCGATAGAAAGCAAGACCATGTCAGCATCAAGTTCTTTGCCGTTGTCCAGTTTTACCGAATGAGGCAAAATCTCTGTGACACCAGCATTTGTATGAATTCCAACACCATACGATAGCATTTCATTTTCAATAAATCCGGCAGTTTCGGGCTCCATAATCGCCATTACATGCGGCATCATTTCTACAACGCTTACATTCAGTCCACGTTTTACCAAAGCTTCAACCATTTCCAACCCAATAAAACCGCCACCTACGACTACAGCATTTTTTGGTTTCTTTTCATCCAAATGAGCAGCTATTTTATCCATATCATCCAATGTCCAGAGCGTAAAAACCTGTTCCAGATCTGCACCGGGTAATGTTGGTTTGATTGGGCGACCGCCCTGAGCCAAAATCAGCTTGCTGTATTCAAATGATTTTTCGACTCCATTAGTTGAATCAATTGCTTTTATGATATGAGCCTGTCGGTCAATGGCAATCACACGGGTATTTATATGAACATCCACTCCGTATTGCTCATTAAAACTCTCCGGACTTTGCAAAATCAGTTTGGAGCGACTTTTAATGTCGCCTCCAATATAATATGGTAATCCACAGTTGGCAAATGAAATATCCGGACCAGCTTCAAGCATAGTGATTTGTGCCGTTGGAGAAATGCGACGAACTTTAGCCGCTGCTGTTGCTCCAGCTGCAACGCCACCAATAATAATTATTTTTTCCATTCTGTTTTTAATTTATTTTTCTATCCAGACTAAACCAGCTTCCGCCGTTATGCACATTGCTAAAACCCCGTGAAGTTAAAACCCCTTTGGCAGTAGCACTTCTTGAACCAGATGCACAACAGGTAATAATCACCTGATTTTTCCCTTTCAGTTTTCCTATACTTCCAACAAGTTTATCGAGCGGTATGTTTACTGAACCTCTGATATGTCCCCCTGCATATTCGCCCTTCGTGCGAACATCAATAATCATTGCACCTTGTTTTAGCAACTCTGCAAAATCTGCTTTCGGAGCTATTCCGAATAATTTCTTTAATGTTTCTAACATATTATTTTAGTTTTTGGGTTTCGCGATTTCAAATCGCGGTTTGAAAAGTTTTTGGTTTGACGCTGCAAAGGTAAAACAATATTTTGAATTATTATAGTATCACCAATAAATTATTTTGTTATCACTAAAATATTGTATATCTTTGTCGTCGAAATAAAATTAAACTAAACATACAAGACTGATAATCATGCTATTTAAAGAAAACATATCACCTAAAGTTGCGCAAGAACTTTTTAATGATAGTGAAAATGTATTGAAATTCATCGCAGACGTAAAATGGAAGAGCGGTTTTGCGTGTCGGAATTGCGGTCACACCAACTATTGTGAAGGAAAAACACCTTCATCGCGCCGTTGTACCCGCTGCAAAAAAGAAGAATCGGCGGCAGCAAATACGATTTTTCACAACATAAAATTTCCTATCAACAAAGCATTTTTTATTGCTTACAATGTTTGTGTACTTGGTAATGACATTTCGTCCTATAATTATTCCGATCAGCTAGGTTTGAACCAAATGACTTGCTGGAAATTTCGCAAACGGATTCAAAACTGTGTTTCAAAACTCGAAGGCACTGAAAAAAGTAAAATTCAAACGATATTATTATCAGAATATAAATAGTTTTCGTTAGTTTTGGGCTTTATTAAAAAATCAACGAATATGAATTCCAAAAACTTCTGCAAATTACTATTTATGTGTGCATTTTTATTTTCAACTATTTTTTCGAATGCACAGGATTGGGCAAACTTAAAACGCTATCAAAAAGAAAACGCAGAGCTTAAAATACCTGCGAAAAACGAAAAACGTGTTGTGTTTATGGGAAATTCCATCACTCAGCACTGGAAAGAAAAAGATTCTGCATTTTTTCAGGTAAATCCTTATATCTGTCGGGGAATAAGTGGACAGACGACTCCTCAAATGCTGATTCGTTTTCGTCAGGATGTGATTGCACTACAGCCCAAAGTAGTAGTTATTCTGGCCGGAACAAATGATATTGCCGGAAATACCGGTCCATCTACCCTTGAAATGATACTGGATAATCTGGCTTCGATGACCGAAATTGCCAAAGCCAACCATATCAAAGTAATTCTGTGTTCGATTCTACCTGCCTACGATTATCCATGGCGCAAAGGACTTGAACCCAATATCAAGATTCCTCAACTGAATGAATTGATTAAAGACTATTGCAAAAAAACAAATACTTTTTACCTGGATTACTTTTCGGAAATGGCAGATGATAAAAATGGGATGAAAGCAGAACTAACCACAGACGGCGTTCATTGCACGCCACAAGGTTACAAAGTTATGGAAACAATGGTTCAGGAAGCCATCAGCAAGGTTTTGAAAACCAGATAAGTTGAGTGGTTGATTTGTTGATTTGTTGATTTGTTGATTTGTAAATTGGTGATTTTTAAATAGTAAATGCTAAATGTTTAAATAGTAAATATAACGATGATTTACAATCAATGGTACGTGATTCTCGAATCACGCGAAGTGAAAGCAAAAAAAACTTTCAAAATTACCCGTTTGAACGAAACTATGGTGGTTTGGCGTGACTCAGAGGGCAAAGTCTGCTGCATAGCCGACCGATGCTGCCATCGTGGTGCATCGTTATCCTGCGGGAAACTGGTTGCTGGCAAAGTGGAATGTCCTTTTCACGGATTTTTGTTCGATGGTGACGGAAAAGTCAGATTGATTCCTGCCATAGGCAAAAACGGAACTATTCCCGAATCACAAAAAGTAAATGCTTATCCAACCTATGAAAACTACGGGTTAATATGGATTTGGTACGGCGATAACGAAAAGAAGACAGACGAACCATTCTTTTTCAAGGAACTGGCCGACATGTCCTACTCCACTTTTATCGACTCCTGGAATTCGCATTATTCCCGTTGTATAGAAAATCAGCTGGATGTGGTGCATCTTCCTTTTGTACATAAAACTACCATTGGAGCAGGTAACAAAACACTGGTAAATGGTCCGGTGGCAATTCGCGAAGGTAATTTGTTGACATTTTATGTTGATAATGTGGTAGATGATGGTAAAACTGAACCACTTAAACCCGACGAGATATCCAATTATAAAAACCTATTCAGTTTACAGTTTCATTATCCAAATATCTGGCAAAACCCGATTTCAAACAACTTTCGGATATTTGCCGCTTTTGTTCCGGTTGATGATGAACACACCCTGATTTACCTGCGCAACTATCAGAATTTCCTGAAAATTCCGGTATTGAAGCAAATTGTAAATTATTTTATGAAACTTTCCAACATTGTAATTCTCCGACAGGATAAGCGGGTGGTAATCACCCAACTCCCCAAGAAAAGCGAAGTAAAAATGGATGAACGGCTAATTATGGGCGATAAACCTATTATCGAATACCGCAAGCATCGAGAGGAATTGATGAAGTTATAATGCAGAGACGTCCTGAATCAGATTGATTCAGAACGTTTCTGTTATTGCTTTGTCCGTTTCAGAAAATCGGTCGAAATTTCAGTATAATATTTCTTAAAACACTTACTTAAATCTGATATTTAAATATTTAGCTATCAACTATTAACTGTCAAATGTCAACTAAAATATTTGTTATTTCATAAACTTTTTGTATCTTTGCGCCCTATTTTGTAAAGTTATCATAATGTCTAACCCTACTAATTTTATTAGTAATTAAAAAACCAGTTTTCAGAAATGGAAGAAAACCAAAACATTGCGGAAGAAGTAATTCCAGCCGCAGTAGAAACAGTAAACGAAGAAACACAAGTACTAGCCGAAACACCTGCTGTTGAAGAAACAGTAGTTGAAGAAGTAGTTGCTGAAGTTGCACCCGTAGTTGAAGAAACAGTAATCGAAGAAGAAGTTGTTGCTGAAGTAGCACCAGTAGTTGAAGAAGCTATTGTTGAAGAAACTCCGGTAGTCGAAGAAGTTATTGCTGAAGTAGCTCCTGCAGTAGAAGATATTGAAGAAGAGGTTATTGAAGAAGTTCCAAGTGTAAAAGTTAAAGCAGAAAAACCTGTACCTTCAGGTGATTTTGACTGGGATGCTTACGAAAAAGGAATCACAATTTCAGCTCAGGCAAAAGAAGATTTAGAAAAAATTTACGACAACACCCTAAACGCTATCAAAGACAAGGAAGTTGTTGAAGGAACAGTAATTTTGATCAACAAACGAGAAGTTGTTGTAAACGTAGGCTACAAATCAGACGGCGTTGTGCCAATGAGCGAATTCCGCTACAATCCTGATTTGGCAGTAGGCGACAAAGTTGAAGTATATATTGAAAGTCAGGAAGATAAAAAAGGACAATTAATCCTTTCACATAAACAAGCTCGTGCAACCCGCTCATGGGATCGGGTAAATGCAGCATTGGAATCACAGGAAATCGTAAAAGGTTTCGTAAAATGCCGTACCAAAGGTGGTATGATTGTCGATGTATTCGGAATCGAAGCTTTCTTACCGGGTTCACAAATCGATGTGAAACCAATCCGCGACTACGATGTATTTGTAAACAAAACAATGGAATTCAAAGTTATCAAAATTAACCACGAATTCAAAAATGTTGTTGTGTCTCACAAAGCACTTATCGAAGCTGAATTGGAATTACAGAAAAAAGAAATCATTGGTAAACTTCAAAAAGGACAAGTGCTGGAAGGTACAGTTAAAAACATCACCTCTTACGGTGTATTTATCGACCTTGGCGGCGTAGATGGTTTGATTCACATTACCGATCTTTCATGGGGACGCGTTTCGCATCCGGAAGAAATCGTTTCATTGGATCAAAAACTCAACGTGGTTATTCTTGATTTTGATGACGAGAAAAAACGTATTGCTCTCGGCTTGAAACAACTTTCCGCTCATCCATGGGATGCTTTGAGCACTGAACTTAAAGTTGGTGACAAAGTAAAAGGTAAAGTAGTGGTTATGGCCGATTATGGCGCATTTGTTGAAATAGCACAGGGAGTTGAAGGTTTAATTCACGTTTCAGAAATGAGCTGGTCACAACACCTTCGTTCTGCACAGGACTTCCTTAAAGTAGGTGACGAAGTTGAAACTATAATCCTTACCTTGGATCGTGACGAACGTAAAATGTCACTGGGTATCAAACAATTGAAATCTGATCCTTGGGAAAGTATCGAAGAACGTTATGCACTTGGCACAAAACACACTGCTAAAGTTCGCAATTTCACCAACTTTGGTGTATTTGTTGAAATCGAGGAAGGTGTGGATGGATTGATTCATATTTCTGACTTATCGTGGACTAAAAAAGTAAAACACCCTTCTGAGTTTACTCAAATTGGTGCCGAAATTGACGTTCAGGTATTGGAAATTGACAAATCAAACCGTCGTTTAAGCTTAGGACACAAACAATTAGAAGAAAATCCATGGGATGTATTGGAAACTATGTTCACCGTTGACAGCATACACGAAGGTGTAATCGTTGAAATGTTGGATAAAGGTGCAGTTGTTTCATTGCCTTATGGCGTTGAAGGATTTGCAACTCCAAAACATTTGGTAAAAGAAGACGGATCACAAGCTGTTGTTGATGAAAAACTTACTTTCAAAGTAATCGAATTCAACAAAGATGCTAAACGTATCATTCTTTCTCACAGCCGCATTCACGAAGATGCTAAACGTGCTGAAAAAGGTGAATCAACTGCAACGGTAGAAGCTCCTAAGAAAGCTGCTGCTCCAAAACGTGCAAAAAAAGAAGATGCTCCGGTAACTTCGGCAACACCTGCAGCTGAAAAAACCACCTTGGGTGATATTCAGTCATTATCTGATTTAAAAGACAAAATGGATTTAGCTGCTGAAAAAGCTGCTAAAAAAGAAAAGAAAGCCAAAGAAGAAGCTGTTCCTGTTGCTGAAGTTGCAGCGGTTGTAGAAACTTCTGTTATTGAAGAAGCTCCTGCTACTGCACCTGCTAAAAAAGCACCTGCTAAAAAGGCTGCTAAAGAAGCTGCTGCTCCGGAAGTTACTCCAGAAGTTACTCCAGAAGCATAATTCAATTCTTTATTATACTCAAAATGGCTGTTCGATGATTCGGACAGCCATTTTTTTGCTATAAAAATTATAGCGTTAATTTTTATGTTATAAAACATACTGAATTCAACAAAATTATCGTCTGTAAACGTTGTAAATTCAAAACAGATTAACTAATTTTACATACACTAAAATGCCGTTCAAAACCAAACAAAAAACAATTTATGATACGAAAAACGTACCTTCCTAAAATCTTTGTATCACTTATTACTTTTGCATTAATTAGTTCATGTATCAAAACAAATGAAGCTGAACTTGTAAAAACTGCAAATTTTAAAATTTCAGCTAAAACCATTTATCAGGATCAAACTGACACGCTTGAAGCCACAGATCTACTTGGGAATAAAAGTTACGAATGGGATTTTGGAGATGGTACGACAATCAAAGATGGGTCTAAAGCATCTCATCAATACATTACAGCCGGTACTCACACAGCCAAGCTCAAAATAAACGGTTATGAGTTTTCACAAGAGATAAGAGTATTACCGGGCAGAATTAGCTACCTGATAGATAATAAAAGTATTTACAATTTAAACATTCTCATTTACCTTGATAATTATAATTCAGGAAATACCCTGAGAATGGACCTTAACTGGAAATGCAAAACGGACACTATTTATGCCATAAACAATCTGGATTCTCATTATCTGCAAAAGAGTTCACATATCTTTGGAATATCATTTTTTATCAATAACTCCGAATATACTTTTCCGGACATTAAATGGATAAATGAATTTAACCATCATATAATAACAATAACTGATTCAACGAGGCTTTCTCCAAGATCTGGTCATGGTTTCCCTTTCCCTGTCTATTATCTTAAAGATTTATATAATTAAGCCAGAAAGACTTCATTTCCCAATCGTATTTTACGGTTAGTAGATTGAAATTATATACTCGCAGACCCTAAAAAAATTGAGGCTAACCTTTCGGTTAGCCTCAATTAGTTATTTAAGTTACGCTATCTTTTCTATTTCTTCTTGTAGGTCAATTTCATTTCCCTTTTTGTCGTAAAACTTGTATTGTAAAAATCCCAGTTTTTGGGAGGCGATTACTTTACAACCTTTACCGAATTTTCGTTTCCATTGCCACTTCATCGAGACTAAACCTTTAGAGATATAGGCATCTACGTAAGGATGAACCTGCAATGTAAACTCTTTTATTGCTAATTTATTTACCAAAAATTCAATTTTACTTTCCAATTGGTCAGTAAACAGAATGGATGGTTTTGTTTTTCCGTGTCCGTAACAAGTAGGACAGGTTTCTTCAATATCAATATGAATCACGGGGCGAACACGTTGACGTGTCATTTGCAACAAACCGAACTTACTCAACGGAAGAATATTGTGTTTGGCTCTGTCATTTGCCATGTTTTCACGCATTCTGTCGAATAGTTTCTGACGGTTTTCCGTTTCGTGCATATCAATAAAGTCTACCACTATAATGCCTCCCATATCGCGCAGGCGAAGTTGACGGGCTATTTCGTCGGCAGCTGCCATATTCACATCCAGAGCATTGTCTTCTTGTCCGTTCCCTGCTTTTGAGCGATTTCCGCTGTTTACATCAATTACGTGTAAAGCTTCGGTATGTTCAATAATCAGATAGGCTCCGTTTTTGAATGACACTGTTTTCCCAAAAGCTGATTTAACCTGTTTTGTTATGCCAAAATGATCGTATATTGGTGCTTCTTCCTGGTAAAGTTTAACAATATCTTTCCTATCGGGAGCAATCAATTCTACATAATCACGCACTTCGGTAAATACAGCCGGATCGTTGATATGAATGTGTTTAAAACTTGGACTGAATAAATCTCTAATTATTCCGACCGTGCGACCTAATTCTTCTAAAATAAGCGAAACTCCTTTGGTTTGTTGTGTTTTGGCGATCGCTTCTTCCCAGCGTTTTACCAAAATTTTCAACTCATTATCGAGTTCAGCTACTTTTTTTTCTTCAGCTACTGTCCGAACAATTACACCAAAACCTTTTGGTTTAATGCTTTGAATCAGTTGCTTTAGTCTTTGTCGTTCTTCCTCTGTTTTAATTTTTTGCGAAACCGACACTTTATCGGCAAAGGGAATCAGAACTAAAAATCGACCTGCAATAGAAATCTCTGCGGTTAATCGTGGACCTTTTGTTGAGATAGGTTCTTTGGTAACCTGTACCAAAATATCCTGTCCCGTTTTAATAATGTCGTTGATTGAACCGTTTTTTTCAATTTCCGGTTGCAGTTTAATTTTTTGAATAGCAGGCGCCTTTTTACGGTCGCTCAACGCCTGCGTTGTAAATTGTGTAAGGGTATTGAAATTGGAACCTAAATCAAGATAATGTAGAAAAGCGTCTTTTTCGTAACCAACGTCTACAAAAGCTGCATTTAAACCGGGCATTATTTTTTTTACCCTTCCTAAATAGATGTTTCCCACGGCGAATTGTTCTTCACGTCCCTCCTGGTTAACTTCTACAAGGCGTTTGTCTTCGAGCAGCGCAATAGAAATCTCGGATGTCTTTACATCCACTACTAATTCGCTATTCACTTTTAATTATTTTTGATTTGGTTTGTTTTATAAACAAAAAAACAAACTCAGAGACAAATTGTTTGCCATAAGTTTGTTTTCTTTGACTTAAAGATAAAGACCTAAGACTTATTTCTTTTTGTGTCTGTTTTTTCTTAGTCTCTTTTTACGCTTGTGCGTCGACATTTTATGTCTTTTTCTTTTTTTACCGCTTGGCATCTGAATTTATTTATTTATGAGAAAATTTATTTAACAACGCTCACGAAAGTCTTTGCTGGTTTGAATGAAGGAATGTTGTGAGCAGGAATAATAATAGTCGTGTTTTTAGAGATATTACGAGCAGTTTTTTCAGCACGTTCTTTGATAACAAAGCTACCAAATCCTCTCAAATATACATTATCATTTTTAGCAAGTGAATCTTTTACTGTTTCCATAAAAGCTTCTACGGTAGTTAATACAGTGACTTTGTCAATACCTGTATTTTTAGCAATTTCGTTTACGATGTCTGCCTTAGTCATTTTGGTAATTTTTAATATGTTAGTTAATAAATGATTGTTTCCTTTTTTTATTCAAACGGACTGCAAATATATTGCTTTTATTCTGATTAAAAAACAATTGCGCAATATATTTTTAAAAAAAAGTCGATTTTTTTTATTTTTTATCTTCTTTTTTATCCAAATATTTTCCCATTTCGGATAAGCTCAGATTTTTTCCGACAATTTTCCCTTTCTTATCAATCAAAAAAGTACTTGGAATTGAATTCACTGCGTAAGCCCTTGATCCTTTGCACTTCCAACCTTGTAAATCAGAAACTAGCTTCCACTCAATTTTGTGAGATCTAACTGCATCTATCCAGGCTTCTTTACTATCGTCGAGTGAAACACCATAAATTTCAAATTGAGTACCTTTATGTTTGGTATAAAATGCCTGAAGTTCTGGCAAGAATTCCATACAAGGGCCACACCATGAAGCCCAAAAATCGACCAATACAAAATCAGTTTTTCCCACTAAATCGGACAATGCCAGTTCATTACCGGTAATTGAAGGCAATTTAATATTGCTATAGTTCTGTCCAACAGCCACTTTCTTCTCTACATCCAGATCAGAAATTATTTCCTGAATTCGTTTAACCTTTTTGGTGTCAGCATTCATCAAACCTATAACAGTCTCTTTTTCAGACAGACTATATCCATAAAACGAATTCATAAATACATGCGTTCCAACCAGGGTATTCACATGTTCAGTTGCAAATTTCCTATCAATGCTCACTTCTTCTTTGTTGAATTTTTCCATTTCCAGATCAAAAATCACTTTTTGTTCTGGAGTTTTTAAAATGTCTTTTTGAGATTTATAATAGCTTTCAACTTTAGTATTGAATGCGTTTTTAGTATCCTGATAGCTTTGAAACAAATCATTTTGGGATGTCCCTTTAATGGTCATAAAATTAGCAGTGTCAACTGAAACAGTGATTTTGCCTCCTTCGAGAACAAAAGCCTGGCGGACACGTTTATGTTCTGGAAATTCATATACAATAAATGCAATTTTGGCAGTATCAGAAGTGCCTTTAAAAGAAAATTTTTGATTCTCAATTTTGGCACTGTCTATCGTTTTCCATTCTCGTTTGATACGTTCTTTAATGAAAATAGTTTTACCATCCAGTTCTTTCCGGTCAACTGAACCATTTATTGTAAATGTGGAGTTTTTGCACGAATAGACGCAAAGCACTGTAAATAAAAGCAAAACAAGTTTTTTCATAAAATCGATGCTGTTTTTTTGAGTTGAATTTTGAGAGTTGATTTGAAGGCTTTACCTTTGCCTGCAAAGATGCGAATAATTCAATTTATGAGCAATATAATTTGGTATTTTTATTCAAAATAAATTTAAAATGCAAAATACAGAATCATATTTATACATTTCTAAACTCTTAGCTGATTGGTATCAGATCAACAAACGCGATTTGCCCTGGCGAAAAACATCCGATCCATACCAAATTTGGATTTCGGAAATCATTCTTCAGCAAACCCGTGTAAATCACGGGATAAATTATTATCTACGTTTTATAGAACGCTTCCCCACCGTTATTGAACTAGCTAAAGCACATGAGGATGAAGTTCTGAAATACTGGCAGGGATTGGGGTACTATTCACGAGCCAGAAATCTATACAAAGCTGCTCAACAGATTGTTAGTAAGTTTAATGCTGATTTTCCAAAACAGCATGACGATATTCTTCAACTTTCAGGAATTGGTGATTATACGGCTGCTGCCATTTGCTCACTGGCATATAATCAGCCTTATGCAGTAGTGGATGGAAATGTGTACCGGGTTTTGTCACGTTTATACGGAATCAAAACGCCGATTGACAGTGGAATAGGCAAAAAACAATTTGCAGAACTGGCTCAAAATTTACTTTCGATGGCTGAACCTGCCACACATAATCAAGCCATGATGGAGTTTGGAGCATTACAATGCGTTCCATCTTCACCTAACTGCGGAATTTGCCCGCTTCAGTCGGTTTGTCAGGCTTATGTAACAAATGAAATTACAAATTTACCCGTAAAATTACAAAAAACAAAAACGACCAACCGCTACTTCAATTACCTGTTTATCAAATATAATGATTTCACATTTTTACAAAAAAGAACAGCAAAAGATGTCTGGCAAAATCTCTATGAATTTCCGCTGATTGAATCAGATAAATTATTTGAAGTATCTGAATTGATTGAAAACAAAGATTTTCAGCAACTTTTTAGTGCTATTGAAAAAGTGGAAATCACAAACACAACAAACCCGATAAAACATATTCTGAGTCATCGGGTTATTCTTGCACAATTTATTTCGGTAACTATCTCTGAATCTAGCAAAGAAATTCAAAAATTCATTGAAGTGCCATTAATTGAAATTGATCGTTATGCAGTTTCCAGACTGATGGAATTATTTTTGGAAAAATTGTGATTTCACCATTTTATCCAGCTCATCAAGTTCACGATAGCCCAGTTCTGTTTTATAGTTCATTATACTGGGAATGAAAACCAAGGTTGGCATCGCTGTAACATTGAATCGTTGTGCCAACTCGGGTTCTTTATCCACATCAATTTCATAGATAATCAGTTTTCCGTTGTATTTTTCCTGTATTGCTTTCAGATGAGGTGCAAGCATTTTGCAAGGTCGGCACCAGGTTGCATAAAAGTCAAGGATTATAGCCGTATTTCCTTCCCGTCTGAAAATTTTATATTTATCGAAATTCCACACTTTTTGTTTGAAACTTTGTAAATTTAATTCTTGTATTTCCACTTTAGCGGGTTTTTGTGCTATTGTCATAGAACTTAGTATGAAACAAAGCATAAAGAGTTGAATTGTTTTCTTCATTTTTCTGATTTATTAATTGTTTGTTTACTGTTACAATACTTCGTTAAACTTAATGTTAATCGTTTGAATATCAAGAAAATAAACCTGATATTATTTGTATAAGTCATTGGAAATCATTACCTTTATAGGTACTTCAACTCCTATAAATTCAT
>Ga0209083_1001819_pt1 | contig 22521 bp, 18 predicted proteins | sample AM7aDNAmetaG_FD_184132 | JGI IMG/M metagenome (GOLD analysis project Ga0209083, IMG submission 184132) | Freshwater microbial communities from Finland to study Microbial Dark Matter (Phase II) - AM7a DNA metaG (SPAdes) (version 3) | ecosystem: Environmental > Aquatic > Freshwater > Lake ...
TGAGAGGCAATGCACATGGAAAAAGAAAATCTTACAACCCAGCAATGGGATTGGATTGGGGAGCATCCGGCCAGGGCCTTGAGTCCTGAGGTCCAAGCCCGGATTTTTTCTCGTGAATCTCACGTCGCAAATCCTGCGACTTGTGTCCTTTCTTCGAAGTCGACTGGGAAGAAAATCATCGCACTTAGCACAGCTTTCGTATTTCTCTGGTCCATGTGTATCACTCCCGTAATGGCTGAGACCATCAACCTTCAGGGGGGCAGTGTAGAAGTGAACGTCCAGGACAACACGACGAACTGGAACGTGACGGGGAATCCGGTGTGGAATATGCCTGAGTTCAATGTCGCGCAGGGGAGTATTTATAACATCGCGGGTCTCGGGGCAGGCGCAAGCCTTGCGCTTCTTGTAAACGGCGGTTCGGCGTCCAATATTTTCGGGACCATGAATTTATCCAATATCGCTTTTATTCTCCAGAACATTGCAGGGATCAATATTGGCTCAAGCGCCATGATCAATCTCTCGAATGCTTCTCTTATTGCTTCCACGTTACCGCTCAACTTGAGCATGACGGATTTCCTCAAAGAGAATTACCAGTTCAGCGGTCAGGGCGGGTTCCTATCGAACGAAGGCCATATTCTCGGCGGCAAAGGAGATCTTGTCGCACTGATCGCCAACGCCATTGAGAACAAGGGAACGATCGAAGTGCCGATGGGCACCGTGGCCCTGGCTGCTGGGAAGACCGTGACGGTTGGTATTTCAGGGGATGGTCTGGTGTCGATCGGTGTGGATGAGGCGACCGCCAATGCTTTGGGTCTTAAAGACCAGATCAAGAACACGGGGACAATCCAGGCCAACGGCGGTCACGTGATCCTTAACGCCAAGGCGGTGGATGGTCTTTTTGAGAAGGCGATCAATATTGCAAAAGGAAGCAATTCAGTCGCCGCGGTCATCGCCGATGACGGGAAGATTGAGTTTGTCGCACAAGGCGATGTCACGAACACCGGAACTCTTCAGGCGAAACGCGGGAAGATCGAGATCAAAACCGACGGTGTGATCGAGAACAGGGGAACGATCGATGCCAAGATCTTCCAGGAGCATGGCTACACGTTTCGTTCGATGGGCATTTTAAAAGGTGGAGATGCGTATTTTGATAATACCGACGGCGCGGCGGATATCAGCGGGAGTCTTGGCTCGGCTGTGTCGGATACCGGGAACATCAACGTGGTAGGAGATCTTACGCTTACTCAAGATATTACGATCACCGCGGACAGTGATTCTGATGGAGTCGGAAGTTTTCTCATGGGGCAAGGCTATACGCTGACAGGCGCTGGATTCAGTCTCATTTTGAAAGCGAGCGGCGCATCCACGATCGGGAAAGTGACGGGAGTGAAAGATGTTTCGCTCAACGCGCAAACCTCCGGGGCGACCTATCAGGTGAGGAATGCGGTGACGATGTCGGGAGATTTGAGGATCAATAGCGGTGTGATATTGACCGGCGGTTACAGTGTGACCGTGGGCGGAGGAGATGTCACAGGCGATGGCGTGATCAACATGAGCGGCGGCACGTTCAAAGTCATTGGCGCCGGAACCTTTGGCGGTAGTTACGCCTGGACTTTTGACAGTTTGAGTTTCGGGGACGGTGTGGCTTCGGCCGTCACGGAGAAGACTGGAAGCAATAAGATCACTGTGCTGACCGAGTTGAAGATTAATAACAATCACGAACTCAAGGCCGGTGTTGGCCCTCATGCCAGCTATTGGAATCTTTCCTGGGGAGGGGGAAAGCTTACCGATGTCCTGCAAATGGTCGGTGGTTTTGCGCACACACTGGCTCTTCTGAGTGACGGAACCGTACGGGCGTGGGGCGATAACACCTACGGTCAGTTGGGTGATGGTACTTACTCATTTTCGCTGACTCCGGAGAAGGTTCGCGATGAAAGCGGTACAGGGTATCTCAGCGGTGTCTCTCAAGTTGCGGCGGGAGGGTACCATTCCATGGCGCTTTTCAAAGAGGATGGTTCTGTCGTGGCCTGGGGAAAAAACGACCGCGGTCAGTTGGGTAATGGGGATGATGGAGGGAACAGCGTGGCTATCCCCACGAAAGTTGTGACTCCCGACGGCGATGGAGTGCTTGTCGGCGTTTCCCAGATTTCTGCGGGAGGTTCTCACTCACTGGCACTGAAGGACGGAAATGTCTTGGCTTGGGGGGATAACACCTACGGTCAATTGGGGAATGGTTGGAGTGGAGCAGACGAGTTCTCATCGGTCCCGCTGGAGGTTCTTTCCGCCGGTGAGGGGTCCGATTCTTTGTCGGGAATTTCTCAGGTCTCTGCGGGAGGTTATCACTCCCTTGCACTTCTTGAAGCCGATGGTTCTGTCCTAGCGTGGGGTAACAACAGTTATGGGCAGTTGGGGGATGGTACAACCTCCAATAGGGCCATTCCGGTGAATGTTCTCGGACTCGGAGGTTACGGGAATCTCTCAGGCGTTTCTCAAATCGCCGCTGGTGGGCATCATTCACTTGCGATCAAGGACGGCAGCGTTCTAGCCTGGGGGGACAACGAATTTGGACAATTGGGGGATAATACCACCACGAAGCGTTCTACGCCGGTTCTGGTTTCCGGTTTATCCAATGTTACCCAGATCGCTGCGGGTTATGACCATTCTGTTGCTCTCTCCAATGACGGAACCGTTGACACCTGGGGTTCTACTGGAATTCCGGAGTGGGGACCTCATTGTGGCTGGTTTTGCGGTCCTCCGCCCCTCGTCAGTCCCTGGAGCAAAATCCCCGTGACTGTTTCCGGACTTTTGGATGTCGCTCGGATTGGAGCCGGGGGGTATCACTCTCTGGCCATACTCAATGACGGTTCCGCAAAATCGTGGGGAGATAACACGTATTTCCAATTGGGGGCGGGTTCAACGGAGACAACCGAAACCAGTCCCCTCTCTGTTATCGCGAACACGGCAAGCATGATAGCCCTTTCCGATATTTCTCAAATTGCGGCCGGATTTGATTTTACCCTGGCATTGAAAAGTGACGGTTCGAGGATCTATGCGTGGGGCGGGAATTACTACGGTCAACTTGGCGACGGAACTTTGACGTCTTCGTTGACTCCTGTCGAGGTGCTTAGTGAGGACAGCACCGATTACCTGAGCGGCGTTCACGGCATCGCGGCAGGCGGATATCACGCTTTGGCTTTGCTCAATGACGGAACCGTCAGGGCCTGGGGGTCGAATACCTGTGGCCAGCTTGGGAACGGTTCCACGGACAGCAGTGCGTTGCCCGTGAAGGTTTTTGGACTTTTGAATGTCACGCAGATTGTGGCGGGGGATAACTTTTCTTTGGCCCTTGTTGATGATGGCCTCAAAACTATGGTTAGGTCATGGGGTCTGAACGTCAACGGTCAGTTGGGCAATGGCACCAATGAAAGCAGTTCCACGCCTGTGGACGTTGTAGGCCTTTCAGGACAAAGGGTTCTGCAGATCGCCGCGGGGGCGTCCCATTCCCTGGCTCTCATGGAAGATAGCACTATGAAGGCGTGGGGTCTGAATTATTCTGGCCAGCTGGGGAATCATTCCAGGATTGACAGCTCTGTTCCCGTCGATGTTCTGGATGGAAATGGGGACAAGCTTTCGGGCGTTTCGAGGATCGGCGCTGGTTATTATGATTCGCTGGCTTTTGTGAACAATGAAACGATCCTGGCTTGGGGATACATCAACGGTTCCACCCAGACAAAGCTTTTGAATGTTGCTGCCATGGGCGAGGGCTGGGGTGATGTGCTTATTTTGCTGACCGGAGGAACTGCGAGAATGTTAAGCGCACCGAAAAGCGATCTGCCTGGTTTGAATCCTGGAGTTTTGGGTATTGCGGAAGGAGCAGACCACTTTGCGGCTCTTCTAAAAAACGGCACCGTGAAGACCTGGGGTGCCAACTACTCCGGTCAGTTGGGGAATAATTCTTTAGTGGGCAGTACGGATCCGGTTACGGTTTCGATTTTCTCCCACGCGCCGTTCGTGATCGACAACGGAGGAAAATTCACCGCACAGGATTCCACGGTTCTTTACTCCGGAAGCTACGGTTTTGGGGGACGTGTAACCGTTACGGAAATCGCGGATGTGGCATACAACAATCTTGAGCTGAGATACACGCTGGATAATTATATTTTTCAGTCAGACCCGTCTCGAGCCGCGAAAACACCCACAGTGCAAGATCTTTACGACATGATCATGCCCGGAGGAAATTTGACGCTTTTGGGTGAACATAAGACGTTGCCCAAGATCGATCTTTCTGCCGTTCAAGGCGAACTTGCGCAGAGAGATATCTCAGCTCGGGCGTTTGAGGCGATGATGCAGTCACATATGGGGGACCGATCCCTGGCGCTTGATTTCTTTTCACAATTTTTCAGTTCCGGCCGAGCTTCTGGTTTTACAACGGATGTCAGGGTCCAGGAAGGTGCGGTGTATACGCTGGATGGAGTCAATGACATGTCGCTTCTGACGCAGGGAGAATCGTTGCGCGTAGCTTTCAAAGAAAAGAAAGAAGAATTGGTCCGGATGGAGCAGAAAGCACCGGAGGCGAAGCCCCTTCAGCCGGTTTTCGAACCCGTGGTCGTTGCGGGAGACCATCAGGTTAGTAAGGAAGAGTTTTTGTTTGGTCAGTCCAAACCGGCCACGCCTGTTGTTATGGAGAATGATGAAACCGCAGGGCGTTATGGGACATTGAAGAATCCAGGAAAAGACGTTTTTGTTAAATGTGCGGGAGGGGAATGGCAGGCCGCGAAGGACGGCATGGTGATCATGCCGGGCGATGTAGTGAAGACCGCGTCGTCGGGTTCTGTGGAAGTGATGTTGGACGGCGGTAAAGTGGGACGCGTGGATGTCAAGGCCGGGAGTTTATTTCGTATCAACAAAGCTGGGACAAATCCCGCGACGGGGGACAAGACGACACTTTTGGAATTAGCCGTCGGGAAATTGATCGCCCATGTCGAAAAACTTCAGGGCAATTCCAAGTTCGAGGTTCGAACTCCGACCGCTCTCACCGGTGTCCGTGGTACGGTCTTTGAAGTGACGGTGAAAGCAAATCGTGCGGTGTAAGGTGCGAGGCGTATGAGGTTTGCCGTACTCCGTACCCCTTACGTTGAACAGAAAACTGCAAACCAGAGAAACATCGAGCCCCACAAAGGGACTCCCCAATAACCCGCCGCGGAGAAGATCATTCCCAGAGTTAGAGAAAGCGCGCAGATCCAGAGACTGAATCCCAGGCATTTACTGGTCCAGAATCCTCGGGGGTTACGATCCATCAGCATAAGCGCGGCAAGGAAAAGAAAATAGGTGACCGTGTAATGGTGGATCTGGGTCACGGGCGAAGTGAAGAGCATGAGCATGGGGAAAAGTGAGAATTCTGCGAGTGATCGTAACGGATCCTGTGTCGGAATCGGCAATGCTTTTCGTTTTTTTATGAACGGAAGCGCGAGCAGCAGGATCCCGAGACCTGAGGTGGTAAAACGAATGAGCGCGTTGGAATGTCCGATGAATTGCGCTTCGGACGGCCATGCGAAACGGGTGACGATCGCGTAAAGCGATTGGTTGTCTTCGGCGAAGGGCGTGAAAAGTTCTCCCCATAGATAGTGTTGGTAGGCGGTATCCGATTGAGAGATCGACATCAGGCCTCGCCAGATCTTCAAGAGCTCCAAGTTTTGTTGGAAACCGACGGCCAGAGAAGGAAGAAGAAATAAGAAAAGGAAGAAGCCAAGGGCCGTACTTACGAGGATCTTCCACTCCCGCTTCACCAAAAAAAAGAACACAAGAAATGCAAGAGGGCTGATCTTAAGCGCTACGGCGAGCGCGAGAAGAAGGCCTGTGAGGATTTTGAGTTGCTTCAGGTAGCTATAAAAGACGGCGGCCATAAAAAAAAGCGTGATAATCCCGAACTGTCCGCGCGTGAGCGTGTTCAGGAGCATGGGGAGGCAGAAGATCATGGCGAGAGCGATCTGCCAGGGTGCGGGGCGGGCGTCCTCCGGAAAGCGCCGGGAAAGCATCACGGTTCCGGCGAGACAAACGAGTGATAAGAGATATGCGAGCGCGACCGTTACTCCCAGGGGCCATTTTGAGACCGGGGCCACTAGAATTGCAAGAAGGGGGGGATAGACGTAATGCCAATGCCGCACATTCTCAACCCCGTAAATATGATAGGCCCGGCCTTCAGCGACCATCTCGCCAGCCTTCAGGTAGACAGTCAGGTCTGTTCGCTGTCGGGGGCTGATAGCGCCGCGGTAGAACGTGGAGATGCCGACGCCCAAAGCGAGTCCCAAAATAAGCAGGATGCCGAGCCATTTCTTTTGAAAAAAGAACTTGATGATTTTTTGAGTAGTTTCCATAGTTTACGTTCGGAGTATGGCATGTAGCGCCAATAACGCACGACGCCACCGTACACCCGACTGCCTTTTTCGATTGAATCTAATACACCAAGCGGGCCATAAGAACAACTTTTTTTTAGGATTTTGTTGGAAACTGAAAAATGCGCACGGCTCTTGGGACTCGAGACCCCTTACCTTTTTGAACAAATATTCTCTGCAAGATTTTCCCGGAAATGACGATAACCTCAGGGATGAAAAAGCGTTCCCGGAAACGACCTCATTCCCCAAAAAAGACTCTGTCTTCTCGTCGTCCTGGCGGAGGATGCGGCAAGCTCTTCGGACAGCAGGAGTGCCAGAGCTTCTGTGAATTGACGAGCGATATGATCCAGGTCTTCAAAGCCGAAGGGGCGATCCTGGAGGTCAATCGCGCATGGTGCAAGAATCTCGAGTATTCGGACAAGGATCTGCCTCAACTCACGGTTTTTAACCTCATCCACCCAAGGAACAAAAAAGAGTCGGGAGAGATCTTTCTTGCGGTCCTGAGGGACGGCAAGCCGCGGAAATATCAGGCGACATTGATCGGCAAAAGCGGCACGGAAGTAGACGTGGAAGGTACGATAAGCCGGCTCCTGCATGGCAGCAAGCCCTGCGCCCTTTCCGGAGTTTTCCATGACGTGACTCGGCACAAGCTCTACGAGCAACTCAAGGACGAATTCATCAGTACCGTTTCACATGAACTCCGAACGCCTCTTACCGTCGTTCGTGAAGGTGTCTCCCAGATCCGGGACGGACTTTTTGGGGCGGTCCCGGACGATCAAAAAGCCCTTCTGGATATGGTGTTGCAGAACTCCGACCGCCTGAGCCGGATCATCGAAGAACTTTTGGACGTTTCAAAACTCGAAGCCGGCAAGGTCCGTATTCACCGTAAGCTTTGCGATATTGCCGCGGTGGCCCATGAAGTGGTGGCGAATTTCGGAGTGATCGTGAAGCAAAAGAAACTGGAACTCCTGACCGATTTTCTGCCCGATCAGATCAAGATCTATATTGATAGTGACAAGATCGCTCAAGTTTTGACCAATCTGATAAACAACTCACTCAAGTTCACTGAAAGCGGGCATATCAAGGTCCACCTTCGTGCGATGGACGGCTTTGTGGAATGCAAGGTTTCAGATACGGGTAAGGGGATCTCCGGGGAGGATCTTCCCAAAGCTTTTCAGAGATTCACCCAATTTGCTCGCGAGATAGGTCCCGGTGACAAAGGGACCGGACTCGGGCTTTCCATTTGCAAGAAAATGATTGAGCTTCACCACGGCCGGGTGAAAATTGAAAGCATCCCGGCGAAGGGAACGACCGTGACCTTTCTGCTCCCCCAATACACCCACCGGGATCTTTTCAAGGATTCGATCAGCCAGGCCATGAGCCAGTGCGTGGAAGACGGAAGCCCTCTTTCGATCATCATTTTTGACATCCTGGACTTTGAGGCTTTGGAGAAAAAATTAGGCGATAAACTTGTGGAGCGGATCGTTATCAAAATGGAAAAGATCATCAATAACGCGCTCCGCCGCGTGGCCGATGTCGCGATCAAAGATACCAAGGCGATCATGGTTCTTTTGCCGGATACTCAGAAAGAGAATGCCTATAGCGTGATGGGACGGCTCTCCCAGTTGCTCGAGGATTTTCTGGTTCGGGATCAAAAAACATCCAAGATCGCGGTGCACAGTAGCGTGGTTTGTTTTCCGGAAGAGGCCAAAACTCTGGAAGAGATCCTCGACGGGATCTACAAATAATGATAGCGGGCGAGGAAGTGCAACCATGAAAAAAATTCTTATCATTGATGATGAACAACAGCTTCTCTTGATGGTCTCTGTGCGTCTTAAGGCAAAAGGCTATGCGGTGTTCACGGCTTTTTCCGGAGAGCAAGGGCTTCAAAAGGCCAAAAAAGAAATTCCAGACATTATCCTTCTCGATCATCTGATGCCGGACATGGATGGAGATGAGGTTCTCGAGCGCTTAAAAGAAGATCCGGTCACCAAGGATATCCCCGTGGTCATGTTTACGGCCGATATCAAACGCGTCAAGGTAGAAGAATACAAAGTGCGTGGCGCCGTGGATTGTCTCTATAAACCATTCATGTCAGAAGAGCTTTTCTCCAAAGTCCAAGAGGTCCTGGAACGGAAAAAGTAGCGTTGTTCTCCCCGAAAGCATCATGACAGCCAAAGTCTGGTTTACCCAAAACATGACCCATGAGGCCGGAGGGCTTTTCGCATCCTTTGCGGCAAAAGAGAAGATCCCGTTTGGGGTCGTGGATCTCCATAAGGGAGAAAAATTTCCTGAGGTGGTCCCGGGTGAATGTATTGTAATCTTGGGCGGGCCGGATAGTGCGAATGATAAAACGCCCAAGATCTTAGGAGAACTGGAAGCGATCCGAAAATACCTGCGTGCGGGGATCCCGTGCCTGGGGGTTTGCCTTGGATTGCAACTTCTCGTCAAAGCGGCCGGCGGGACGGTGTTCCGGAATCCGGTTTCCGAGATCGGTTTTCGTGATCCAGCCGGCGAATGGTTCGAGGTGGAAAAAACGCAAGACGGCAACCAGGATTTGCTGCTTACGGGGACTCCCGATGTTTGGAAGGTCTTTCAGTTGCACGGTGAAACCGTCGGTCTCACTTCTTCCATGAGCTGTCTGGCTCAAGGGCGATCCTGCAAGAACCAGATCGTTAAAATTCAAGACCGTGTCTACGGTATCCAAGGCCATGTGGAGCTGAGCGAACGGATGTTCGAGGACTGGCTGGTCGCGGATGGGGATCTTCACGAGATGGACGCGGGAGATCTTCGTCGGGATTTCGCGGCGGTACGCCTTGAATTGGAGCGAAGTTCAGAGATGCTTTTTAAGAATTTCCTGAGAATATCGGGTCTCCTGAGGTAGAATCTGAGAAATCCATTATGAAAATATCCGAGTACTACAAAAAACAGAAACACACGATCTCCTTCGAATTCTTTCCGCCCAAGACCCCGGAAGGGGAAACGAAGCTTTTTCAGATCGTGACGGACCTGAAAAAACTCGCGCCTTCCTTTGTGTCGGTGACCTATGGGGCGATGGGGAACACGCAGGCGAATACTCTGCGTATTGTGGAAGAGATCAAACACAAGATCGGTCTCGAGGTCGCGGCGCATTTGACGTGTGTGGCTCATAGCCGTGGAGAGATCGAGCGGATTCTCACGACGCTCCACGCAAAAGGTATCGAGAACATTGTCGCGCTCCGGGGCGATCCGCCGCAGGGCGAGATGCAGTTTAAGGCCCCGCCGGACGGTTTTCACTATGCTTCAGAGCTTGTGCGGTTTATCCGTCAGCATCCCCTGCTCGGCAAAGCATTCGATTTGAGTGTGGCCGGTTATCCGGAAGGTCACCCGGAGTGCAGGGATAAACAGAAAGATCTCGAGCATCTCAAACAAAAAGTCGACGAAGGTGCGGATGCAGTCGTGACACAGCTTTTTTTTGATAACCGTTTCTATTTTGATTTTGTGAAGCGCGCCCGAAAGATCGGCATCCAGGTCCCGATCGTTCCCGGCATCATGCCCGTCACGCACGGACCCCAGATCGAGAAGTTCTCGCGGATGTGCGGGGCCGAGATCCCGCAGGAGATCCATGAAGCAATCGCCCGTTTCGGGGAGGATCAGGCCTCGATCATGAAATTTGGGATCGAATATGCCACACGCCAATGTGAAGAACTGCTTCAAGGCGGTGCGCCCGGGCTTCATTTCTACACCTTAAACCAATCGCTCGCGACTCGACAGATTTTCGCCAATCTTCATCTTGCGCGCACGGCATGAACCCGTAGAATGGACGCACCTATGAATCAATGGCATATCGGCGAGATCCTGATCCAGAAAAAACTGATCGATTGGAAGCAACTGGAGGTCGCTCTCGCCGAGCAGAAGCGGACCCATGAGTTCGTGGGGGAAGTGCTGGTTCGGAAAAAATATATCCCGAAATTTTTGTTCTACAAGGCCCTGGCCGAACGGCATACGATGCCATTCGTGGATCTTTCGCATGTGTTCATTGATCCTTGCGCTGTCGAACGAGTTCCGAAAAGCGTGGCGGTCAGATACGGATTTGTTCCGATTGAGATCCAGGGGGGAACTCTGGTCGTTGGGATTGGAGATCCGAAGGCGTTGCTCCCGGAAAGTGAGATCGCGGAGATTGCCAGGGTTTCGGAGATCAAAGCGGTGCTTTGCACGCCTGACGCAGTCGTCGTCGCGATCGAGCAGCATTACGGAAATAAAAATATCGAAACAGGAGCTTCAGTATGAAAAAGCAGAAGACACGCATCGAAAAGGATTCCCTCGGCACAAAACCTGTCCCTTCGGCGGCCTATTACGGCATCGAGACCGTGCGAGCAATCGAGAATTTCCCCATTTCGGGATTGAAGTTTCATCCGGATTTTATTTGGGCGCTGGCCGTGATCAAAAAGGCGTGCGCTCTTTCGAACCGCTCGCTTGGGCGTTTGGACAGCCGGCGCGCCGGGGCCATTATCAAATCTTGCGATGAGGTGATGTCAGGGATCCATGACAACGAATTTGTGACCGATGCGTTGCAGTCCGGAGCCGGGGTCTCGATCCACATGAACGCGAACGAGGTGATCACGAATCGCGCACTGGAGATCCTGGGCCGGAAAAAAGGCGACCCCTCTTATCTTCATTCTCACGATCACGTGAATATGGGCCAGTCCACCAATGATGTGATCCCGACCGCTCTGCGGCTTGCAGCTTTGAAACTAGCTAAAAAATTTCGGGCGGCTTCCGAAGCACTTGAAAAATCGCTCATGAAAAAAGCCCATGAATTTCGGAACATCGTCAAGGCCGGGCGCACCCATCTTCAGGACGCTGCACCCGTGACGTTGGGCCAGGAATTCGCGGGTTGGGCGGTGCAACTCCAAAAGGGAAGAGAACGTCTGGAGCTTTTGACCCAAGGTCTTTTCGAACTCGGTATCGGCGGCTCGGCCGTTGGGACAGGACTGAATACTTCGCTTCGATACACGAAAGCGGTCGTTGGGAACTTAAAAAAGCTGACTGGGTTTCCGGTCAAAAGCGCGCGGAACCTTTTTGCGGTGATGCAAAATGACGCGGATTTCGCAGCCGTTTCCGGCGCTCTCCGGGATTATTCTCTCTCTATGATCCAGATTTCGAACGATCTCCGACTTTTGAGTTCCGGGCCGAATACGGGGTTTGGAGAAATACGTCTGCCGGTACTTCAGCCCGGGTCATCGATTATGCCCGGCAAAGTGAATCCCGTGATCCCGGAGGTGGCCGTTCAGGTGGGTTTTCAGGTGATCGGCAACGATACGGCGATCGCGTTTGCCGCAGCGAGCGGGGAATGCGAGTTGAACGTTATGCGTCCTGTGATCATCCATAATCTCCTGCAGTCCTTTGAGATCCTCAGGAACACCGTGGAAGTTCTGAGGACCCATTGCGTTGAGGGGATTCAGGCGGATCATGAAAAGTGCCGGTATTATGCGGAGAGAAGCTTTGGTATTGCCGCGGCGCTAAATCCTTACATAGGTTATTCCAAGGCTGCGGAGTGCGTTAAGGAAGCAATAAAGACAAAGCGCACCTTGCTCCAAGTCGTTTTGTCTAAAGGACTTCTGAGCGAAAAAGAACTCACCCGCATTCTTTCCCCGGAAAATTTGACCCAGCCGCCGAAATAATAGCTGCATGACGGATGTCGGATGAGGGATGAAAGGTCGTTTGCTACATTCATCATCCTTTCCTCAAAAAAACCTTGTGGCTAAAAGGTTTTTGGGTATAATGACGCTCCAACTTTAAAGGCCATCAGCACTTGGAGTGCTTCAAGCCGCTTTGTTTTTTCTGCAGGTTGGAAAATGACGGACCCTCCGAGCCGAAGGGAAAGGGAGGGTAACAATACTGATCCCTCCGGAATTTCCCGGCGCTCAAGATGATAATTCCGTCATGCTTCGTTTTAACACCCAGGAGGAAGTTTTGTCCCAGATCACTATCAAACAGTTGCTTGAAGCGGGCGTCCATTTCGGACATCAAACATCGCGTTGGAATCCCAAGATGAAAAAATACATCTTCGGAGAGCGCAACGGCATTTATATTATCAATCTCGAGCTGACCCTTGGTTGCCTTGAGAAAGCCCTCCTGTTTCTCAAAACTCTTGCCGCGGAAGGAAAAGACGTTCTTTTCGTCGGGACCAAGAAACAGGCGCAAATCCCCCTCAAAGAAGCCGCGGCCGCATGCGGAATGCCGTATGTGAATCAGCGCTGGCTCGGCGGGATGCTCACGAATTTTGAAACGATCCGCAAATCCATCAAGAAACTGGATGCGATCGACAAAATGGAGCAAGACGGTAGCTTTCAGTTCATCACAAAAAAAGAGATCGGTTCTCTTAAGAAGGAACGCGAAAAGCTCATCAAGAATCTTTCAGGGATCCGTGAGATGCGAAAGGTACCTGGAGCAGTTTTTGTGATCGATGCGGAACTTGAAAAGATCGCGATCGCGGAAGCGCAAAAGCTTGGGATCCCGGTCGTGGCCGTGCTTGATACCAACGGTAATCCGGACAATATCGAACACCCTTTGCCGGGGAATGATGACGCGATCAAGGCGATCAAGCTTTTTTGCGAATCAGTCTCAAGTGCGATCACGGAAGGCCGTGCGGAATTCAAGAAGGTTGCTCAGGATAAAGCGGACGCGCTTCAGGCTGAACTCGCGGCGGACGAAGCCGTGGACACAGAAGCCGTGATCGACGAGGAGACCATCGAAGAGAAGTTGGATCCGAAGATCTTGGCCGGTGTCGTGGTGGCCGACGAAGTAAAAATGAAGACCAAGAAACCCGCCAAGAAAAAAGACGGCGAAGTTTAATCTCCTTACTCTCATCAAAGTCATAAAGGACAAGAAATCATGACGACCAAAGAAGTGAAGTTCAGCAGCTCGGATTTGACCAAGCTTCGGGAATTGACCGGAGCGGGAATGATGGATTGCAAGAACGCTCTCGTGGAAGCGGGGGGGGACCTGAAAGGGGCCCAGGACGTGATCCGCAAGAAGGGTCTTGATATCGCTAAGAAAAAATCCACCCGGGAAGCGCGCGAAGGGCAGATCGTTTCTTATATCCATGCCGGCGGCAAACTGGGCGTGCTTTTAGAGATCAATTGCGAGACTGACTTTGTGGCCAAGAACGAGATCTTTCAGTCTTTCACGCGTGATATCGCCATGCAGATCGCGGCGGCGCATCCTCTTTATGTGAGACCGGAGGATATTTCGGTCGCGGACCTTGAAAAAGAGAAGGCGGTTTTCTTCGAGCAGGTCAAGGACAAGCCGGAACAGGTCCGTGCGAAGATCATCGAAGGTAAACTCTCAAAGCGTTATGAGGATATTTGCCTTCTCAATCAGAAATTCATCAAGGACGATAGCCGGACTGTGCAGGAGCTTTTGAATGAGTTTATCGCGAAGATCGGCGAAAATATCATCATTCGCCGTTTCGTGCGCTTCGAAGTCGGCGGTAATTAAAAGCCGGGGAACGTGTTTTCGGGGAATGCTGAACGTTAAGGCTTAAACTTTTCCCGCTGTGCGTTTCCCGTTACCCGGGTAAAACATGAAAAAACCCATCTATAAACGCATCGTACTCAAGCTCTCCGGGGAAGCCCTCGAGGGCGCTCGCGGTTTCGGGATTGATCCTAAAACCATCTCCTCTATTGCCCAGCAAATCAAAGACGTTCGCGGACTTGGTGTCGATATTGTCTGCATTATCGGCGGAGGGAATTTTTTCCGTGGTGTTGAAGGCGAGAAGAATGGGATCGATCGGGCTACGGCGGATTACATCGGGATGCTTGCCACGGTAATGAATGGGCTTGTGATGTCGGATGCGCTTGAGAAGATCGGGGTCCAGACACGCGTTCAATCCGCACTTGAGATCAAAGCTCTCTGTGAGCCTTACATACGCCGCCGGGCCATGAGGCATCTTGAAAAAGGCCGTGTGGTGATCTTTGCCGCCGGTACAGGGAACCCCTATTTTACGACCGATACGGCTGCCGCGCTCCGCGCTGTCGAAATGGATGCGGAAGTCATTTTGAAAGCGACGAAGGTGGATGGGGTCTATGATAAGGATCCAATGAAGCACAAAGACGCCAAAAAGTTTTCGAGTCTCAGCTATCTCAACGTCATCCGGAAACAGCTTCGCGTGATGGACACGACCGCGACTTCGCTTTGCATGGAGAACCAACTGCCGATCGTGGTATTCAACTTGAACCAGCCCGGCAATATCCGCCGCGTGGTCATGGGAGAGAAGATCGGGACTTTGGTTTCTTAACGCGTTTTTCAGGTTTTGAACTTATTTAAAGGAGGAAATTATGATCGATATCACAGATGTAAAAAAGCTTGCTGAAGAAACAAAGAAAAGAATGACCAAGAGCGTGGAATCCACAAAAAAGGAATTCCAGAATATCCGCACCGGTCGCGCCTCCATCGCCTTAGTCGAAGGTATTTCGGTCAATTATTACAATACGCCTACGCCGATCAAAAACCTTGGAACGATCTCAACGCCTGACGCCAGGACTATCCAAATCCAGCCCTGGGATATTAGCGCCGTGGCGGAGATTGAAAAAGCGATCTTAAAATCCGATCTCGGCCTTACGCCCGCCAACGACGGGAAGATCCTTCGCATTCAGATCCCGGGTCTCACGGATGAACGACGCGCGGAACTCACCAAAGTGATCCGCAGGGTGGCTGAAGAGGGGCGTATCTCGATCCGTAATGCTCGGCACGAGGCGATCGAGCAGGTCAAGAAGCTCGAGAAGGCCAAGACCGTTCCCGAGGACATTTCTCATGTGTCTCAAAAAGAGGTCCAGAAATTTACGGACCAGTTCATCGCGCAAATCGATGAAGCCCTGACGCATAAGGAAAAAGAAATTCACTCCATTTAGCCCGCGTAGCGGGCAACGCACAACGGGCTTTAAAACGTTGCGCGGTGTGCACAAGATGTTGTGCGCAATTCATGCGTATGCTGTAGGCGGTTATCCTCAAACCGACACGGCAGCGTATCAAATAATAGGAATTTGATGGGCCCGTAGCTCAGTTGGTAGAGCATCGCCCTTTTAAGGCGGGTGTCGATGGTTCGAATCCATCCGGGCTCACAAATATACGTAACTCTATATAGCGTAATGAGTTACGACAAATTAAAATCCCCAACCGTTGATGAACGAGTAGAAAACGGTTGGGGATTTTTGTTTCTTGGGGTTGGATGGCAAAAGCTCGTTGTAGCTCGAGGAAGTGGGTACAATTTCACTATACAGGAAGAGAATATTGCTGATGGATAGAATCCATTGGGCCTCAGTTTTCATGTGTATCTCTATATGGCATAAGGAGATACGACAATTTAAAATCCCCAACCGTTGATGAACGAGTAGAAAACGGTTGGGGATTTTTGTTTCTTGGGGTTGGATGGCAAAAGCTCGTTGTAGCTCGAGGAAGTGGGTACAATTTCACTATACAGGAAGATAATATTGCTGATGGATAGAATCCATTGGGCCTCACTTCTCATGTCTATCTCTGAACCGCAGAGATACAATCCCCCGACGGTGTCGGGGGATTTGTCATTTCCGGGCCTTTTCGAGGCCCCCAATATCCCCGGATTTCCCGATCTATCTCCAAATCGGCCTTTGGTTTCAGCTGACTGGTTTCGATCCATTGTGGCGCACTAGGTGTTCCCGGCATTTAGCGAATTCGAGCTGAAACCACAACTATGTCGATATGGCCCGATTTCCAGGGGTTTATCTCTGGTTTCAGGAGGGTTTAACGTACGGGGTGGGGAGGATAGCTTGCCAGGAGACCGCCTGTTTGGCCCAATCTAGCTCGGCGGCGAGCGGCCTTAACGTCCGCTCGGTCATGTCGCATAACTGGACGGAATCACCGAAAATGATCTCTTCCTGCACAGCGGGAGATAGAAACAGCAAGTTTGTGACTTGTTCAAGGCGCTGCTTGCTAAGATTGAGCCATCCGGCGATTTGTTGAAGGTCTTTTGCTTTGCCGTCCGCGAGCATTCCCCGGATTTGGTGAGCAAGGAGCAGTTGTTTTCGGATGTGGGGTTCGTGCTCATAAGCCATGCGGGGAAGATTGGGCAATCTCTTTTTCAACAAATCGAGAGGCAAATCGAACTCGTGTTTTTTGAATGCGCCGTTTAATTCGATCCAAAGCTTGCCCTTAAGCCCGTCATATTCGATTCCTTTGACAAGCTCCTTTAGGATCGCCGATTGCTTCTCAAGAGGTAGCTTTGGCCAATCTTCAGCGGTAAGCCGCTGGTCCTTTGTAAGCTGGATCACAAATTCCAGGCATTTGCTCTCGATTGCTGACGCGACGACGGATTTTGTGGGACAGCCCTTCCATTCATGTTTGATGGAGTAGAGGCAAACGTAATAGCGATAATTGAAGTTCTTATTTCGGCCTCGGGCATAAGTGTGGCACATGCTGCATTTGCAGGACGTGCAGCGGAACAGGCCTGTCAAAAGACCGGGGAATTTGCGATGTGTGGAAGTGCCGGGCACTCGACAGTTCGCCTTCATTTTTTCTTGGACTTGGTTGAAGACCTCCGGGGTCACGATACCTTCATGCAGTCCGTCATAAAGCTTGTCTTCATACCGGATTTTGCCCATATAAGTGGCGTTTTTTAGAATGAGTTGGATATTGGTATTCCTAAAGATGACTCCGCCTTGGTTTCGTTTTCGGCAAGGATACTTCTTGGTGCGAAATCCTTCAGCAGTTAAAAGGAGTGCGATCTTACGATAAGAATTACCCTCGAGATAAAGCTGAAACATTCTGCGGATGACCTCTGCTTCCTTTGGATTAATGATCAGTTTCTTGGTGGGCTTGTCGACCTCATAGCCGAGTCCCGGAAGTCCTCCCGCCCATTTGCCTTTCTTTCGGGCTGCGCTCATCTTGTCTTTAGTGCGTTCACTGATTATTTCTCGTTCAAATTGGGCGAAAGAAAGCAGGATATTTAAGGTTAGCCGGCCCATGGACGTGTTTGTGTTGAAATGCTGAGTGATAGAGACGAAAGTGACCTGCTGTTCTTCGAAGAATTGGAGAACCTTGACGAAATCTGAAAGGGATCGCGATAGCCGGTCCACCTTATAAACAACCACGCAATCGATCTTCTTGTCCCGAATATCCTGCAGCAGTTTTTGTAGGGCAGGGCGGTCCGTGTGCGCGCCGCTTAGACCGCAATCGTCGTAGGTCTCTTTCAGCAGTACCCAGCCCTGATGTTGTTGGCTCTTGATATAGCTTTCTGAGGACTCCCGTTGGGCGTCAAGCGAGGTGAAGTCGCCTTGCATATTTTCAGTTGTGGATTTGCGCGTATAGATCGCGCATCGGACGATCTTAACTGCACCATTTTCTGCCATTGTTTTTGACTCCAAAAAATTTGAATCCGTTCCAGTGAGCGCCTGTGACAGCTTTGGCAATATGGCTCAAATTTGTATAGGCCTGGCCTTCATATTCAAAGCCTTCTTCCAAGACCTTCACTTCGAGCCGCTTGCCTTTGTAGTTTTTGATGATGAAAGACCCGGGCATGGGAAGTCGAATATCCCGGCCAGCGTTGGTCTTTCCGGAGCTGGATCGGACGGCTGTTTTGTTTATTGGGTCATAGAGGCGGATTAGCTCTTGGACCTTCTCTTTTGCAGCAGGGGAAAGTTCGCCAATAGCTTGTTCCTGCATCCGGTATGCCAATTGCCGGATCATAAATATGCGCTTTATGGAAGCCGGCTTGTTGCCAAAATGTTGCCGATAAAGCGCCGATAACTGCGCTGTTTCCGTTGTTTTTAACGCCTCGATTTTTTCTGAAATATCACCCATTTAACCTCCCGATAGTATTGACACATACATGCTATACAGTCCGAGATATAGCAAGTCTTATAAGAGAGGTTTTGGAAGGCGTCACGACGCTGTCGCGGTGTCTGATAAGCTGTCTTAAAGCCCTGTGTAAGTCCTATAATTCAGTGGGTGTTATGGTATAATTTCACAATTTTCTAGTGAGGCAATTTCCGAAATATAAGGCCTATTGGGGAGAAAAAAGAAAAAGCATGAAAAATTTTATTACCAATAGCGGTGCCGCGAACCTCAAGAAAAGACTGATCGAGCTGATCAAGAAAAGCGACGAGTTGAAGTTTCTTGTCGGGTTCTTTTATTTCTCTGGGATCCGGGAGCTTTATGAGGGGCTTAAAGAAAAGCCAGACGTAGCTCTCAAAGTTTTGGTAGGGCTCAATGTCGATAAGGCAACCTTCGGATTAACAGAGTTTGGTGATAACGAAAGCCATTTGTCAGACGAAGAAAGAACATATCGGTTTTTCCGGTCGATCGAAAAATCACTTAATTCGGAAGATTTCGATACGGAGGAGTTCTACGAGCAGGTCAAATACTTCATTAAGCTGATCCAAGACGATAAACTAATCATCCGCAAGACTTACAAGCCAAACCACGCCAAGGTTTATATCTTCAAGCTCGAAGAGGGACAAGTCGCGAGGCAAAGCCTGTTCATTACGGGCAGCAGCAATCTCACCAGGCCCGGATTAACCACCCAAGAAGAATTTAATGTTGAGATAAGTGATTTCGGAGTTGAAGATGCGGAGGCGTATTTTGATGCGCTTTGGGAAGAAGCGGTCAAAATCACGGAGGACGACCTTTCCAAGAGCAAACTGATCGAAGTGGTTGAAAACAAAACTCTGATCAAAGAAATCACCCCTTTCGAAGCCTTTATCCTCGTTCTTAAAACCTATTTGGACTCATTCGATAAGAAGGATATTGGTCAGTCTCTCATCAAGGTTCTAGAGGAAAACGGTTACACTCCCTACAAATACCAGCTTGAGGCTGTGGAGCAAGCGCTTGCAATTATTGATAAGAATAATGGAGTTATCATCGCGGATGTGGTCGGTCTTGGAAAAACTATTATAGCGTGCGCTGTTGCAAGGGAGGCTAAAAAACGAGGTATGGTAATCTGTCCTCCGGGACTTATAGGAAATAAAGACAAAAGTTCTGGCTGGCAGCGATATTTGGAAGAGTTTGGTCTTGCAAAGGAAGGGTGGGAGGCGAGGTCTTTGGGAGATCTGGAAGGAATTACAGAATTCCTCAAGAGGGTTAAGGATGTCGAGGTTATCATTATTGATGAGGCGCACAGATTTAGAAACCAAGACACGAAAGATTATGAGCTGCTTAAAAATATCTGTCGTGGCAAAACCGTTATCCTCCTGACAGCCACGCCATTTAACAATAGACCCCGGGATATCTTGTCGCTCTTGAAGCTTTTTATTGTCCCAAAGAAATCCTCCATCACTCTCGAGAATAACTTGGTGGACAGGTTCAAGGCTTTCGGAGGAATTTTTGATCGGCTTGGTTTTATTAAAAAATATCACAACTCTCCCAACGCTGGGAAAAAGGCGAAGGCCCAGAGTTATTACCAAGCTCTTTTTGGCGAGTCGATTATTAATCTCGCAAAGATTAAGGAGAGATCTAAATATCTAGCAAAACAGATTCGTGATGTCATCGAACCGGTTACGATTCGTCGCAATCGTCTCGATCTGCAAAACAATCCTTTTTACAAAGACGAGGTTAAAGACCTTTCTAAGGTTCAACCGCCTCAAGAATGGTTTTTTGAGCTCACTGAAGAACAGTCTTCTTTTTATGACAATGTCATTACCGATTATTTTGGAGATCCAGAGGAGGGGGGGCAGTTTAGAGGAGCTATTTATAAACCCTATGAATATGCGACGGGCAAAAAAATATCTGAAGAAGGTAAAGAGAAAGAGGAAAATAAAGAATTTTTAATACAAAAAAACCTTTACGATTTTATGCGACGATTGCTTGTCAAAAGATTTGAGAGCTCTTTCGGATCCTTTGAGCAAAGTATAAAGAATTTCAAGCGAGTGACGGAAAACGTATTGGAGTTCATTGAGAAAACAGGAAAATATATTCTGGACCGGTCGCTTTTAGAAAAAATCCATGATTTAGACATGGAGGAAATAGAAAGACATTTATCAGAATATGCGGAGAAGATTCGTAACGGAGACTATCCGAAGAGCCATAAGATTTATGAGCTTGAAAAGTTCGATGACAAAGAAGGCTTCCTGGAAGACATTCGAGCGGATCTAAAGTTGTTCGGTGGTATTTTGAAAGAGCTAGCAGATCTTGATCTTGTAAAGGAAGATCCTAAAACGGCCTGCCTCATCCAGCATGTCAAAGAAGTTTTGGCGGCCAGACCAAAGAAGGATGAGCCGCGAAGGAAAATTGTTATTTTTTCTGAGTATGCAGATACAACTAAGTACTTGGAGCCCGAACTCAAAAAAAACTTTGCCGGAAGAGTGCTTACTATCGCAGGAGATCTTTCCTCGGCAAAGATTACTCATATCAATAAAGATTTTGACGCCTCATTCCAGGATCAAAAAAACGAATTCGATATTCTGCTCGCTACCGATAAAATTTCAGAAGGATTTAACCTTAACCGCGCAGGAATTGTAATCAATTATGACATTCCATGGAATCCAGTTCGTGTTATTCAACGATTGGGTCGCATTAACCGTATTAGCAAGAAGGTTTTTGATGATCTTTTTATTGTTAATTTCTTTCCGACGGAAAAGGGCTCCGAGCTTGTAAAGTCTCGAGAGATAGCCAGCAATAAGATGTTCCTGATTCACAACACGCTTGGTGAAGATGCTCAAATCTTTGATATTGAGGAGGAGCCGACGCCTGCGGGTCTTTATGAGCGGATTCAGAGGAATCCGGATGAAATGGAGCAGGAGAGTTTTTATACTAAAGCGCTAAAAGAATATTTGAAGATACAAAAGGAAAATCCTGACCTCATTGAAAAATTAAAGCATTGTCCCCCAAGAGTTAAAGTTGCAAAGGCGTATAAGGAAAACGAGCTCCTCGTGTTTCTTAAAAAAGGGAGGCTCTATATACACGGGGTGAAGTACGAAGGGGAAGAGCCTGGGCAGGCTTATCAATCTACGTTCGAAGATGCTTTTGACCACATTGTTTGCACTGTAGACGAACAAAGACTGGCGCTCAGTGATGCCTTCTGGACCGCCTACGAGGGAATTAAAAAATTCAAAGACAATCGGATTATTCCACCTAGCGAGTTTAGTTTGGAACAAAAAGCAATAAATAATCTAAAAACACTGATTGATAAAATTCATTTTGAACAATTGATGCCGCACAAGGATTTTCTCAGAACGCTCCTTGAAGATATTCTTGATTATGGGACGCTCTCCGATTATACCCTTCGCCGGATTGCTAATTTTGAGCATGGCGATAAGCGCAAAGAAAAGGCGATGGTTGATGAAATTGTTTCTTTGCGAAAAGAATTGGGGGACGATTACCTGGAGAGAGAAAAAAATAGCCAGAGAAATCTCTCCCAGGAAGTCATCATCGCTATCGAGAATCGTAAGGCATGAGCAAAGAGATCCTGCAGGGTATTATTGCCGACTTTTCCCCCAATAAATTCGTCCTCTTTTTTCGAGCAAAGAATCGTTCCTTCTCCCCAAGACAGGAAGAACTTGGCCATTATAACGACCAAGATTTTAAGGCCGGGATAAAACTCGGTGAGATTAAATTTACTTCCACGGAACAGTTGATCGTTTGCGCATTCGAAGCCAAAAAATCCCTTTCTGAACGAAGTGGTAAAAAAGCGCAATATGATAAGGGCAAAAAGATCCTACGGGAAGTCCGCGCGGATGCTGGCATTTTTATTTTTTATGACAAAAATGGTGATTTTCGTCTCAGCTTGATCTATGCCAACTATCTTGGAAAGCGCAGAGATTGGAGCCTTTTCCGACGTTTCACGTATTTTGTTAGCAAAGAATACGCTAATAAGACATTCCTGATGACCTAGCCCCCGAAAACTGAGCCAGTTGTTGTGATAGACTTCTGGCAACAGAAAGGGGCAAAAAGATGGCGAGAAAAAGGCTTCAACCCGAGGAGATCATTCTTAAATTAAGAGAGGTCGAGATCCAGCAAGGTAAAGGGCTGGATTTGATCGCGGCGTGTCGCAATGTCGGGATCACAGACGCAACCTACTACCGCTGGCGCAAGCGATACGGCGGGATGCAGATCGATCAGGCTAAGAAGTATAAAGAGATGGAGCGTGAAAATTCCCGGCTAAAGAAGATCGTGGCCA